>JAEEGL016335295.1_pt1 | contig 13236 bp, 12 predicted proteins | sample 9134231 | NCBI WGS metagenome assembly JAEEGL01 (sample SAMN16246548, study PRJNA631951) | gut metagenome | biome: gut microbiome; feature: rumen; material: fiber-attached | host: Bos | place: Iran: Karaj | collected 2018-10 | reverse complement strand
TGTTAAGAGTCCTGATGGAAGCACCTAATGTGATCATACTTGATGAGCCTACAAATGATCTCGATATACAAACACTCAGAATCCTGGAGGATTATCTGGACAGTTTCCCGGGGATCATCATCACGGTTAGTCATGACAGGTATTTTCTGGACAGAGTAGTAACCAGAATTTTTTCATTTGAAGGAAACGGAACCATTCTGCAAAGTGAAGGCGGATATTCGGATTATATTTTCCGGAAGAAAAAAGATAGCCCGGATGCAGTTAAGGGTGTATCTGATAAAGTACCCGGAGGTTCTAAAAAGCCGGGTTCTTCAGGTGATCCGTCTGAAAACGCATCGAAAAACAGGAACCGTACAGTGCGTGAAAAGACGAAGCTTTCTTTCTCAGAGCAAAAGGAGTACGATAATATAGAATCGGAGATAGAAGAACTCGAAAATCGGTGTAAGAAACTGGAAAAGGAGATATCCGAGTCAAGCACGAATTATGGACGGCTTTTACAGCTGCAAGAGGAAAAAGAAGAACTCGAGGCAGCGATTGAAAACAAAATGGAAAGATATATAGAGCTTCAGGAAATGGTTGACAGTTTTTCAAAGGGAAAATCCGACTGATCTTCACGCGGCCGGGGGAAGTAAAAGCTTTGAGACGTTCGGAATACTGCCGAGGGAGAGTCAGCGGAACAGAACCGAGACAACGATTCCTGCAACGATAACACAGGCACAGATGAGCTTGTGGAGAATCTTTTTCTCGTGAAATATAAACTTGCCAGCCAGAATAGTGATGAAACAGCATGATTGTTTTATAAGAGTCATGACTGTGACTTTACTGTCGGGGTCGGCGTTGGCTATAAAGAGACATCTGTCTGCTATGACAAAGAGAATGGCAAGAAGCCAGATCCAGTAGTTTTTAAGAGCCGACTTAAGATGGAAAACTGTAGCTTTTTCGGCTGTAGCCTCGGTTGAGGAAGTTTTGCGGGGTCTGGCTCTGTGCTTGGAAATGACCAGAGTGAAAACTACGTACAGGCTATAGTAGATAACGAGAAACAGCATATACCAGAATTGAAGATGGCCGTCTGAGATAGGGGTATAGGTCATCAGGACTTTGTCAAGGATTCCTGATACGGAATTTAGCATACAGGATAGAAACAACAGAAAAACATGGATGGCAGGAATGTTCTTGTCATCCTTTTTTTCTATTTTTTTATGAGGATCTGCTTTTAAGAGGAGAAGTCCCAAGGCTACCAGAAACAGTCCCAGTAACTGGCCGGTACCCAGCGTTTCTTTCATGACCAGGACGCCGAAAAGTGTGGCAAACAGAACTCGTGAGAGGTCAAGTATACCGTACAGGCTGATAGGAATAAACCGTATGGAGTTGAAACTGAATATCCACGCAAGGAAGATCGCCAGTGATTTAAATGCAACTACTATAAGTGTGGAGAAATCTTCGTGAAATGCTCCGACAGCTTCCGGCAGAACGAATATGAAGGATAAAAATGTATAGAGGAAAAGAACCTCCAGAGTTGTGTTCTTTTCGAGAGCTTTTTTCTTTAATACTTCGCGCATACCCTTTATAAGTCCGTATGCGAGAACAAGTAATACCCAGGTCATGACCGTTTACCCTTCCTTTTAATTACTGCAGAATCTGTATTCAAAACAAACATTACCGATTCTATAACTTTTATTCGGAAAATGCAAGTGAAAAATGAAAAACTGCTTTAGAACGTATATTGACAAAGTAACATGCATGATATTATACTCAACAATATATACTTCGATAATGTTGCATTTAAGATTTAACTACCTGTTTATGCGGGGTTGAATAAATAATCAGGGAGAGTTCGAGATGTTGTATTATAATGCGAATATATACCGGCAGGGGTCGGGGTTTAAGATTGGATGCTTTGAAACCGAAAACGGTAGGTTTAAGAGTATTTCGTTTGAAGAAAAGAAATATGATTCCGGTGTTGATGTAGAGGAGAAATTGGTGATCCCGGGTCTTGTAGATATTCATACACACGGGAATTCAGGATTTGACTTCTCCGACGGGGATATAGAAGGACTAAAACATATGGGAAAGTATCTTTTATCCCATGGAATAACGAGTTTCATGCCTACCTCTATGACTTTGCCATATGACAAACTTGAGAGGTGCTTTAAAAATGCGGATGAATTAAAGAAGGCATCCTGTAAGGAGTACGCCGATATTGTGGGAATTCATATGGAAGGTCCTTTTTTGTCGTCGAAGCGTAAAGGAGCGCAGAATGCTTCGTATTTGAAAAAACCTGATGTGGCGGCTTTCCAAAAACTTCAATAGATATGCGGGGGGCTGTTCCGCATAGTGGATATCGCGCCCGAACTGGAACAGGCCGCAGGATTTATAGAGAAGGTGACCGGGGAGGGGACTGTGGTTTCTCTGGCTCATACCGATGCAGACTATGCAGCGGCTAAAGAAGCATTTGATATAGGCGCCGATCATATTACGCATCTCTTTAACGGGATGCCGGGGCTTCATCACAGACAGCCCGGACTGATAGGGGCAGCTGCCGAATGTGAGGATGTCTATGTGGAGCTTATATGTGACGGGGTACATGTTCATCCGGCTGTTATAAAGATGGCTTTTAAGCTTTTTCCTCACAGGATATGCCTGATCTCAGACGCCATACGATGCTGTGGGATGCCCGATGGGGAATATGAACTTGGAGGCCAGAAGGTTGTGGTGAAGGAAGGAGAAGCCAGACTCAGTGACGGGACACTGGCAGGGTCGGCAGCTAATCTTTTTGAATGTATGAAAAAAGCCGTATCTTTCGGGGTACCCGTCGATGAAGCTATAGAAGCCGCTTCGCTGATACCTGCAAAAAGCATAAAAATAGATGACAGAAAAGGAAAAATACAGGAAGGAAATGATGCCGACTTCATCATCTGTGATAAAGAACTGGATATAAAAGGAGTATTTAAGGGCGGAGAAAGAATATCATGAAAAAAGCTGTGAAGAAACGGATGAAACCGGTTCTTCACAGTTTTCATTATCTGTTTGCAATATAACAAAACAGAAGATATCCCCCACCTCTTAGCGTAGCGAAGGTGGGGGGAGATCTTCGTTTCAGGCGGGGTTCAAGCCCCGACTGAAATGAGATGCAAAGCATCGTTTTGTTACCGAGGAAACGCTGAAGGCGTTTTCAAGGTGACTTTGACATATTCAACAAAAAAGTAAAGTCCACAAAGAAAAATAATAGTAGCATTTTATTTTCAAAAGGTGTATAATAATCGGCAGGTTTTGTTAACCTGCCTTTTGTTATGAGATAAATAGAAGGAGAACATTCTTCTTTTAAACTACGAAAAACTAAAGCCAACGTTGAAATATATAAGAAAAGAAGGCGAATGTGATGAAAAAGATTTCAAAACGCAGGGCAATATTCATAATTGTATGGCTTGTCCTGATATTCACTCTTCTGGGACTCATAATAGCGTTTCGAGAACCACCGGGGGAGACGGAGAGCATAAAGGAAGTTATGAAGGACGGTGTTCTTCATGATAAAAACAAGATCAGCCTGTTTGGGCTTATAGATGTCAATCCGGCTCTAATCTCGGCCTACACGGTGACTGCGGTACTTCTGATAGCTGCACTCCTCATCAGGATATTTGCTATACCGAAGTTCAAGTACATTCCGGGGAAGTTCCAGATAGTGATAGAGAAGCTGGTAGAGTTCTTTGATGATATGGCGCATGCGAACAGTCCGCATAAGACCGGTTTTATTGCGGCGTACATATTCAGTGCGGGAGTATACATATTCTTTAGCACATTGTTTGAACTGTTTGGAATGCAATGGATGACGACGGAGGGGATTTCGGTAGCGCTTCCGGCACCTATAGCTGATATAAATGCAGCACTTGCTATGGGATGCCTGACTTATGCGGTGATCCTCGTGAGCGGAATCGTTTGCAACGGTGTAAAGGGAGGACTGAAAGTCTTAAAAGATTTCTCACTTCCTATTTCCATGAGCTTCCGATTATTTGGTGCATTGCTCAGCGGACTTCTGGTGACGGAACTGGTATATCACTACATATCATTGAGCTTCGTACTTCCTGTTCTGGTCGGTGTTCTGTTTACGGCACTGCATGCTTTGATCCAGACATACGTCCTGGCGACTCTGGCTTCGACATTCTACGGGGAAGCTGTGGAACCGAAGAAAAAGGTTGAACATACATAAAGAGGTTGGAGAAAACTTAGAAAATATTATAATAATGGAGAATAAGAAAATGAAGAAAAACAGATTAACAATTTTTATGAGCGTGATGGCATTTTTACTTGTATTTACATGTGTTCTGGCTATAAGCGGCAATGTAGGCGTACAGGCTGCTGAAGAAGCAGCAGAAACAGCTGAAGCAGCAGACAGCACAGGATCAAAGGCTATGGCAGCAGGTATAGTAGTAGGTCTTGCGGCAGCGGCAGGTGCTATAGGTATGGGTATCGCAGTGGCAAAGAGTACTGAGTCCATGGCTCGTCAGCCTGAGATAGCAGGTAAGATCAATTCTACCATGATGCTTGGTATGGTATTTATAGAGACAGCTATCATTTATGCACTGGTTATCGCTATTCTGATCATATTCGTACTTTGAGTATGCGTTATACTTGTTAACGAATGTCTTTTCCTTTAAAGCCTTCCTCTTGAGGGGAAGGTGGCTGCGAAGCAGCCGGATGAGGTGCACTGTAATTTCGTTAACGGGTATAACTCCTATGATTCTATAACAAGAAATATAATATGTTGTAATGTATGATGCTTATACCGGTTAATGCTATTAGAAGCCTTAAAAGGAAAAGGTATAGTTTAATGGGTATGACATACATGCAGAAAGGATAGAAATGCCGTTAAATATAGATTTTACACAGGTACTTCTCCATATGCTGAATTTTGTGATACTGGCAGGAGGGCTTACACTTCTTTTGTTCAGGCCTGTACAGAAATTCATGGCAGAGAGAAAGAAGTACTTTGAAGATAAAGAAAAAGAATTGGCGGAAGGTCTGGAACAGAATAAAAACCTTAAAGCAGAATACGAAAAGAAGCTTTCTTCTGTTGATGCTGAGATAGAGGAAATGCGTATGAATGCTAAGAACGAGACTGCAGCATCTGCCAAGGAATATTTAAATAGTGCACAGGAGAAGGCATCGGCTATCATATCCGAAGCTGAAGCTGAAGCTGAAGACCGTAAAGTTCATATTCTGGACTCGGCACAGACTGAGATCGGTGAACTTGTGGTTGAAGCAGCTCAGAAGCTTTTGGAGGAGAATGCTACTCCTGACAGAACACATGAACTTTACGATGAATTCATAAAGAGTATGGTAAGGGATGCACAATGATAGAAGAAAACTTTGAAAATTTATTGAAACTGGCAGAAGAAGCGGAAGAGGCCGAGAAGGCAAAAACTGCTTCTGCGAAAGGTGTTTCGGCCGGTGCTTCGGACGCAGAAAGCAAGGAAACAGATGCTGACGGAGCAGATAACGGTGTAATAACAGACAATACAGAAACTGAAGAGGAACAGCCCTTAAAGGTTGAAATCAGGTGCGTGGTTCCGCCCGATGAGGAGCAGCAGAAGGCGATAGCCGCCATCATGCAGGAAAAGTATGGTGCCGGAGAGGTTAAAATAGTCATAAAGAACGATCCTTCTGCAAAAGACGGTTTTAACATTTTTGTCGGTGATGATAATTATGACTGGACCACGCTGGGCAGGATCAGACAGCTCCGTCGTTCTATACAGAAGCTGCCCAAAGAGAAAAAGATTTCAAATATTATCTCATTGATAAAAGATGATATAAAAGGGTTTAAGTTGAACCTGGGCTCACAGCAGGTAGGTGAAGTGCTGACAGTAGGTGACGGTATCGCAGTCATCGTGGGCCTGAAAGAAGTAGAGTATGGCGAGATAGTCCTGTTTGAGTGCGGTGTAAAGGGCATGGTCCAGGATATAAGAACAAATGGTACTACAGGTGTAGTGCTTTTTGGTGATGCTTCTGAGATTACCGAAGGACAGAGAGTGGTAAGGACCAAACGAACCGCAGGTATCCCCATCAGCAATAAAATTCTCGGAAGAATGATAGATCCGCTTGGTAAACCCATAGACGGCGGACCGGATATAGGTGCGAAAAGATATTATCCGATAGAACGACCCGCACCCGGAATCATAGACAGAAAATCGGTATGTTCTCCAATGGAGACCGGAATACTGGCCATCGATTCCATGTTCCCGATAGGGCGCGGACAACGTGAGCTTATCATAGGTGACAGGCAGACGGGAAAGACATCTGTGGCCATAGATACCATCCTGAACCAGAAGGGAAAGGATGTGGTATGCGTTTATGTGGCCATCAGTCAGAAGGCCAGCTCTGTAGCGAAGGTGGTAAACACATTAAAGAAAAACGGAGCCATGGACTATACCGTCATAGTATCCTCACCCGCGAGTGATTCGGCATCTTTGCAGTATATAGCACCGTATGCGGGATGTGCTGTGGCAGAGTATTTTATGTATCACGGAAGAGATACCCTGATCATCTATGACGATCTGTCAAAGCATGCCGTGGCATACCGTACTATAAGTCTGCTGCTTGAAAGAGCACCCGGACGTGAGGCATATCCCGGAGATGTATTCTATCTTCATTCAAGATTACTGGAGCGCTCTGCACAGCTCTCTGACGAACAGGGCGGTGGCAGTATGACCGCGCTTCCGATAGTTGAGACACAGGCGGGAGATGTTTCCGCGTATATACCGACCAATATCATATCCATTACAGACGGACAGATATTCCTGGATAACGAACTGTTCAATTCGGGACAGCGTCCTGCGGTAAATGTAGGACTTTCTGTATCCCGTGTAGGTTCAGCGGCTCAGACCAATGTTATGAAGAAATCCGTAGGAACGCTGAGACTGGATCTGGCTCAGTACAGAGAGATGCAGGTATTCTCGCAGTTTGGATCGGATCTCGACGACCAGACGGTTACGCAGTTAAAATACGGCGCAGGACTTATGCAGCTGTTAAAACAGCCGAATCAGTCACCTCTGAAGCTTTATGAACAGGTGATACTTCTTATGTGCGCGAGGGAGAAGATGTTCCTTGATGTACCGGCCAAAGAGATACCAAAGGTAGCCGGAGAGCTTCTTGAGCGGTTTACGAAGGATAATGCATCTTTGTGCCTCAGCATCGAGCACAAAAAGTTGTACTCCGAGGATCTGCATGAGAAGGTGCTGAAGGCGGCTAAAACATTCTTTGACGAGAAAAAAGCTCTATAAACCATCTGCGTTCAACTGTTATACAAAATACATTAGCTAATAATTTAGGAAAGGAGGTTATCATGTCAGGTGCAGCGGAAATAAAAACCAGAATTAACAGTATTACGGAAACTAAAAAAGTCACTGATGCCATGTATATGATCTCCTCCGTAAAGATGAGAAAAGCAAGGCGTGAGATAGAAAAGACGACGCCGTATTTCAGGGCGGTAAGGGAGGAAATAGGAGAACTGCTCCATTATATCCCTGAAAATTCAAACAGATATTTTAAGAACCAGGACCCGGAAGGAATAGTGGGACGTGCCCTGCTTCTTATCACATCGGATAAGGGACTTTCAGGTAGTTACAATCATGTGGCCATAAAAAAGGCAGAAGAGCTTATGAACCGTCATGAGGATATGATCCTGTTTAATGTCGGGGAGTATGGCTGGAATTATTTCTTGAATAAAAAATACCCCAAAGCCGAGGATTTCAGATTTTCTGCATCTTTCCCCACCATATGGAAGGCAAAGCAGATAACGAACGAGCTCTTAAGGTATTACGACAGTGATATAGTGGATGAGATAGATATCATCTATACCCATTACATGGCGGGAAAGCCTGAGGAATGTAAGAGAAACTGCCTGTTGCCGCTTGATAAGACAAAGTTTTATGATTCGAACGATTTTGATATTTCGTTTGGAAAAGAGTATTATCCGGATCCGATAAGCGTCCTGAACGGTATAGTACCAAGCCTGATAACGGGTTTTATTTACAGTGCTCTGGTTGACAGCTACTGCAGTGAACAGGATGCGAGAATGTCAGCTATGAAGACGGCAGGGGATAATGCTGAGGATATTTTAAAGAGATTAAAGATAGAGTATAACGGAATACGTCAGGCCGCCATTACCAGGGAAATGACCGAGCTTGCATCGGGCGGCAAGGCATTACGCAAGAAAAAATCATGAATGTGACAAAGAGAACCGTCCCAGGTGTCACATTACGGGAGGAATTATGTCCGAAAATAGAGAGGAACTAAAAGAAGAAAAGAAAACGGTCACAGGTACCGTAGAGGGTGTAAACGGGCCTGTTGTCGATGTTCAGTTCGACAGAAGCGAGCTTCCGAAGATCAGGGAAGAACTGTATGTGGAATTACCGGACGGCAGAAGAAACATGGAGGTAGCCCAGCATATAAGCAGGGGTATGGTCCGCTGTATAATGCTTGGTCCTTCTGAGGGACTTCACCGCGGAATGAAGTGCATAGCTACCGGCGCGCCTGTATCGGTACCGGTGGGAGAGTGTGTCCTGGGAAGGCTTTTCGATGCTCTGGGCAATACGATAGACGGGAAGGATCCCATACCTCTTGAAATGGGAAGAGCCAGTATTTATCAGCCGGCTCCGAGCTATGCATTGAGAAAGAACACCGAAGAGATGCTGGAGACCGGTATAAAGGTTATAGATCTGCTCGCACCCTACGCAAAAGGCGGAAAGATAGGTCTGTTCGGAGGTGCGGGAGTAGGAAAAACGGTTCTGATTCAGGAGCTGATCCACAATATAGCTACGGAACACGGTGGATATTCTGTGTTTACCGGTGTAGGAGAGAGAAGCAGAGAAGGTAACGATCTCTGGACGGAGATGCAGGAGAGCGGTGTTATAGAAAAAACAGCGCTTGTTTTCGGACAGATGAATGAGGCTCCCGGCGTTCGTATGAGAGTGGCTCTTACGGGACTCAGAATGGCGGAACATTTCAGAGATGTATCGCACAAAGAGGTGCTTCTCTTTATCGATAATATTTTCCGTTTCATACAGGCAGGAAGCGAGGTGTCCACGCTTCTCGGACGTATGCCTTCCGCAGTTGGATATCAGCCGACTCTGGCAAATGAACTCGGCGAACTTGAGGAGAGGATCGCTTCTACGGTAAACGGTTCCGTTACTTCGGTTCAGGCGGTATATGTTCCTGCCGATGATCTGACGGATCCTGCTCCTGCGACTACATTTGCCCATCTCGATGCGACTACGGTTCTGAGCCGTAAAGTAGCGGAAATGGGTATCTATCCCGCAGTCGATCCGCTTGAATCTTCATCGAGAATCCTGGAACCCGAAACTGTGGGTGAGGAGCATTATAATATTGCCAGACGTACACAGGAAACTCTTCAGCACTATAAAGAGCTTCAGGATATCATAGCAATCCTCGGAATGGATGAGTTGGGCGACGAAGATAAACTGGTAGTGTACAGAGCCAGAAAAATACAGCGTTTCCTGTCACAGCCGTTCAGCGTAGCCGAGAAATTTACCGGTGTTACCGGTGTGTATGTCCCTCTTGAAGAGACGCTTCGCGGATTCAAGGCAATCCTGGACGGAGAGATGGATGAATATCCCGAGACAGCGTTCTTTAATGTCGGAACCATAGATGATGTGAAGAAGAAGGCTGCTGAGATGTCAGCTACTGAGAAATAATGTGGCGGTACAGATGAGACAAGGAGAGCGTTTAGCTACTGTGTCTACAGAGAAAAAGGCTTTGTGAATAGATATAACAAGGGATAAAGATATGGATACATTTCATTTGGAGATATTGTCACCCAGGGAACTGTTTTATACCGGTGACTGCCTGTCACTGGTGCTCCCCATAAGTGACGGTATGATAGGAATCATGGCGCATCATCCGGCTATGACCGCGGTCATAGGTGATGGCATGGTGAAATATACACTTCCTTCGGGGGAAGAAAAAAAGTGCATGGTATCAAAGGGGATGTTTGATATCTCAAAAAATGATGCGAGGCTCCTCTGCGACCTGGCTGCCGAACCCGAGAACTGGGAAAAGGAACTCGAGTTAAGGAAACAGGAAGAAGCCAGAATAGAAGAAGAAGAGAGAAAAGCCAGACAGGATTTTATGAAGACGCAGCTGTCGATAGCCAGAACCATAAATGCTTTGAAAATAAAGAACCGGAATAAACGTGATATGATGTGATCTGGAAAAGGCATAAAAAAGATACACGTTAATGAATATATCTGTTTTGGATGAAACAGATATATCTTAGCAAGGAGATTAGCAATATCAGGAAATACACATGGAAATAAAAAATTATAAAAAAGACTTTGACTACTCATATACTCTGGGCGCATTTCCGACGTTTGAACTGCTTGATGCCAGACCTGATATAGTGGAGGAAGTGGTATGCAGTGCATCTTTTACAGATATGGATAAACTGGAGAAAAGGTGTCTGGAGAAAAATATCAGGTTGACCGTTAACGACAAGCTGATAAACAAACTGAGTGACAAGGGTAATGTATTTGTTACGGGAATTTTTAAGAAATATATACAGGAACTTGATAATAAAAGACCGCATCTTGTTCTGGTAAATCCTTCTGACATGGGGAATCTTGGGACCATTATCAGGACCGCCGCAGGGTTCGGTTTTTTTGATATATGTATAGTTGAACCGGCTGCGGATGTATTTAATCCCAAAACCGTTAGAGCATCCATGGGGTCTTTGTTTAGACTGAGACATAAAAAGTTCTCTTCTTTTGAGGAGTACATGGCTTACGCCGGAGAGAGGGATATATTTACTTTTATGCTGAATGGTGAAAAGCCGCTTACTGTCAATGACTGTCCGAAGCCTGAACTTTTTTCTCTGGTGTTCGGAAATGAGGCTACGGGCCTTCCGGATAAATTCCTCAAGTACGGCACCAGCATCATAATACCACAGACCGAATATGTGGATTCACTGAACCTGACTATAGCGGCAGGAATAGGCATGTTCATGTTCTCAAATGAAAAATAAAAAAATGCTTGACTAAAAATCTCATTTCATTATAATTTTATCTATAGTTACTATTCACAGCCGATCTGTCACAAATGCAAAGTGCAAGCTTGCTTGCAAATTTGCGTTTTGTACAGATCGAGCGTGAAGGCTGGGCAAAACAAACGAGTAAACAAAAGCCGCGACAGCGGCGGCTCACGGTAAAGCCGTGAGGTTTACGAGTTTTTTTGACCAGGCTGGGAATAGTAACTAAAGGTAAATAACAGATAAAAGGGGTTTAGTATGAAGTGTCCATTTTGCGGAAAAGAAGATACCAGAGTTATAGATTCCAGACCTGCTGATGACGGTTTGTCCATCAGGAGAAGAAGGCAGTGCGATAACTGTGATAAAAGATTTACCACTTATGAGAAGATAGAGACTATACCTACCATCGTTATCAAAAAGGGTAATATCAGGGAACAGTATAAGCGTGAGAAGATAGAAAAAGGAATCCTGGCTTCGTGTCACAAGCGTCCCGTATCGATAGACACCATAAATCAGATGATAGATGAGATCGAGACCGAGATATTTGCTTCGGAATCGAGGGAGATTCCCAGTACTCTTATCGGCGAAAAGATCATGGAGAAGTTAAGACATATAGATCAGGTAGCATATGTCAGATTCGCATCTGTATACAGGGAGTTTAAGGATGTGGATACTTTTATGCTCGAACTCCAGAAGATCATTAAACACGAATAAAACGGTTTACGTTTTATATATAAAATCCATATTATTACACTCCTTCCCTTCAGCAAGGAAGGAGACAAAATGTACAGTAGTGTTAAAAGTGCCTCGGTATACGGTATCGAGGCGAAAGTCATCAATGTTGAGGCAGACGTGAGTGACGGGCTGCCCTTGTTTACTATGGTCGGATTCCTCGCATCTGAGGTAAAGGAGGCCAAGGACAGAGTTAAGACAGCATTGAAAAATTCTAATTATGCTTTGAAACCAAAGCATATCACGGTAAATCTATCTCCGGCCGATATACGCAAGGCCGGGACCGCATTTGACCTGCCCATAGCGATGGCGGTACTGGCGGCTTCTGAGATTTTGCCAAAAGAAATCCTCGAAAATATGCTCATAGTGGGAGAGCTCGGACTGGACGGTAAAGTAAACCGTATAAGCGGAGTGCTTCCTATTTGTATTGCCGCAAAAGCGGAAGGCGTGGGTACTGTTATAGTCCCCAAAGGCAATGCAAAAGAAGGAGCGGTGGTAGATGGCGTAAAGGTCATCGGAGTGTCGGATATTGTGGAACTTATAGAGTATATCCTGGGTGTGAGGGAGCTCGTTCCCGAAGAATGCGGTATGGAGGATATGCTAAAAGTATCGTCGTCCGAATTTACAGAAGATTTTTCCGATATTACGGGACAGGATGCTGCAAAACGTGCTGCTGAGATAGCGGTATCGGGTCAGCATAACATCCTATTTTCGGGACCTCCCGGGTCGGGCAAGACCATGATAGCGAGAAGGATCCCGGGTATCATGCCCGACATGAGTTTTGAAGAAAGTCTTGAAATCTCGAGAATCTACAGTGTCGCAGGCCTGCTCAGCGACGAAGAATATCTGATTACGAGAAGACCGTTCAGGTCGCCTCATCACACCTGTACCGTGACTTCGCTCATAGGCGGAGGCACAAATCCCAAACCCGGAGAGATAAGTCTGGCGGTAAATGGTGTTCTTTTCCTGGATGAGATGCCCGAATTTTGCAGGGAAGCCATAGAAGCGTTAAGACAGCCGCTCGAGGACAGGTTTGTAACGGTTTCAAGACTCAATGCAACATATACGTATCCTGCGGGTTTTATGCTCGCGGCATCCATGAATCCATGTCCGTGCGGACACTATCCCGACAGAACAAAGTGCAACTGTACCGAACGCCAGATAAGACAGTATCAGAGGCGCATAAGCCAGCCTGTATTAGACAGGATCGATCTATGCGTAAGTGTCAGTGAGATAAAGTATGACGAGCTGAATTCTCCTAAAAAATCGGAGACCAGTGCCGAAATACGGGAGAGAGTTATGAGGGCCCGTGATGTTCAGCTTGAACGGTATAAGGGTATGCCAATCAGCTTCAATTCGGAACTGACCGGCAAGATGACTACGGAATACTGCCCTCTGGGACCGGAAGAAAAGACATTGATGGAAAAGGCGTTTGATAAGTACTCTCTCAGCGCCAGAGGGTATCACAG
>JAEEGL015316099.1_pt1 | contig 13236 bp, 8 predicted proteins | sample 9134231 | NCBI WGS metagenome assembly JAEEGL01 (sample SAMN16246548, study PRJNA631951) | gut metagenome | biome: gut microbiome; feature: rumen; material: fiber-attached | host: Bos | place: Iran: Karaj | collected 2018-10 | reverse complement strand
CTGCACAGGCTGCGCCTGCGCTGTCGGCATATTCAAAGCTTGGCTACACAAAGCACACATCTTCAATAAGGCGATTTCCAAGTGAAGTCGTTTGTTGTTTGCACTTCGGTAGTCAATGTCGCACTTATTGTTGATTTCCAAAGCTCTGATGAGGAAAGGCATGGGGCAGGCTTGCGATTGCGCCAGATAACGCTGCCGCAGCTGATCGCTCACTTCCAAAAGCTGTACCGTAATCGGGTCTTTGCACACCATAAGGCTTCTCAAATGGTTGCCCAGCCCGTTGATAAAATGTTGTGGTTCAAAGCCTTTGCTGACAATGTCATTCAGAATGAGTAGAATGTCGCTGGTATGGCCTTGCAGGATATGGTCGATAATTTGGAAATAATAGTCATAGTCCAACACGTTTAGGTTGTCGATGACGTCTTTGTAGGTGATGCTCTTGCCGGAGAAACTCACCATTTGGTCAAAGATGGAAAGCGCGTCGCGTAAGGCACCGTCAGCTTTTTGGGCGATGATGTTCAGCGCTTCCGGTTCGGCGTTTACCCCTTCGCTTTGTGCCACGAAGGCCAAGTGCTTGGCGATATCATCAACGGTAATCCTTTTGAAATCAAAGATCTGGCAACGCGAAAGTATGGTCGGGATGATTTTGTGTTTTTCTGTCGTGGCCAAGATGAATTTGGCATACGCCGGTGGTTCTTCCAAAGTCTTCAGGAAGGCGTTGAAAGCTGCCGCCGAAAGCATGTGAACCTCGTCGATGATATAGACCTTGTACTGGCCGATTTGGGGTGGAATCCTCACCTGGTCGACCAAACTGCGGATGTCCTCAACAGAGTTGTTGGAAGCGGCGTCCAACTCGTAAATGTTGAACGAGGCATTGTTGTTGAAAGCACGGCATGACTCGCATTCGTTGCAGGCCTCCATGTTTTCGGTAGGGTTAAGGCAGTTGATGGTCTTGGCCATGATGCGGGCGCAAGTGGTCTTGCCTACGCCTCGTGGACCGCAAAACAGAAAGGCTTGTGCCAGAGTGTTGTTGCGGATGGCGTTCTTCAAGGTGCTGGTGATAGAGCCTTGCCCTACGACAGTATCGAAGGTGATAGGCCTGTATTTTCTCGCGGATACGACGAAGTTTTCCATACGGGGATATGCCTTTTTTAAAAACTACAAAAATACAACTTTTCCATGTAACCTGAGCAAAGTTTCATTATTTTTCACGGAATTAACGGTCGTAAAGAAAAACATCTTATTTTTGTGCCTATGAAAATCCTTGTCCTTGTACCGAAAATCACGGGACGTATAATGTATGTGACGGAGCTTCTGCTTGGGCAGTTGCTGGGCTTGGAATTTGAGCTTGTCGTCAATGCTGAACAGTTCAACGCCTATGAGGGCCCCAAGCTTCATTATGGTTCACAACGCCATGATAACGAGCCCTTTGTTAAGGCTGTCGATTTGCTGTTTGAGCGCCATATCCACGATCAGTCGTTTCGCACGGTAGAGTTTGAAGGCACTGTGGCCCCATACGCTGTGTATGGCCAGGGCAATCTTTTGCCGTTTGATGTGTTCGCAGCTTCGTTTTTCTTGGTCTCGCGTTACGAAGAGTATCTTTCTCAGGTGCGTGACCAATATGGGCGTTTTCGTGCTGAGTCGACATGGATGTTTGAAAATGAAATGCTCCAAAAGCCATTGGTTAACATTTGGGCTTTGGCCCTGGGGAAACGATTGCAAAACATTTTTCCCGACTTGCCTATCAAAAAGCCGAAGTTTGAGTTTATCCCTACCTATGATGTGGATGCTGCGTGGGCGTATAAATGCAAAGGTATATATCGTACTTTAGGCGGCTTCTTGAAGGATTTGGCAGCAGGGGACCGTGAGCGTATCCGAGAACGTCATCTGGTGTTGCGAGGCAAACGCAGAGACCCCTTTGATTCCTTTGATTTCCAGTTTGAGTTGCAGAAGGAGTTCAAACTCAAGCCGATATATTTCATCCTTTGTGGCGAATATGATACCAACGACAAGAATATTTCCATTCGCAAGGCTGCATTTCAGGCCTTGATCAAATGTTTGGGCGACTATGCTGATGTGGGTATCCATCCTTCGTTTTCATCCTATCTCGATGTCGAAAAACTGCATCGCGAAATCGACAATCTTTCGGAGGTTCTGCACCGCCCGTTGACCAAGAGCCGACAGCATTTTTTGAGAATGAACCTACCACGCAGTTATCAGAAACTCATCGAGTTGGACATTAGCGATGACTACACGATGGGCTTTGCTTCGCAGGCTGGATTCAGGGCAGGCATCGCCGACACTTTCCGTTTTTATGACCTGGAGAACGACATGGTCACCAACCTGCGCGTGCATCCATTTGCTTTGATGGACGGCACCATGCGCGATTATCTTAACCTGGATGTGGAAGCCTCACTCAACCTTGCCAAACAACTCGTTGACGAAGTGAAGGCAGTGGGAGGGACTTTTATCTATCTTACACATAATGAAACTCTTGGCGGTGAGCAGCGATGGGTCGGCTGGCCCGAAATGTACCGTCAGCTTTTGGAATACATTACACAATGATACAATACTTTGAACATAAAAAAATTGATAAAAGGAAATGGGATGCAACCATCGCCGAATGTGGCAACATCTACGCCTATTCATGGTATCTCGATATTGTCCACCCAGGTTGGGATGCTTTGGTTGAGGACGATTATCAAGTTGTGATGCCTCTGACGGGTGGGAAGAAATTCGGCGTCAACTATCTGTTTCAGCCTTATTTCGTTCAGCAACTGGGTGTGTTTTCCAAAGCACCGATGTCTGAAGAAAAGACGGAAGCCTTTTTGAAAGCGATTCCCGCAAAATACCGTTTTGCGGAGATACGGATGAATGAAAGCAATGCTTTTGATAAGGATATGCAAGGAATTGAATACCACAGCAATGTGATTCTTGATTTGAACCAAGATTACGAGGCTATCCGCGCTAATTATCATACCAACACGAAACGCAATCTTGCCAAAGCGGAAAACAATAATTTGCAGTTGGTCAACACCGTGATTCCCTATCATGTGGTGGCCTTGTTTACCGACAACCGGGGTGCCTTGCTCGACAAATGGGGCGATGCCGAATATGCCCGACTGACCTCTCTGGCTGCTACTGCTGTCAATCGCAAAGCAGCATTCATCCTTGGAGTGACCGAGAAAAGCGTGGGTCAGTTGCTCTGTGCTGCTATCTTCATGAAAACCAATGAGCGCATCACATTCCTGTTTTCGGGCCTTACCGAAGAGGGCAAACAAAGGCAGGCCATGACCTATCTTTTGGACCAAGTGATACAACAATATGCCCATCAGCCAATTACCTTTGATTTTGAGGGTTCCGATGACGAGAATTTAGCCCGCTTCTATCTCGGTTTTGGTGGCAGGGAAGTGAAATATCCTGGATACACGTTCAACCGTCTCTCGCCCTTGGGTAAAGCCTTGTTGAAGGTGTGGAAACGAAAGAAATGAGATAAAAACATGCTTCGTATTTGAAAAAGACCTATTTTTGTGCAAAATACCAACACGATGATTGAAATTCACAATTTAGAGAAAACCGACAGCGTTTTCAACCAATACATGGCTGAACTTCGCGATGCCGTCATCCAACAAGACCGTATGCGCTTCCGTCGCAACCTTGAACGCATTGGCGAAATCATGGCCTATGAAATCAGCAAGTCTTTTGAGTACGATGAAGAAGAGGTGACCACGCCTTTGGGTATCAAGCAGATACGGACGATGCATGAACAGCCTGTGATTGCCACCATCCTGCGTGCCGGTTTGCCGTTCCACAACGGGATGCTCAGCATGTTCGACCAAGCCGACAGTGCATTCATCGCCGCTTATCGCAAATATGACAAAAACGAGGAAGATTCTGAAATCCGTGTGGAGTATTTCTCTTCGCCCGACATTGAGGATCGCATCCTCATCCTTTGTGACCCTTTGTTGGCCACGGGAGAGTCCATCGTGAAGACTTTGAACGGCTTGATGGATGACATGACACCCAAGCATATTCATATCGCAGTTGCGGTGGCCAGTCAGGACGGTTTGGACTATGTGCAGCAGGCCATGTCACGAATGTCGGTAACCATTTGGGTAGGTAGCATTGATGAGGAACTGACGGCTCGTGCATACGTTGTCCCTGGCATCGGTGACGTGGGTGATTTGGCATACGGAGAAAAGAGATAGTGCCATGGCAGAAGAGAAGAAAAAACGCGATGGTTTCGGCTCGAAACTAGGTATTATCGCAGCTGCCGCAGGCTCGGCTATTGGTTTGGGCAACATCTACCGCTTTCCTTGTGAATTGGGTGAGAACGGTGGTGCGGCATTTTTGTTGGTTTATCTTGTGGTGGTCATCTTTTTGGGTATCCCTGTGATGCTTTCGGAATTGGTCATCGGTCGCCGCTCTCAAAGCAACTCGGTAGGCGCGTTCAAGAAACTGGCCCCCAAAACGGCTTGGCCCATAGTGGGTTATATGGGCGTGTTATGCGGTTTTCTTATTTTTGCCTTTTATTCCACGGTCTCGGGTTGGACGCTGGAGTATATCGTCAAGTCGGTTACCAACTCGTTCCAAGGCAAGGACTTGGCTACCATTGAGCAGGAGTTCACTGCTTTCCACGACATGGGCTGGCGCAATGTGATGTGGCAGGGCATTTTCATCTTCCTGACGGGTTTTGTGGTCTTCAAAGGTGTGCAAAACGGCATTGAGAAATACGCCAAAATCCTGATGCCTTTGCTGTTGGTCATATTAATAATATTAGGTGTCCGTTCCATGACCTTGCCTGGCGCCAAAGAAGGTCTTGCTTTCCTCTTCAAACCTGATTTCTCAAAGATTACGGGCAAGGTGCTTATAAGTGCTTTGGGACAAGGTTTCTTCTCCCTAAGTCTTGGCATGGGTGTGCTCATCACATACGGATCATACGTCAAGAAAAGCGACAACCTGACCAGTACGGCCTTTTCTGTGGTGTTGGCCGACACGATGATAGCCTTGCTTGCGGGGCTCGTCATTTTCCCGGCAGCATTTTCGTTTGGGGTTAAGCCAGAGGCGGGTATGGGTTTGGTGTTCAATACTTTGCCCATGCTGTTTAACCAGATGGCTGGTGGGTATTGGTTTTGCTTGATTTTCTTTGTGCTGCTCGCCATCGCCGCCCTCACATCAACCATATCACTATTGGAGGTGTTGGTGGCCTATCTTTCAGAGGAGCTGCATTTGAAACGTCAGTGGGCCACGGTGGTGGCCTGTGTCGGCACCATGCTGCTCGGTGCTTTTGCATCGTTGAGTTTGATGAGCGGCACGCCTTTCGCTATTGGTGGGCGTTCAGTGTTCGACCTCATGGACTTCATCTCGTCCAACATCCTGTTGCCTGTCGGTGGTGTGCTGATTGTCATTTTCGTGGGATGGTATCTTGGCAAGCAGAAGTTCTTCGAGGAAGTGACGAATGAGGGAGCCATCAAGGCCTCATTGAAGAAGATTATTTTCTTCATCATCAAGTATCTGGCTCCTGTGGCCATCGCGATAGTCTTCATCAGCGGATTGATTAAATAAACCGGCGTTTCGACAATTGTCGAAGGACCCGAAACAAAACAATATGGAATCCTTGCGCAAATGGTTTTCCTTCAGCAAAGGTGAGCGAGTGGCCATTATCACAATGCTTGTGGCTATCCTTGCCTTGGTATTAGTTTGCTTGTTTCGCCCTTCGCGCCAATCGCTGAGTGAAGCTACATTGCACGACCTCGATTCCTTGTTGGCCTTGCGCCAAGATGCCATTGAGGCGCAGCAGCAAGTGAAGCAGCCCCAAGAAGTTACCGAATTACATCCTTTTCCTTTCAATCCCAACACGATTTCTGAAGACGAATGGCGGCAAATCGGTCTTACCGACCGCCAAATCCGTAACATTATGAATTACAAAGCGAAAGGCGGTAAGTTTTATTCGAAAAGCGATCTCGGGAAGCTGTATACTATCAGCGAGGAGGATTTTGCCCAGTTGGAGCCATTCATTGTGCTGCCAGAGGTCGTTCGAGAGAGAAGCCATAGGATGACTGAGAAGCAAGAGAATCAGCCTGTTGAGGAAAAGAACAAGCCAGAGAAGAAGGTCATTCCTATAGTGGAACTGAATACCGTTGACTCCTCCACCTTGGTGCAACTGCCTCAAATCGGGCCTTACATGGCTGTGCGCATCATCGAGTTCCGCAGCAAGTTGGGCGGTTTCGTCGACAAAGAACAACTGCGCGATGTGAAGGGCATGGATGAGGCACGTTTTGCTGCGATACAAGATTATATCAGAATAGGTGAGGTTGAGATTCAAAAGATAGACGTGAACCGCGCTGATTTCAAGGCCTTGGTGCACCATCCGTACCTCAGTTACGAGCAAGTGAAGCGCATTTTCAACCAGCGCGAGAAACGCGGTATGATCAAAAACTGGGCGCAGTTGTACGACCTCATCAAAGAAGATGGTGATGTGAATCCTTTGCTGGAGCAGTATGTGAAGTTTTGAGAAAAATTCTTATTTTTGCGCCCTATTAAAAAGGATTACCCCGCTATGCGCAAAATCTGTATCATCCTCTTCCTTTTGGCTTTGGCACTACCATCGCGTGCTGCCTACCTTCTCATCCCCATGGACAATACCCAAACCAACCACCTAAAGGCCTACGGCGTGGCCTATTGGGTGCTGCAACGCGAGGTGGAAATCAGCTGGCTGCTGAACTATAGGGGTGGGAGCTACCTGATTCCTTATCATGAGATGTTTGAGCGTGAGTGTAAGATGCGTAATGTGTCGTACAACGTCATTGCCGACGCGCAGGCTGATGCCATTCTTGCCGAGATTGCCGACCCGGGTGTGAACATGGACGAGATGAAACTACAAAAAGTGCCCCGCGTGGCAGTCTATGCACCCAAGAACAACCTGCCTTGGGATGATGCTGTCACTCTCGTGTTGACCTATGCCGAAATCCCTTACGATGTTGTCTATGACGACGAGGTGCTGCAAGGCGTATTGCCCACCTACGATTGGCTCCATCTGCACCATGAGGATTTTACTGGGCAATATGGTAAGTTTTGGGCTCGATATCGCAACTATCCTTGGTATCAGGAAGATGTCAGGGCGCAGGAAGCCACGGCACAGCGCTGGGGTTTCACGAAGGTGTCGCAGCTGAAATTGGCTGTAGTGAAGAAAATCCGTGAATTTGTGGCTGGCGGTGGGTACATGTTCGCCATGTGTTCTGCCCCCGACAGCTTTGATATCGCCTTGGCTGCCGATGGCTTGGACATCTGTGACTATATGTTTGATGGCGCTCGCAGCCGAACAGGCGACCCTCAACGCCTTGACTACGACAACTGTTTCGCTTTCACTGACTTCACGGTGTCGGTCAACCCACAGGAGTATGAAGTCTCCAATATCGACGTCACTCAAGGGCGCTCACGCTTGGTGAAGGAGCAGAATGACTACTTTCTGTTGTTCGACTTTTCAGCCAAATGGGACCCTGTGCCGACCATGCTCACCCAATGCCACGAACGTCTGATTAAGGGTTTCATGGGACAGACTACGGCATTCAACAAAGCCTACGTTAAGCCATCTGTGGTGGTATTGGGCGATAATGGCGCTTTGAACGAGGACCGCTACATTCACGGTAATTTCGGCAATGGTTTCTGGACCTTCCTCGGTGGCCATGATCCAGAGGACTACCAACACATCGTCGGTGATCCGCCTACCGAGCTCGACATGCACACCAATTCGCCGGGGTATAGGCTCATTTTGAACAACATTCTGTTTCCTGCCGCGAAGAAAAAGGAGCAAAAAACTTGAAAAACCGGAAAAAAATCTATCTTTGCACGTTTAAACTGATTTGAAACAATACTTGCAATTATTCAAACTATGAGAAAAACTTTATTTCTATTGGTGACTTTGGCCTTGTTTATGGGGCAAAGCATCGCATTTCCTGTTGATGTGAACCGTGCCCAACAGCTGGGCTTGAAGTTCATGCAGAGTAATGCTTCCAAGCAGGTCAGTACTCTGACTCTTGCCCACACGCAAATGACGGAAAGCGGTACGGCTGCCCTTTATGTGTTCAACGCAGACGACGGTTATGTCATCGTTTCAGCCGATGACGTGGCACAACCCATTCTCGCTTTTTCTGATGAAGGCATCTTTGATGCCAATAATCTGCCTGAAGGCCTGGCTTATTATCTGAGGCACTATGCGCGTCAGATAGGCTATGCCGTTGACAATCATTTTGAGGCTGATCCTGAAATTACTGCTCAATGGGCTCATGTCGCCTTGGACGGAAATGTAAGCGACCTCGTTCGTGGTATGCGCGATGTGCAACCGCTCATCTCGACGACTTGGAATCAGGATTATCCTTACAACTATTACTGCCCAACGGCATCAGGCGGTCCTGGCGGACGTGCTTATGCCGGTTGTGTGGCTTGCGCCATGTCGATGGTAATGAAGTTCTGGAACTGGCCCACACAAGGTAATGGTCAACATAGTTATACCCCCAATGGATTCCCTACACAAAGTGCGAATTTCGGTAATACCACCTACAACTGGTCAAGTATGCCCAATAGTCTCAGCTATGGATCGTCAAGCACTCAGATTCAGGCAGTTGCCACTTTGATGTACCATTGCGGTGTGTCGGTGGATATGCAGTATGCTGCAAATGGTTCGGGAGCGTTTACCGAAAACGTTCCTGCAGCTATTGCCAATTATTTCCGTTACACGGACCATACCACCCTTTATGACCGTGATTCGTTCACCAGAAATGACTGGGAAGAAATGCTCATTGCAGGTCTCGAAGAGGGCTTCCCGTTCTATTATGGGGGTTCCGAGGGCGATGCTGGTCATGCATTCGTGTGCTGTGGCGTTCGTTACAGCGATCGCAAGTTCTACTTCAATTTTGGTTGGGGCGCTGATTCCTACCTTAACGGCTGGTATGCCATCGATGCTCTAAACACGAGTTATATGGGAACCTTCAACGATAACCAGCGTGCAATTGCGGATTTCATTCCTGATTATGTCTATAACGCTTTGATGCCTGCTGCCAAAGACCTTACGGTTTCATGTGCTAACGCCCATTCCAAGACGGGTGTTGTCAGTTGGATTAATCCTACGCAAAACTTGGCTGGAGAGGTAATTGAAAACATCGATAAAGTGGTGCTGCTTCGTAATGGTGTTGAGATTTTCTCACAGCTTAATGTCACTCCTGGTGCCGAAATGACCTTCCAAGATGAAGTGCCTGAATACGATTGCTATACCTACACGGTTTACTATCTTACCGATGGCATTAAAGGCCGTTTTGCCAAGACCACTTACCTTTATGGCCCTTCTTGTACTTGGAAAATCATCGGTCAGACCTCCAATTTCCAGGGTTGGAATAGCGGTAAGATTCAAGTGTTGAGCCCCAATGGTACTGTAGTTGAAGAGATTACCATGGAGAGTTCCGTACCAGTCAGCGTGCCGATTCGTGTGCCGGAAGGCAATGTGACTTTCAAGTGGTTGGCGCCTATGAATACGGTTTCCAACCTGTCCATCAACATCAAGAATTCGGCAAACACGTCTGTTTACTCATACTCGGGTTCTTCAAACAACCTAAATGGCGTCCTTACTACTGCAAACAACGATTGCGACGGTTGCCAGCCTCCAACCGAACTTTATGGTGAATACAAGTGGAGCGACGAAGGCTTTGGCACTTTGCTCACATGGGTTTATGATGAGACCCCTCAATCTTTTAAGGTATATCGTAGCACCAATGGCGTGGATTATTCTTTAATTGCAACGGTCAACAATCAAGAACGCGAATACTTCGACCATGCGGGTGCAGGTGTTTATTATTACAAAGTGACGGCTTACCGTTCTAACTGTGAATCGATTCCAGCTTGGACTAATGATGACCAGGACTATGTTTCCGTTGACGTCACCTCGGTGAATGAAGACTACAGTGCCTGTTGCCAGGTGTATCCCAATCCTGCTAACTCTATGATTTGTGTGGAAGTTGAAGACATGGAACAGGTCACCATCTGCAATGTGATGGGTCAAGTGGTCTATCAGCAGCGTTGCAGCGAAGACGGTATGGTCATCAATACTTCCAATTTGGCATCTAGCGTTTATACGTTGCATGTCAAGACATCTCAAGGCGCTGTTACCAAACGCTTCTCAGTCATGCATTGATTTTTGGTATGTTTCAAAAAATGTCTATATTTGCAGCCTTTATTAGAAGAAAAATATCATAATAATTCAAATCTAACTACAATGAAGAAACACTTAATGAGTTTGTTTGCCTTGGTGCTCGGCCTCGGTGTGGCGCAAGCCAATCCGGTAGGCGTCAGCCAAGCCAAGTATGTCGGACAACAGTTTGTCCAGGCCAATTTTGAAATGACAAGACAAAGTGCCGAACTGACCCTTATCTACACTGGCACAAGCACGAGAGGCGAAGCCAGCTACTATGTTTTCAATGTGGGCAACGATGGCTTTGTCATCGTTTCCGCTGACGACAATTTCCGTCCTCTCATTGCCTATTCACAGGATGGCAATTATGATCTTGGCAACCCTGTGAGTAATGCGTATCTGAATTCCATTGCTGAAAACAGAAGCAGCGTCAAGTCCAATGTTATCGATCCGATGGTGAAGGCCGAATGGGAAAGCCTGAGGAATAGCGGTAGACTGATTTCGCGCAATGGTGGAAGAGGCGTTGATTATCTTGTGAAGACCAAGTGGAACCAGAATCCCGCCCCTTATAATAGTTTGTGCCCCGCTGATTCCCAGAGCCCCAATGCCGGTTATCATGCCTACGTGGGCTGCGTGGCAACAGCCATGTCGCAGCTTATGAAGTATTGGAACTATCCGGCTCAAGGCCAAGGAAGCCATTCATACCCTCATCCGAAATATGGAACGATATCTGCTAATTTCGGTGCTACGACATACGATTGGGATAACATGTTGAATTCGTATTCTGCGGGAGGCTATAATGCAGAACAAGGTAATGCCGTCGCTACGCTTTGCTTCCATTGTGGTGTTGCTGTTGACATGGATTATGGTGGTGACGTTGAGGAAGGTAGTGGCAGTAATCTGGATAGGGTCCCTGACGCTATTTCCTCCTATTTCCATTATACGAATCATGCATATATCGTTCAAAAACCTTCTGCGCTGTCGTCATGGCAAAACCTTCTGAAAGAATCATTTGACATGGGTTGGCCAGTTGCATATTCTGGTACCGAGCCTGGCGCAGGTTATGGTCATGCTTTCATCTGTGACGGTTATAATGATTATGATATGTTCCACTTCAACTGGGGTTGGGGCGGTTCTAATGACAATTATTATCTGATTGAAGGCATTGAATACACACAGGGTGCTAAAGCAGTGTTCAATTTCGTTCCAACTACTGTCTACAATAATACGGCTCAGGCTCCCACTAACTTTACAGTGACACCTGCTGCCAACAATGAGCTTGCTGCTACACTGAGCTGGAAGAATCCTTCCAAGAACTTGGACAATGCCGATCTTACCTCAATTGACCGTATCGTTGTCACTCGTGACGGTGAAGTGGTTTACACGGAAGACAATGTCACTCCTGGTGCCAACATGACTGTCACTGACAACAGCGTCCCGCGTTTCGATGCTTTCAAGTATTGTGTCTATGCCATAGTGGATGGCGCTCATGGCAAGATTGCTTACAAAGATCAAGTCAGTTTCGGCCCTACTTGCGATTGGAGTCTCCTGATTACCCAAGCTGCCATGAATGGTTTCCGTGGTGCTGCCATTCATATTTACAATTCTTGTGGCACTGAGTGCGCCTCAGTAACAACCACTAGCTCCAATGTCCAATCTATTCCGATTCCCATGCCTTTGGGTAAGGTTTCTATCGGATGGTCTGGCCCCACTTCGGGTTCGGCATTTACTATGGCTTTTACCATTAAGAATTCCGAGAATCAGACGGTCTACACTTATAGCGGCAGTTCCAGTGATATGACTGAAGGTATCTTCTATGAAGGCTTCAACACTTGCGGAAACGAAGTTCCAGTAGGTGTCGTTACCAACTGTGTAGCTCGTCTTGACGGAGAGAATTCGAACAATATCCACGTGTCGTGGGATCCCATCATTGGTGCCAGCGGTTACGGTTATACCGTATATCGTGACGGCAGAGTTATCCGTCTTTTCCCCGAAAGTACATCCTTCGTTGACGAGAATGTGCCGGATGGTGGTCATTGCTATTATATTGGCTATCTTGGAGAAGGTGGCGAGAATGGAGAGTTCTCCAACGAGTCATGCGCTTCAGCCGGTGCATGTCATGCTCCGACCAATCTGGACTATGAATATACTGGCAATAATAACAGGATTAAACTGAAATGGCAAAAGCCACAGCCTTCAACGGGCTTGTCAGGATATTTCCTTGACAGAAAGACGGATGCGGACGCAGACTACCAAACAATCAAGTTGCTTGGTTCTAGCGCCACGAGCTATACGGACAACACCGCCAACCAAGATGGTGTATGTTATAGTTACAGACTTACTGCCTATTATGGTGGAAGCATGGACTGCACGTCGGCTCCCGCTAACTGGATTAATAATGCAAACCAATTCTATATCAGAATTCTTTATTCCACAGATGGAGTCGATGAGACGGAAGACAAGGGTGTGGCTGTGTTCCCGAACCCAACCACCAACTATTTTACCGTGGAAGGCGAGGGTCTGAATCATGTGTCCGTTTTCAACGCTTTGGGACAGATGGTTTACGATATGGATTGCCAAGGCGAATCTGTTGATGTCAACCTTAGTGTTGAGACAGGTGTCTATATGGTGCGTGTTTCCACTGAACAAGGTGTCGTGACGAAACGTGTCACCATCATCAAATAATAGTTTTTCATAATAATGATTTTGGGTTAAGCAAGAACGGCTGCCTTACAAGGGCAGCCGTTCTTTTTGGTGTTATGAAGCTGGAAATGTGGCGCCAAATCCCTATTTCTACGCCAATGACTTTCTCTCCCAGACCTCAAAACGATAGGAATAATCCACCTGTGGGTCGTCGTCGATTACTTCCAAATCCACCAAATCCCATTCTTCGAAATTGATGTATGGGAAATAGGTGTCGGCCTCAAACTCCTTGGCGAGACGGGTCAGGTAGAGACGGTCGGCCTTGGGCAGGAACTGCTCGTAGATGCTGCCGCCGCCCATGATGAAGACTTCGTCTTCGTTGGCAGCCAATTCCAATGCTTGTGGAATTGATG
>JAEEGL014773268.1_pt1 | contig 13236 bp, 10 predicted proteins | sample 9134231 | NCBI WGS metagenome assembly JAEEGL01 (sample SAMN16246548, study PRJNA631951) | gut metagenome | biome: gut microbiome; feature: rumen; material: fiber-attached | host: Bos | place: Iran: Karaj | collected 2018-10 | reverse complement strand
GCGCGGGAGGCCACGATCGCCAACGGCCTCGTGGCCATGCGCTACGTCGACAACAACGGCACGCCGACCGACCGCTACCCCTGGAACCCGAACGGCACCAAGGGCGGCCTGACCGGCTTCACGACGCCCGACGGGCGCGTCACCATCATGATGCCGCACCCCGAACGCGGCTTCCGCTCGCTGCAGCTCTCCTACCGTCCGGCGAACTTCTGCGCCGGCGAGGCCGGGCCGTGGATGAAGATGTTCCGCAACGCCTACGACTTCCTCGTCAAGTAGGGGCTACAGGAACTGCCCCTCGGCAAGGGTTTCGTTGGCCTTTACTCCGCTCTCTTCCCAATAGCCTCGAGGCTCATATTCCTCCAATTCAGCCTTGTCGTGGGACTGCGGCGTTTCGGGCACCGCCGCCGAGTCCTCTGTCCCTGACGCCTTCGCGAGTTCAATGCAACGCACCAGCGCCGCTGTCGAAGGGAGCGCCTTTACGAACCGGTCCACTGGGATGGCAATTACCGCCATGTAGTGGTCTGGCGCCTCGCGCCTCTCAAGAATTGTCTCGCACCCCGCCAGCGTCAGGGCGAAGCCCCTCTCCGCCTCCAGCAGCCGCCAGGCGCGGCCGCGCAGGGAACGGCTGGACGAGCCGTCTGCGGCGGTCTCCGGCCACGGTGCCATCGCGAAGGCACGGTCCGCGATCTTGCCGAAGGCCAGCAGCCTCGCCTTCGAGAAGCCCACGATGTCGCCGCCGCCATTCGACAGCGCCCGCCCGACGCCGAAGACATAGCCGCCGACTGCTACGCAGCGGTTGGTGGCAATCTCGGCCTCGTGCGCCTTGAAGGCCTCCAAGGCGGTGGCCGCCGCGGCGCCGGAAGCCAGCGCCGCGGCGGCGAGTGCCGCAACAAGCGGTTTCACGAAATCAGATGGCGTCTTCATCGCCATCCGCCCCGGCGTTGATGAGACTGCCGTCGGTGTCCACATCGGGCTTCGTGTCGGAATTCGCGCCGCCATTCGGTGTTGGCGCGGCGTCGTCCATGGCACCGTCTAGCCGCCTGGCGTTCTGCGCCTGCTTCGGACTCCACGTGCAGACCGCGCCATAGACTATGCGTCCAGCCAGAGGGTGCTTGAACTCCCAGTTCTTGGCCGTCGCGATTCCCGAAATCTTCATTGCCTCGGCCACCGCATTGATCTTCTGCCTGTATGCAGAAACGTCCTCGTACTCCTCCGCCGCGTTCTCGAATTCCTCGACGTTTTCGGCATTCACGGCATCAGTTGCCACGGCGACGCTCTCTCCGGCAAATTCGCGGATTGCCGCCATCGCCTGCATCTTCGCCTTGTTGCGGGCGGTGGTTGCCGCCTGCGGCGAATCTGAAACCGCACCTGCCTGCCCGAAAGCGACGAGGACGAGATCACCCTTCTCATCGATCTTCTGCTGGACGCCGAAGGTGGAGAGAAGCGTTTTCTTGTCGGCCGGGATCTGCTCCTTGATCGGTTTCTTGCCGACACCGGAAGGAAGCCGCGTGCCACGCGAGATAGACTGCGCCATCGCCTGCAGCTTCGGACTCCAGATGGCCACGACGCCAATCTGCCCCTTGCCGCCGGCGGGTACGCCCTCGAAGGCGCACATAACCTGCATGCCGGTTATCTCCGCCTTTGCAGCGGTGGAGATGACTTTCTTGTAGAAGTCGGTGTTCAACCGCTTCCTTGCGGCGCGCTCTCGTGCCTCGGCGTTGGTTTCGTCGGGCAGGAGGCCTTCCGTGCGAAGTTCCTTGTCGAGCTTCGCCATGATAAGGCGCTTGATTTTGGCGTTGATGCTGAGTTCGTCATCCCCGGTCGTCTCGCTGCCGCCCCAGTTCCCCTCCGAATAGTCGTGCTCGGTTTCGGTGCGAATGGCGACTTCGAGGTACTCCGCCATCTTCGCTTTGGCGTCGAGCATCGCCTTGTTGTAGGCGTTGACGCGCGAGTCAATGTAGCCGCGGTTTTCAAGCGGCGCCTGGATGACCCCGTATCCAACGGCCACGTAGAACGTCTTGTCACCCTTGGAGTTCTCGCCTTCGGAATAGCCCTTGGCATTCAGGTAGTCGTCGACCATGTCCTGGACGGACTTCGCCTCGGCTGCGGCCTCGGTGGCCACGGCGTCTTCGGGGGTGGATTCCTGCGCGTGCGCCGCGCAGACGGTTGTTGCGGCGACAAGCGCCGCGAGGAATGTGCGTGTGTAGTTCATGTTTTCGTCCCTTAGTTGGAGGTTGAAGGTTGAGAGTTGAAAGCGAGGCTGTCACCAGGAGAAAGAAATCGAATTGGCATCGTTTCCAATCTGGCGGGGTTTGAATGGAACATTTGCGCTTCCCAGTGCGTCTGGCAGATATTTGCGGACATCGTCGATGCTGGCGGTACAGCGGAACGTTACGGTCGCAACTCCGCGAACAGTATCGGTCGCAATCTTAGGCGCGCTGCAGCCGGGGACCTTCTCGACGGCAGCGGCAATAGCCGCAAGGGACTCGGCGTATGCGTCGGAATAGTTGTCGAACTCAAGCCGCGCATCGCGTCCAGAGGCGACCATGCCCCGCACCATTTCGTCGAGTTTTTCGTGGATCGTGCCGTGGATTTCATTCATGGCCTTTTCGGCGGAAAGCCGACGGCGGCGAACATCATCGCCGGTGAAAGAGACGGACTTCTTCGGGTTGTTCTGCGCCGTCAGCATCTCTCGGCCCGTGGCGCGGTCGAGAATGCGAATGGAAAGGACGCACCTGGTGCCGTCACTTCCGTTTGCCGGGTGCGTCACGCCTTGGAACGAGCTATGGATGACGATTAGATACTGCGCCGAAGCTTTGTCTTCCGTGACATTGCATCCCCAGCCGGAAAAGGCCTCAATGGCCTTTTCGCGGATGAACGTGTCGCCGCACTCCACATGGAACTTCACGTCCCCGAGCGATTCAAGCGCCGACTTGTAGGAGTTGAGGAGTTCGTCCTTGGCGACCTCCACGACTACTTCGACCCGGTAGGCGTAATCGCCGACCTTTCCCTCCTGAATCACACGGAACTGCTTAATGAAGCCGGCGGCATTCGCGAAAACCTTGGCGCTTGCCTTGTCGTTCATAGAGACGTCCGTAGCGGCTACAGCCGTGCCAAGCACCTGTTCGATGGCCTGCGCTTTTGCGCTTTCTGACGCCATCCGTTGAGCAAGGGCGATGTCGCCGCCTGAAAGCGGCGCGAAGCCGATTACAGTCACGGTGTTCGGATTATTGCCAACCGCGTTTGCTAGCGCGCCAGAAGCATCGGCGTTCTTCTGCGTTGCAAGAAGAACAATGTAGTTCGCGCCGTCCGCTTCGACCGTTCCAAGCGTCATCGCCCCTTTCAGCAGAGCATCGACATTGATTTTCACACTTGAACTGTATGATTCGGACGATTCCGTTTTATCGCCGCCGGTTGTCTCGGATGTAGAAAAGCTTTCGACCACCTCGACATTTTCTCCTCCGGCAATGCCGGCGATAGTGCGCTTTGCGGCAATGCGGGCGGAATTCATGGTTTCTGCCGTGTCATCCGTGCCTTGTATTCTGGCGAGAGCAATGATGTAGCCGCCCGTTTCCACAGTGCGTCCAATGCGGGACGCCTCGCCATCTTCGGCCATTGTCCGGGCTATCGCGAGCCAGTCGGTGTCAGCCGAGCCAACTTGAGCGGCGAACAGCATGGCCGAGAATGCCGCGACCATGCCGGAAATGTTTATCCATGCCTTGTTCATCATTTTGCATCCATGGGGTTGCTTGGAACGCCGTAGCCTACGGCGAAGGTGGCGTAGTTCTTGATGAACGCCTTGGGGTCTGCGTCGAACTTCTTCCTGAAAATTGCGGCATCCTTGCTGGTTTTGTTCCAGGCGTAGGGTATTATGCCGGATGTGTTGTCGCTAGGCTCCGCGCGGGCGTAGCAGAGCGGGATATTGACACCATCGTCCTCCACGAACACGACGCATTGCTGGCCGCCGGCGATGCCCTGCTCGAAGCCGCGGTCGAGCGTCATACGCTCGCCCGACGCGGTGCATCCGACGATGCGACCGCCGGCCGGGTAGGTGTTGCCGAGCTTGTTCGCCACCACTGCGATAGCATTCATTGCGGACTCCAGGCATGCGGCGGACTCCTCCTTCTCGCTAAAGCCACCGCTCATTCCCCCGACGATGCTCCACCGCTGCTTGCGCACGGCTAGCCCAAAAGCCTTCTCGGCGAACTTTTGCGTCCCGTCCTTGAGGTCCTTGCAGATGAAATCGAACTCCGCGACGTAGCGGATCTGCGTGTAGTCGCTGAGTTCGCGGATCTCCTTGGCGAATGTCATGCTACCGGAAAGCAGCAGGTCGATCTGCCGCCGCTCGCCCTGCTCCACGACGTTCGCCAGTCCTGCATCGGCCATGTCCCCGAGAAACCCGTTGTCGCTGTGCAAATCTACGATCGTGTAGCGCTTGAGCTTGCCCATCTCCACTTGCATCCGCTTCGAGAGGTTCGGATCGACCTTGAGCGGCTTGCCCGTCGTCCTGTCAACGCCGGAGATGTTCTGGAACTGGACGGCGAGGCCGAGCTTGCGGAAGTTCTGCGTGTTGGCGTTCGGGGGAAGCGCGACCTGGCAGTTCTCCAGGTCCTTCTGGAGGATGAAGCCGTCTCCGGAGCCCGGCAGGGGCGGGGGCGGCAGGTAGGCGCATCCGACGAGAAGCGCGGCGGCAATTGCTGAGCTGAAGGCAAGAAGTGCGTTTTTCATGGCAGACGAGATGTGGAGAGATGGAAAATGCTGGTTCCAAAAGGCAGGCTTTGCCGCGCAACGGCGCGCCGTTGCGCGGCGAATGGCGAAATCTACTTCGCCACTTCGGCCTCGGCCTCATTCGTCAGGCGTTGGACTACCTTGTCCTCCGCGTCGAGGGCGGCCCAGAAATCCTTTGCCTTCGTCGTGTCGTCGAGAATCTTCTTCAGGGCGTCGGCGTCCTTGCCGACATTGCGGGTCTGCGAAAGCAGCGCAACGCCGGCGAGTTTCGCGAAATCGGGGTCTTTCTTCGCCATGGCGACGATGCCGCCGATTTCCACACCAGCCTGCGCCAGTTTGGGAGCCATCGCCTTGAGCTGGTTCTCGCGCTCTCCGAAGTCCTGCTCGACGCAGTATTTCTTGTAGGCGGCGTATGCCTTTGCTTCCTCGGGCGAAAGTTTGGCAAGAACATCGGCCTTGACCGCTCCTTCCGCGACATCGCCTTCGACCGCCTTGTAGATTCTGCGGCCCTTGGCCGTCGCGTATGCCTGGTCCACCTTGTCGTAGGCGCTGCGTTGCATCATCTGCAGCGGCGCGCCGATGGCGTTGATCGCCGTCGCGACCGTGCCGACCGTGCATTGCGACGCGAACGCCTTGCTCGCGTCCACGCGCGATTCAATCCAGGGCCCGACTATGTCAGTCTCGTTGCCATGCCCCGCGTTTGCCTTCGGCGAGTTGCAACCGACCATGACTGCCACTGCGGCGAGGGCCATTGCGACTGTTGTTAGTGACTTCATTGTTTGTTCTCCATGCATGGATGCCATCCGTGTTGAGAAGGCCTTCGCGCCGATGGCGGAGCGTTCCGGCCGTTGTTGATCATGAAGAGACTATACTCCCCATTTTTCACCCTATACTGGCAAAAAAATCGAAAATCTGACACGTCCCCAAAAAAAATTTTTGAAAAAGCCCGTTTTTTCCTGCGACAAAAGGTGAAATTCCTTTTTTGCATTGGCCTGCAACTGTGATAGAATATTTATTGGCTGACTTCTGACTCGCAATGTCAGATTTTCGGGACCTGACGCAGTATAAAATGAAAAGACCTGCCATCTAGACCACCCGAGGACTCTGGATGCGGTCGACTGGAACCCACCATGCCCCATATCCCCACAACATCCATGACTCTCCTCGCCGCGCTGGCCGACGATGCGCTTTCGGCACGCTGGGGAGAGTTCGCCGCGCGGTACGTCCCGTCAATGCACTCCTACTGCCAGGCGAAGTTCCCCGACCTCGACGCCGACGATCTAGTTCAGGAGACGCTGATCGCACTCGTCACGGCGATGCCACACTACCGCTACGACCCCGAGGCCAAGGGGCTTTTCCGGAACTGGCTCTTCGGCATCCTGCGTCACAAGGCATTCGCCCAATACAAGGCAAGGAAACGTAAGAACGAGACCGAACGCCGGTTTGGCGTCGAGGCCGCGGACTACGGTGCCATGGCCATGGCCGAAGACCCCGGGCGAGATCCGGAGCGTGAGCGCGAAGAGCTTCAGTCGGCGGCCATGGAACTCGCCCTGCGCGAACTCCTCGCCGACCCGTCGGTCCACGACCAGTCGAAGCAGATTTTCATCAAGGTGGCGATCGAGGGGAAAGCCCCTGCCGAGGTAGCCGCCGCGTTCGGCGTCTCGCGCGACGTCGTTGACCACGTGCGGAGCCGTCTAACGGCCCGATTGAAACGCATCGTTTCCAAACTTGACATCGGACTTATCGACGTGGGCGAACCCTAGCTCATGGAGGACAATGAAATGAACAATAGCATAACCAACACAATTTCGAGAAACCCCGACGACGAGCCGGACGACTCGTTTCTCCGCCGCCTCGGCGGCCTCCACCCGCCCGGCACCGATCAGCTCTTCGAGGCCGGCCGCGTAATTGACGGCTGGCAGCTGACGGCCTTTGTCGGGCGCGGCGGCTCCGGTGAAGTCTGGCGCGCGGTGGCGGATGGGGCCATCGGTGTCCAGCCGAACACGGCTGCGGCGCTCAAGTTCCTGCTGCGCCCCGAAAACGCCCGCGAGGCGCGCCGCTTCGCGCGGGAGGCGGAACTCCTGAAAGACGAGCCGCACCGCTGCCTTCCGCGCTTTCTTGGCGCGGGCGAGTTTGAGGGGAGACCTTACCTCGCGACGGAATACCTGGAGCCGCTGGAGCTCCCCTCTTCCGACGCGGCGGTGGCGCGCTTCGTCCTCGACCTCTGCGACGGCGTCGCCTTCCTCCACGCGCTGGGCTTCGTCCACCGCGACATCAAGCCCTCGAATGTCATGTCGCGGGCGGGGCGTCCCGTCCTCATCGACCTCGGCCTTGTCAAAGACGTCACCCGTTCGCCGACGCTAGCCGGCGCGGTGCCGGCCAGTAGCGTCTCGGTGGTGGACGGGCGCGCCGTGGGCGTCGGCACGCCGGGCTACGCCTCCCCCGAGCAGTTCGGAGGCCAGGGCATCACGCCGGCAAGCGACGTCCATGCGCTTGGCATCCTCGCCGACCAATGCTTTCGCGACAGACCGCCGCGCTGCTGGCGCGAGATCATTCGCCGCGCCACGTCCTCGCTGCCGTCAATGCGCTATGGCTCGACAGAGGAGTTCCGGCGCGCCGTGCGGCTACGCCATGCGCCGTCGCGAACAGTAGTAGCGGCCGCAATCCTGTCGGCGGCAGCCGTAGGCGCCGCCGTTGCCGCAGGAGGGGGTAGGTGGTGGCGCGGGAACGGGGACGTTCCTAAAGTGGAAGGGGCAGCCGCTGCCACCCCGATTGCCGCGTCCCCGGGTTCAGTCCTGGAAACCAACGCGCTGCCATCCGTCTCCACGGTCCCCCCGCCTGTGGCGAAATCGCCACCGGCCGACGGCATCGACTGGGCGAAGGAGGGCGCCGAGGCGCTGGCGCGCCTCCCGTCCGAGATGGTCGAAATCCCGGGCAGGGAGTTCCTGATGTCCAAGTACGAGGTGACGCAGGCGCTTTGGCGCGAAATCATGGACGCAAACCCTTCGGGCTTCAAAGGGGCGGCGCTACCCGTCGAAGGAGTGTCGTGGCTGGATTGCCAAGACTTCATCGCGAAGCTCAACGAACGGCCCGAAATCGCCGCGTCCAACCTGGTGTATCGACTGCCCACCTTGGATGAATGGGCTTATTGCGCACGCGGTGGTGTTGAGAACGGCAGTAGAGAATACGATTATGGTCGACATGCGGACGGCACCGCCGCCACCAATGCGGCTTCATTTGGGAAAATGGAGTGGTACGAGGGCAATTCCAATCGACGGACACACCCCGTCGGGCAGAAGGAACCCAACTATCTAGGGCTTTACGACATGCTTGGAAATGTAATGGAGTGGACGGCCACAAAGGATCCAAGAGATGACAACTACGCCTATCTGCCCTGGAGGCGCTCCTATCTTTCGCGTCCAGGCGATCGCTTGTCTTATGGTTCTAGCACCGTAATCACAAAACGAGGTAATGGGATCAACTGCTATGACTTCGGTCTCCGTCTCTGCGCCGATCGCCGCGACGCAAAATGAAGGCCAAACCGATCCTCTCGCACGCGCGCGCCTGTACCGTAGTTGTAAAGGGTGTCTCCCTTCGTGGGGTAATTCCGCCTGAATGGAAGGCGGGGTGGTGCTCATTGCCAGACTTTCAGCTCGCGGTGGAGGTCGATGCCGGTCTTTTCGAGCGCGGAGTCGTGCATGAGCTCGACGAGCGCTATAACATCGGAGGCCGTGGCGCCGGGTTCCGCGGCGACGATGTTGGCGTGGCGGTCGCAGACATACGTTCCGCCAACACGCATCCCCTTGCAGCCGGCTTCGTCAAGGACCTTGCCTGCAGAGGTGCCTTCCGGATTCTTGAAGACCGATCCGGCCGTGCGCATTCCTCCAAAGTCGAAGCGCTTCGACCGAAACTCCTCCATCCGCCGCGCAATGGCGTCGGCCGAATCGACGTCCAGCCGGAAGGTCGCCCAGAGGGCGACTTTGCCTTCCAAAAAGGCGCAGCTTCTGTACGCGAAGCCGCACGCCTCGCGCGTCGCGACGTGGCGCGCACCGCCGGGACCGTATGCGACAACCTCGACGACGCGGTCGCCCGCCGCGCCAAAGCGCGTCCCTGCGTTCATTGCAAGCCAGCCCCCGACCGTTCCGGGGATCCCGGCCATGAACTCAAGACCCGAAAGCCCCGCATCGCGCAGAAGGGCGAGCAGCCTCGGGCCATCCAGTCCACAGCCGACCCGCACCGTTTGTCCGTCGTCCAGAATCTCGAAACCGTCGATGCGAAGGCGAACGACCTTCCCCCGCGCGCCGATGTCCGACACGACGAGATTGGTGGCGCGACCCATGACCCGCGTCGCGGAAGTGGAGAGCGCCTGCGCCAGCGCCGCCTCGTCGCGGATTTCCTCAAAGGCATCGGCCGTCGCGGCAATGCCGTAGGAGACCTTGCCGCACGGGGCGAGCGGGGCGCGGCAACCCGCCGCCACCCCTTCCGCGACCATTTCGACAATGCGGACGACGCTTCCCGCCCCGACGACGAGGAGCACGTCACCCGACTGCGGCCCCGATCCCGACGCGAGGTATCCCGCGGCGGCCTCGATGGAGAGGGCGAGCCGGGGTACGGGTATAGCCGGGTTGTCCGCATTGCGCTTGCGGAACGCCCGGTAGAGGTCGGTTGACTTGCCGCCCAAAAGGGGCTGTTCCGATGCGGCGTAAACGGGCAGGAGGAGGAATTCGTCGACGCCTTCAAAGGCGCCGGGGAAATCGTCGAGAAGCGCCTTCGTGCGCGTGTAGCGGTGCGGCTGGAAGACCGCGACGATCCGCCGATGCGGCCGAAGGCGCGCCGTTTCGACGAGGGCCTTGATTTCGGCGGGGTGGTGCGAATAGTCGGAGACGATTTCAAAGCCGGCGTCTGTCGCATGCGTCTCGTAGCGGCGCATCGGGAGTTCGGCAAGCGCGGAAAGGGCCTTCGCCGCCACCTGCGGCGCAAAGCCGCGGGCCACGCATGCGCCCAGCGCCCCCAGCGCATTCAGCACGTTGTGACGGCCCGGAACGGAAATCGCGAAACGGCCGAGGAACTCGCCGTTGAAATGGAGGTCGAAAGAGGAGCCGCCCGAAGCGCACGCGACATCGGTGGCGCGGAGGCGGGACTCGGGCGAGAAGCCGTAGCCGATGGCGCCGGGCCTCGCGGCAACGGCGGAGACGCGCGGATCGTCCTGCCAGAAAACCACGGCACCCGTGGTTGCGGCGCAGACCGCCTTGAAGCAGGATGCCAGATCGTCGAAGGAACGGAAATGCTCCAGATGGTCGCGGTCGACGGATGTCACCACGCAGACGGAAGGCCGATAGAGGGCCAGCGTGCCGTCGCTCTCGTCGGCCTCGACGACAAGCGGCGAGCCGGCTGCGGGGGGCTGGGCAACGCCCCCCATCGACGGCGTGAAGCCCCCGATGCACCAGCCGGCTCCGGAGACGCCGAGCGCGCGAAGCAAGGCGACCACCATGCAGCTCGTCGTCGTCTTGCCGTGGGTGCCGCAGACGGCGATGCCATCCGACACGTTGACGATTTCGGCCAGGGCCGCGCCGCGGCTCATGACCGGGACGCCCAGCTCCTCTGCCCTGGCGATTTCGGGACACGAATCGCCGACGGCCGGGGTGCGGACGACCAAATCCGGTCGACCTTCGTCAACGTGGGCGGGGGAATGTCCGTCGGAGACGCGTATGCCCCGCGCCTCGAGCCAACGCCGCATACCGGGGGAGATGGCGCCGTCGCAGCCGTCGACCTCGCAGCCGCGGGCCCGCAGCAGCGCCGCCACGCCCGAGACGCCGATTCCCCCGACGCCCATGCAGTGCACCTTCCGTGCGTCAAGAAGAAGGTCCCTTGCCATGGATGGCCTCACAGCTCCCTGGGCGCCGTCGTGAGAACCTCGCACCCCGACTTCGTCACGAGGACGACGTCCTCGATGCGCACTCCGAGCCTGCCTTTCAGGTAGATGCCCGGTTCCACGGTTATGACCATGCCGGGCTTGATGACGCGCTTCTCGTTGGGCGAGAAGTTGGGGCCTTCGTGGATTTCCATGCCCACCGAATGGCCGAGCGAATGGCCGAAGGCCGCACCATACCCGTTTTTGGCGATGTGGCCGCGCGCGACGGCGTCGACCTCCTCCCCCGTCATGCCGGGCCGGATCGCCTCGATGGCCTTGCGGTTCGCCTCCAGCACGATGCCGTAGACCTTGCGGTAAAGGGCCGATGGCTTCCCGAAATGGACGCACCGCGTCATGTCGGAATGGTATCTGTCGAGGAGGACCCCGAAGTCCACCAGCAGCGGATCGCCGGGGCGAATCACGGTCAGGTCGGGATTGTGGTGGCACTCGGCGCCGTTTGCGCCGGCGCATACGATGGTGTCGAAGGACTCGCCCTGGCCAAAGAGGTCGGCCCCGCGCCGGAAGACGGCGCGGGCTTCCCACTCGGTCATTCCCGGATGGATCTGCGGCAGCGCCCAGGCGTAGAGGGCGTCGCCTTGCGCGACCGCGCGGCGCAGGGCCGCGATCTCGCGGCGCGACTTGACCGCCCGCAGCTCGCCAATGGCCGCGTCGACCGGCTTGCGGCTGCACGATTCGGGCATCTTCGCGAAAAGGGCGTCCAGCGTGGCCTTGGCCTCAAGTTCCTCGTAGCCGCAGGCCCTCCACTTTTTCAGGAACGCCTGCGCGGGGTCGTTCCCGCCTTTTTTCAACAGGCACTTGGCGAAAGGCAGCGCCCTTTCGGCCATGATGATGTAGCGGAAGTCGGTGACGAAGACGGCACCCTCCGCGGCATCGACGAGCAGCGTGCCGGCGCTGCTCTCGAAACCCGTGAGGTAGAGGCGCGAGACGCCCCGCGTCACGACCGCCCCGTCAAGGCCCTCCTTCGCGAGCTTCCTGCGGAAACGCTCTATGCGCCGGGTGTATTCCTCGGCGGGGAAGGATGCCGGGGGACGGCCAAAATCGCTTTTATCCATGTTCGTCAAACCTCTCCTTCCTGCGGGCGGGAAGGACCTCCCGTCCGTTCGCTACGGCTCAAACGCGCGAACCAGGGAAAGAATTTCATCGACGGCGGCGGCTTCGGGGACGGTGCGAAGGTGGCTGCCGCGCAAGAAGAGCGCGAACTTGCCCTCTCCGCCCGCGACGGCGATGTCGGCCTCCCGCGCCTCGCCCGGACCGTTGACAACGCAGCCCATGACGGCGACATGCGGCCGAGGCGCCGCCGGATTCTCGCGGTAGAAGGCCTCCAGGGCGTCTTCGACCTTGCGGGCCGTGCCGACGACGTCGACGCGCTTGCGCCCGCATGTCGGGCACGAGGTGACGTGCGGCCCGGGGGCGCGCAGGCCGCAGGCGCGTAGCAGCTCGACGCCGACGCGGACCTCCTGCTCCGGCGTGTCGGTGAGCGAGACGCGGATGGTGTCGCCGATGCCTTCGGAGAGAAGCTGCCCCATGGCGACGCACGAGCGGACCGTTCCCGCGAGGAAGGTCCTGGCCTCGGTGACGCCGAGGTGGAGGGGCCAGTCGGTCTTCGACGCCAGCAGGCGGTAGGCCGCCAGCGTGCGCGGGACGTCCGACGCCTTGACGGAAACCTTGACCGCCTCGCAGCCGGCGTCCTCGAGGAGTCGGATGTGGCCCAGGGCGCTTTCGACCAGCGCCTCGGGCGTGGCGGATCCGTACTTCGCCAGAAGTCCCTTCTCAAGCGAACCGCCATTGACGCCGACGCGGATCGGCACCTTCCGGGCGTTGGCGGCCTTGACGACCGCGAGCGTGCGGCTCGCGTCGCCGATGTTGCCGGGGTTGATGCGAAGGCCGTCGATGCCGGCTTCGACGGAGGCGATCGCGAGCCGCCAGTCGAAGTGGATGTCGGCCACCAGCGGCACGTCCCCGACCGCCGCCTTGATGCGGGCCAGGGCGGAAGCCGCCTCGGCGTCGGGCACCGCGAGGCGGGATGCGAGTCGGTTGACGTCCACATGACCGACCTCCACGAGTGCCGCGCCAGCCTCGAGGACTTCGACGGCCTCGTGGCGTGCGGCGGCTTCTCCTACGGCGACGTCCTCGGCTCCGGCACGGGCTGGGCCGAGAGCATCCTGCTGTCGGAGCGCCTCTCGGCCATGTTCGCCGACTTCTTCGCCCGCAAGGGCACGCTCGCCCTGGGCGTCTGCAACGGCTGCCAGATGATCTCGCAGCTGATGCCGCTCATCCCGGGCGCGCAGGACTGGCCGATCTTCGTCCACAACGAAAGCGAGCAGTTCGAGGCGCGCTACGCCACCGTCGAGGTCACGGAGTCGCCGTCGGTCTTCCTGCGCGGCATGGCCGGCTCGATCCTGCCGATCGCCGTGGCGCATGGCGACGGCCGCGCCGCCTTCGCGACGCCTGCGGCGCGGGAGGCCACGATCGCCAACGGCCTCGTGGCCATGCGCTACGTCGACAACAACGGCACGCCGACCGACCGCTACCCCTGGAACCCGAACGGCACCAAGGGCGGCCTGACCGGCTTCACG
>JAEEGL014385551.1_pt1 | contig 13236 bp, 9 predicted proteins | sample 9134231 | NCBI WGS metagenome assembly JAEEGL01 (sample SAMN16246548, study PRJNA631951) | gut metagenome | biome: gut microbiome; feature: rumen; material: fiber-attached | host: Bos | place: Iran: Karaj | collected 2018-10 | reverse complement strand
TTCCCCGAACTGATTGAATTCAGCAAGATCGAAAAGCAAATCTTTGCCAGCGTCGACGAGCAATTGCGCAAGTTGGGATTCTTCGTAGAGCCCTTCGGCGGTGACACCTTCCAGATTCGAGCAATCCCGAGCGCACTCAAGCTTTCTAGAGCCGTAAAGGCGGTTCACGAGTTCTTGGACAGCTGTGCCGAAAGCGGCGACAAGGGCGATGCTTCGGTGGTACAGGATACTCTTGCGAAGGCCTGGTCCAAGACGAACGCGTACCAGGCGGGCGACAAACTCAAGCCCGAAGAAATGGCGATGCTTGTGGGTCAGTTGATGGCGACCGAGAATCCTCTGAAGTCGCCTTATGGCGCCCCCACGCTAATGCGCATCACGCTTGACGAACTCGCCAAGAAATTCAAGCATTAACGATTCTGGATTTTTCGCATCTACAAACGTTTTATCCAGGTCATCTGCGATTTCCCTGGATGTTTCGGCATTGCATTTGCCGAGGGCATCTGCAACTGCAGTGACGCTTGACTTTTTACAAGCACTCCTGCGCGTAAAGAAGAATTCAGGAACGGCACCGCGCCGCAGCAGGATATTCGGCAAGGCAAAATAATCCGTTTTCACGAAATGCTTCCCGATGAAATACGTCAACGGGTCAAGCACATCGGCAACGACGAGCGGCACACCCGAAAGTGCAAGTTCCAGCGTGGCCGAGCCCGGCATGCAGAGCGCAGCCGCATGGCGGGCGTAGAAATCAGCCCGCTCTTTTGCCCCCTGCGGGGCAACTTCAATACGCAACCATGCGGGAATATCGCCGGCTTTGGATGCGTTGACAAGCGCACGTTCAAACTGCGTTTTTAGCGAGTCACGGGATGCGGCAAGCACAAAGTTTTTTTCGGGGTGGATTGCATGGACCTGCGATGCTACTGCCATAAAGAACGGCAGATTGCGGAGAGCCTGCGACTTGCGGCTGCCGGGTAACAAGATGATGTCTTGGCTCGGGACGGCCGCGGAATTTGCCGCTGCGGCTTCGCTCGGGTGGATTGCCCGCGTGCCCGCCGTCCGCGGGAACGGGTGCTCCAGAACATCGGCATTCAGCCCGAGGGATTCATAAATGCGTCGTTCAAAATCGAAGAGTACCGCCAGTTTCGCACCCTTCAAGCGGCAGGCCCGATGTTTTTTCCAGGCCCAGACCTGCGGGGGCGCCACATACAAGACCGGCTTTTTCAAAGCCAGCGCCTTGCGGCACAGCTTCATGTTGAACCCGGGATAATCGATACAGACCAGTGCCACGCAATCATCGCACTTCAGTCTCGTTTCCAACTGCGAGAATATTTTCTTCAGGCGAAAAATATGCGGGAGCACGTCACCGAAACCCGATACGGGCAAGGTTTCGTAGTCGCCTACCGGAATAAGGCCTGCACGCTGCATGCGCGGGCCACCTACCCCAAGAACGTCCATTCCATTATCTACTGCAGAGCGGACAAGGGTTTCGCCCAGCACGTCGCCGGAATCCTCACCCGCACAGAAGAGAACAAACGGTTTACCCTGCATTTTACCGTCTCTCTTTCGGAGACGCCCAGATCTGCGATAGCCCCATATCTTGGCGGAGCCAATTCAGCAGTTCTTCATTGTAGTAGACCTTGTACTTGTTCAGCTTTATTATGTGTTCAAAGCCAGATTCCGTTTCCATATGGAATACCAAGCGGCATCCATGTTCTGTTTCTTCAAAGACTTCAAAGCCAGAAAGGCCTTCTTCCAACTTCTGGAGGAATTCCTCCGAAAGTACCGCTGCATCCATGTTCACGTGAACAAAGTTCACCATATCCTTGCGCACCGTATCGAGCTGGATAGCCTCTTCCACGGTAATCTGCAATTCCTCAGTGGGCTTGCGTTCCTTGTCACGCTTGAATTCGAGTTCGCCCTTCACCAAGATTCGGTCATCTTCGGAAATCTTGTCGCGGAAACGTTCCCAGTCATCCTTCTTGAAGAAGAGCTCAACATCGCCATGGAAATCGCACATCATGCCAACACCAATCGTGTCACCACGCTTTGTCTCAATGGAGCGCATCTGCGTGACAACACCACCGACCGCTACACGGGAGCCCACCTTTTTCCGTAGGTCATCGTAATTCAGCGAAACTGTCGTAAAGCCCTTCAATTCGGGGCGGAATTCATCTAGCGGGTGCCCCGAAAGGCACATGCCCAACACGTTGCGTTCCTTGTTGAGCATTTCCATGCAGCTCCATTCCTCGGCTTCTTCGAGGACTTCAGCTGTATTTTCCATGCCCATGCCACCAGCACCACCCAAATCAAACAGGGACGTCTGCCCCATCGACTTGTCTTCTTGATGCTTGGCTGCCACTTCGATAGCTCGGTCTACTGTCGCCATGAGCACGGCACGGCTACCCGGCAACGAATCAAGCGCACCGGCCATAATCAGGCATTCCAGCACCTTCTTGCTTAAAGGAGGGTGCTTTTCCTTGAACGAGCCCTGGTATTCCGCGACACGCTTGCAGAAATCAAATATATCCTTATAGGGGCCACGCTTTTCACGTTCAGCAACAACGTCTTCGACAACGGCAAGGCCCACATTGCGGATACCCGCAAGCCCGTACAAAATCTTCCCTTCCGGATTCGCAGTAAACACGCCGTACGACGTATTGATATCGGGCGTAAGCACATCGATTCCCAGGCGCTTGCATTCCTGGATAATCGTCACGATGTCCTCTGTCTTGCCCATCTTGGAGGTCATCGAGGCAGCCATGTATTCCGGGCCATAATTAGCCTTGAGGTACGCTGTCTGGTAAGCCACGTAAGCGTATGCAGCGGCATGGCTCTTATTGAACGCGTATCCGCAGAACGGGAGCACCGCGTCCCAGACCTTCTGGATCATGGCCTTGTCATAGCCCTTGTCCAAACACTTCTGGAAAAACTCCGGTTCGAGTTTCGCCATCTTGTCGGGCATCTTCTTCGCCATAATACGGCGGATGTTGTCAGCGCCGCCCAGCGAGTAGCCGCCCAGAATCTGGGCGAGTTTCATCACCTGTTCCTGGTAAACGATAACGCCATACGTTTCGCCCAGCACCTGTTCCAAGTCGGGGTGATAGCAGTCGATTTCTTCCTTGCCGTTCTTACGGGCAATAAAGTGCGGAATCTGTTCAAGAGGCCCCGGACGGTACAGGGCGTTCATAGCGATCAAGTCAAAGATTCGCGTCGGCTTCAGTTCGCGCAGGTACTTCTGCATACCCGGAGATTCAAACTGGAACACCGTAGTCGTCATGCCCTTGCCGAGCAAGTCAAAAGTCTTCTTGTCATCGAGCGGAATGTGACCCATGTCGAGGTCAATCCCGCGATTCTTCTTGACCATGTTCACCGAATCTTGAATAATGGACAAGTTGATGAGGCCAAGGAAGTCCATCTTCAAAAGTCCGATATCTTCGGCGTAGTGCTTATCGTACATCACCACGGGAGTATCGGCAGGGGCTGCACGGTAAAGCGGGGCCAGGTTGTAAATCGGGGTCGGCGTAATCACCACACCGCAGGCATGCACACCCGTCTGGCGGGGCAAATCCTCGAGCGAAAGCGCAATATTCCAAAGGTTCTGGTAGCTGGCGCGGCTCTCAATCATGGCCTTCAACGGCTCAGGGCTGTAACCATCTTCAAGATTGTTACCCTTCTTGTCCTTACCCGTCCATGCCTGCGTGAGGCTAAAGTTCAACGTTCGCTGCGGGAACAGCTTCGTGATCATCTTCGCTTCTTGTGGCGGCAACCCAAGTACACGCGCCACGTCGGTAATCACCGCCTTCGACTTGAGCATACCATAGGTAATGATCTGCCCCACGCAATCGTAGCCGTACTTGTCGGTCACATACTGGATAACACGCCCGCGGTCTCTATCAGAAATATCGGTATCGATATCGGGCATGCTCACGCGTTCGGGGTTCAGAAAACGTTCAAAAAGCAGGTCGAACTTGAGCGGATCAATGTCAGTAATGCCGATGATGTAGGTAACCAGCGAACCTGCAGCAGAACCACGTCCCGGGCCCACGGGAATACCGTGTTCACGAGACCAGTTGATAAAGTCCCACACAATAAGCAGGTAGCCCGCCACATTCATGTTGCGGATACAGTTCAGTTCCTTGTACATGCGCTTTGCAACTTCAGTTTCGTGCGCAGGGAACTTGAAATCTTCGTCGGGGAAGCGCCACTTGAGGCGTTCATTACACAGATGCGTGATGTAAATGTCGGCATCGCCACCCGGTTTGCACCAGCGGTGCGTATTCTTTTCCCAAGCCTTGTTGTCGTCTTCGGTAAAGGGTTCCTGAGAGGCCTGGTTTTTGAATTCTGCCTTTTCCTCATCGGTCAAGGATTTTTCGTCAACGCCCTTCTCAGCGCAATAAGCGGCAATCAGCTTCTTCGCCTTATCCTTAATTATACCTTGCCGTTCACGTTCACGAATAACCGGATACTCCGCATCGTATTCGGCCTTCATGTATTCCTTGATTTGCTTGTATTCTTCAGAAGCAAGGAATTCATCGGGAATCTTGAACCGGGGCCAGAACTCATCACCAATGCCCGTCTTGACCGTAAAGTTGCAGCGTTCCGCAATCTTTACCGTATTCTCGATAGCCCCCGGAATATGCCCAAAGAGCTTGACCATCTCTTCTTCGGTGCGGAAATAGAACTGGTCGGTCGGGAAGCGCGCATCCGTAAAGTCATTCAGCGTACACTTGAGAGAAATGCAGCGCAACACCTTGTGCGCCGTGGCATCTTCGGGCTTGATGTAGTGCACGTCGGCAACGGCCACAACCTCGCGGCCCATCTCCTTTGCCAACTTTACGTTGTAATTATTCACCTCCTTCTGCTGCTGTACGCCATTATCGCACACAGAAAGGTACAGGTGCTCACGATCAAAAATCTTGTCGAGGTTATCCATGAACTCGCGGGCCTGGGCTAGACGCCCCGATGCCACGTTCTGTCCATAACGGCTAAAGTAATCGCCCGCGATGGCAATAATGCCATCCTTGTGCTGGCTCACGACATCCAGCGGGACCGAGGGGATTTCTGCCCAGCGGTCACTCTCTTCATAGCGGTAGCTCACTATACGGAGCAGGTTGTAATAGCCCGTCTCGTTTTCGACAAGCAGGGTAAGCCGCTCGTACGTAACCGGATCCTTTACGGTCGCACTCGGAGAATCCACATACACGTGACAGCCGTAAATCGTCTTTACCGGCGGCAGGCCCTTCTCCTTGCGGGCCTTGTTCATCTCCTTTCCGCGCGTCTGGATTTCAAGAATGCCAAACATGGCTCCGTGGTCTGTCAGGGCGACAGCCGGAGCGTTATCGCTGGCGGCCGCGGCCAAAATGCCGTCGAGACGCGCCGAAGACTTCAATACGGAAAACTCAGAATGAACTTGCAGGTGAACAAAAGCCATACCCGCAATTTAGTAAATTCGTTTTTATTTATATTTACTCGTATGAAACGCGCACTTATTACAGGCATTACCGGTCAGGACGGTTCGTACCTGGCAGAGTTCCTTCTCGAGAAGGGTTACGAAGTTTACGGGCTTGTCCGCCGCAAGAGCAAGCTCGACTTTAACAACGCCGAGCACCTCAAGGGCAAAGTCACATTCATTTTTGGCGACATGACCGATTCCGCATCGCTCCTGCGTGCCATGGAAATCGCGAAGCCCGATGAAATCTACAACCTCGCCGCACAGTCCTTCGTGACCACCTCCTGGGAAACCCCGCTCTCCACCGCCGACATCAACGCAATCGGCGTTACCAAGCTTCTGGAAGCGGTTCGCCTCGTAAAACCCGGTACGCGCGTGTACCAGGCAAGCACTAGCGAAATGTTCGGCAAGGTACAGGCTGTACCGCAAAACGAAACGACGCCTTTCTACCCGCGCAGTCCCTATGGTGTTTCAAAGCTGTATGGGCACTGGATTGTCAAGAACTACCGTGAAAGTTACGGCATGTTCGCTTGCTCGGGTATCCTCTTTAACCACGAATCTGAGCGCCGTGGCGCAGAATTCGTGACACGCAAGATTACCATCGCCGTCGCAAAGATCAAGGCCGGCAAACAGGACATGCTCGAGCTCGGCAATATGGATGCAAGCCGCGACTGGGGTCACAGTGCCGACTATGTGCGTGCCATGTGGCTTATGTTGCAGCAGAGCGAAGCAGACGACTTCGTTGTCGCTACGGGTGAAACACACAAGGTCCGTGAATTTGTGCAACTCGCCTTCAAGGCCGCCGGAATGGATATCGAATTCCACGGAGAAGGCATCAACGAATACGCGACCCTCAAGGGCACCGACAAGGTGGTCGTGAAGGTGAACCCGCAGTTCTTCCGCCCCGCCGAAGTGGATATGCTTATCGGCGATGCAAGCAAGGCACGCAAGGTTCTCGGCTGGAAGCCCGAAATCAGTTACGAGCAGCTGGTCAAGCGCATGGTGGAAAGCGATATCAAGCTCCTTGCCGAAGGGAAGATTTGATGAAGGTCATCATTGTCGGGGCATCGGGATTCGTCGGCGGGTACTTAGCCCGCGAACTTGAATCCGCAGGGCATTCCACCATAAAGGTGGACCTACCCGAAGTGAACCTGCTGAACGCTGACCAGGTAGAATCGCTTATTGAAAGCACCAAGCCCGATGCCGTGGTGAACCTCGCCGCCATCAGTTCGGTAGGCGCCTCCTGGAAGTGCCCCGCCGACACCATCAGCGTGAATGTGAACGGAACGCTCAACCTGCTGGAAGCAATCCGCAAGCACGCACCGCAAGCAAAGACGCTTTTAATCGGGAGCGCCGAGGAATACGCCATTCCCGAAGGGAACAGGGCGCTCAAGGAAACGGACCCGCTGGAAGCGAGCAATCCCTACGGCATCTCGAAAATTGCGCAGGAAAATTTCGCACAACTCTACCGAAAGAAATACGGGATGAAAATCGTGTGCACCCGCTCGTTCAACCACACCGGAGTCGGGCAAACAACCACGTTCGCTCTCCCGAGTTTCGTGAAGCAGGTCGCTGCCATCGACAAGTCTGGTAAGCCCGGCAAGATTCTCGTGGGCAACCTGAGCGCCTACCGCGATTTCTCGGATGTGGAAGACGTGGTGCACGTCTACCGCATGTTACTCGAGAACGAGAACGAATTCGACACCTACAACGTGGGCTCCGGCATTGCGAACAAGATAGAAGACTTGCTGAAAGACGTAATCCTCAAGTTCACGCCCGTCGATATTGAAATCGTCGTAGACCCCGAAAAGGTTCGTCCGGTAGAAACTCCGTACCTCTGCGCCGACAACACCCGCGTGAAAAAGTACTGGAACGGAACCGATATCCGCGTAACGCTCAAGAAGATGTTCGACCACTTCAGGGCCGAAGCGTAACCGTCAATCAGACCCGCGTTATCGGGTACATTTCAAGAATAGCACGCACTTTCGTGCCGACATTACCGAACTGCTTGCGGTATTTACTGCGAACACGCAGTTCCTGCGGGAGCATCGCCAGCGCCTGCAGCCAGGCCTTCAGCAACGCGCCGCAAATGGCGGCTTTCGAGAGTTTTTTCCCGTCACCGGACTGCCCCGGCACGCCGCCCTTCGCCATGTTCAGGTAACGCACGAAACCGCGGAAGGGCAGCTTCATCACATCGCCCATAGGCAGCAAGCGAATCGCGGTACGCAGGCGGTTCCTTTCAGAGTAGAACAGCTTGCGCGGAGAATAGCGCACCGTCGTCATCGAGCGTTCGTGATAAACCTTAGCCTCCGGGCAAAAGACAGTCTTGAATCCGGCGAGGTTATGGCGGAAATACCATTCTGTTTCTTCGAAAAACAGGAAGAAACTTGCATCCATCCTGCCCGCGGCCTCGGCAGCCACCTTGCGGAAACTCATCACCGCACCGTAGCATCCGAAAACTTCCTTTTCGCGCACATCGGCATCAGCAATGTTCAGCCCGCTCGCCTCGTTTTTTGCGAAGAGGTCCGAACCGAACTGCACGCCGACCGCATTCACTACCCCGCTCTTTTCCATCACGAGGCTTGCAACCGAGCCCGCTTCCGGGTGGCGTCCAAAACACGCGAGCAGGTTACTCGCCCAAGCCGGGTCGAATTCCAGATCCATATTGCAAAGCACCTGGATTTCGGAATCCATGTTATCCAAAAGTCCGTTGCAGGCACCCGCATAACCCAGGTTCTTATCGCTCTCGATAATCTTGCATTCCAGCCCCTTTTCCCTCAGGAGTTGAACAGAATTGTCGGCAGAAGCATTGTCAAACACGAAAATGCGCACCGGTTCGGTTTGCGCAAGCAGGCTCTTGACACAGGCAGTAAGTTCCTCACCGCCATTATAGTTGATTATGCCGACATCTATACTCATAACTATCCAAAAAAGAAAGGGACCTTCAGGGTCCCTTCAAATATAGATTAAACGCCTAACAAGGTATTACAGCCCGTAGTAGCGGATGAAGTCGATTTCGCCCACAAAGAAGCGATCGTGCTTGGCCTGCATCATGGCATCGTAACCGATACCGATATCGTAACCGAGCTGCGAGATATCGCCCGTCGTCTCGGCTTCAGCCGTCAGTTCGCCATTCTGGAACACCTTAATGGATTCGGCACCGCGTTCCACGCGAATATCGGTCCATTCATCCAAAGCAAGCTTTTCGCCCCTAAGGATATTCCAAGTAGTGCCATCAGTATCCTCGTCACGGAAGTGCACCGTCAGCACGCCATTGTCGAGGCGGATAATCCAACCATCGCCATAGCGTCCAGGGGGCTCGGCAACAATGATGTTCTGCATTTCACCGAACTGGGTCGGCTTCACGCGGGTTTCGATAGCGAAGGTATTACGCTGGAACACCTTCGAGAGGTCCACAATCAAGCCAGACGTGCCATCAAGTGCAACCGTCGTATCGGCGACCTTCGGGCTACCCACCAGATAGTGCGTGGAGTTGTTTGCCATGCGGTCAAGGCCAATAAACGTAGGCTCATTGAATTCCCAAGCCACAAGAAGCCTCTTGGACTTTACCGGCAGCACGCCTTCGCTAAAGCCGTTAAATGCACCAAAGCGGACATAGTCCATTTCGCCGATGAAGTAACGGTTATGGAAAGCCTGCTGCATGCCGTCAAAGCCGATGCTCCAATCGTAGCGCATCTGGGTCACATCGCCCGTGTAGGCGGCTGCAACGGTAAGTTCGCCATTCTGGAAAAGCTTGACGCTATCGGCGCTGCGTTCCAAACGAACGACGTTCCATTCGTTCAGGACCATACGCTTGCCCGGGAAAATGTTCCAGTCGTCGCCGTTAAGATCGTCATCGCGCAGGTGAACCGTCAGCACGCCCTCGTCAATGCGGAGCTGCCAGCCATCCACACCACGTCCGGGGGGCTCGGCCACAATGATGTTCTGCATGGTGCCAAACTTGGTCGGCTTCACGCGAGCCTCAACAACGAACTCGTTAATCTTGATGTCATTAGCCAGGGCCACAATAAAGCCAGACTTGCCATCAAAAGCGGCAATTCCGTCTGTGGAAGCCACCGAGCCTTCACCGATGGTCGCGTCGTGGCCGTTACCGGTCACGTCGAGGCCAACATTCGCGGCATCATTGAAGTCCCATTCGGCAATCCAGACCGTCTCGGGAGCAGGATTGCTCTCGCCGGCAATTGTATCGATGGGCGTTTCAACCGGGTCAACCACTTCGATAGAATCAATCGGAGTATCCTCGATTTCATCGACCGTTTCCACACCGACCTGTTCCACATGGCCGTTATGGCAGTGGCACATGCCCGGGTTCACCTTATCAAAACCGAACGTGATGCGGCCTTCCAGCTTGAAGTCCACCTTGGTTTCGTTACGGAAGGCGCCTTCAATCTTTCCGTTCACGAACACAACAACCACATTACCGGCACGTTCTACACGAACATTGCTGAGTTCGTTCACAGCAACGCTCTTTCCGGTCTGGAATTTTTTCCATTCGCTACCGGCAGTTTCGCGCCAGGAATAGACAACGGCTCCCTTTTCGACCTGGACCATCCAGGCAAAGCCGTTGCCATCAACGCCGGCAGAGGCAATCGTGTAGGCCGAATCATCTTCGACCGTCACATCGGCATCGACCGCAAAGTTTTCGTTCTGGAATGCAGAATCGATTTCGACAGAAGCACTGTCTGACGATTCAAACTGCCAGGTATCCACAACAGAACGCCTGAACATCGCCAGATGGGCTTTCGCATCCGGAGCGCTCAAGACAGCGACTTCCCCGGTCGCAGCCTGATTACCAATAACGGTGTCATTTTCACCTATAATCGGTGAATATGGATCTGTCGATTCTGACGAGCATCCAAAAAGTCCTGTCATAGCCATAGACGCCACAACAGGAAGAGCATACCATTTTTTCATTTTTTTCTCCTTTACCCCTAACCGGGTTTAACTAAAGGAGAATATATAATTTTATATTATGCCCATGCAACCCCAAGATCAGAAAAAATGGACAAAACGACTGTTTTCGATGATAAAAATCATCGTGACCGTGGGGGGCATAGCATACATTTTTAACAAAGTTCCCTTTTTTGACGCAATTTCGAAGTGGAACGACTCTACCCTCCCCTGGCTGCTGTTTATTTTGTTCTTAACGGTCATCCTCATGGCCATCCAGGCAAATCGCTGGCGCGGACTGCTGCTTGACGAGGGTAAAAAGGTCAAGCTCCGCACATTCTACGCCTACATCGCACTCGGGTACTTCTTTAATAACCTGCTCCCCAGCGGGTTTGGCGGCGACGCAGTCAAGACTATCGCATTCGGCAAGCGGTTCGGGAACACCGCAAATTCCGTTGCGGCCATCGCGATTTCAAGGGTCATGGGCCTCATTGCCATGTTCCTCAGTTTCTTTATTGCGCTCCCCTTCGTCATGGTCAAGTACCAAATCCCCAGCGCCTACACCATCACTGTGAGTTTGGTCGCAATCATCGCCATCGCCGTAATCCTCGGGGGTCTGTTTTCGGATAAAATAAAGATTCCCGAAAAAATTTCGAATAAAGTGCCGTTTCTGCTGAAATTGCAACAGGCATTGGCAATCTACCGGAAGTACCCCAAGGCGTTCTGGCTATCGGGGTTGGACTCCGTCTGGCTGCAGATCGTGACTATCATTATCCACTACGCATACTTCCGTGCAGTGGGCATCGACGTGGATATTGCCGTCATTACGGTATTTACAACCATCATGGTAACCTTTACCATGCTCCCGATTTCGATAAACGGCATCGGCATACGCGAAAACGTGCAGGTCAGCCTCTATACCGGGCTACTCGGTATCCCCGCCGAAATAGTCCTCGCATCGACCCTGCTCAGTTACCTGCCCCTGCTGTTCCAGGCCCTGCAGGGCGCAGTGGTGCTTGCCTTCAATAAGAAATAAAAATCCCCGGCAATGCCGAGGATAAAATGCTTGCGGGCCTCAGCCCACCATTTGTGTATCGCTAGCCCCAGACTTCTTCCTTGAGCTCGCGGCCCCACATGTCCTTGATGACATCGTCGACCTTCTTGCCTTCGAAGAGGAGCGCGTGCACGGAGTTCACGATAGGCATCTCGACACCGAGCTTGTCGGCAAGCGCCTTGGTGCTCTTGCAGGTGGGCACGCCTTCGGCCACCATCTTCATGCCAGCAAGAACCTGCTCGATGGTTTCGCCACGCCCGATGTGTTCACCCACATAGCGGTTGCGGCTATGCTGCGAGAGGCAGGTCACAATGAGGTCGCCCATGCCGGCGAGACCAGCGAACGTTTCGGACTTTGCACCGAGAGCCTTGCCCAGGCGGCACATTTCGGCCTGGCCACGGGTAAGGAGGGCGGCACGCGTGTTGTCGCCAATCTTGTACTTGCCGCTCGCCTCGAGCCCGTAGAGCACGCCAGAGGCAATCGCAATCACGTTCTTCACGGAACCGCAAAGTTCCACACCGATAATGTCGGTAGAGCTATAGACACGCAGGTAAGAGCAGCTCATCACCTTCTGCACGAGCTTCGCGGAGTCCTCGTTCACGCAAGCGGCCACAATCGCGGTAAGGATATGGCGGCTCACTTCTTCGGCATGCGAAGGCCCGCTGAAGGCGACCATCTTGTCGTCAGTAAGCCACGGCACGTTCGAGAGCAGCACTTCGCTCATCAGCTGGTTCGTGCCTTCGAGAATGCCCTTGGTGGCACAGACGACGATGGGTTCCTTGTCCTTCGCCGGAGTCCACTTGCCCAAGTTCTTCGCGACACCGCCCATGAACTGCGAGGGCACCACGATAAGCACCATGTCGCAGCCATCGAGGGCGCCGTTCATGTCGGTCGTGTACTTGAAATCCGCCGGGAAGATTACGCCGGGGAGTTTGTCCTTGTACTGGTGTTCCGTCGAAAGCAAATCGACTTCAGCCTGCGAGTTTGTCCAGAACGAAACCTCGCACTTATTTTCATAGACCACCTGACCGAGAGTCAGGCCCCAACCACCAGTACCTAAAACTGTAACCTTCATAATGATATTCCTTTACCAACAATCTACAATATTTATGCCTTCGGGGTCTTGCGCTTGCTGCCAAAACCGTTCTCGGTACCGTTCAAAAGGCGCTTGATGTTCGACTTGTGCTTCACAATCACGAAAACCGCCACCAGAAGGCAGGTAATCATGAGCCCGAGGTTGATATCGTCGGGCGGGAAAGGCAACTTGAGGTAGCCCATCACGGCAAAAACGCCGAGCGCGACGCACGCACCGATGCTACCCACCGAAACGTACTTGGTTGAAGCCGTGAGGACAATCCACACACCAAAAGCCGAGAGAGCGGTAATCGGACAGAGCGCGAGGAACACGCCGAGCGCCGCAAGCACGCCCTTGCCACCGCGGAAACCCGCGAAGCAGGTGAAACTGTGGCCAAGAATCACGAGGATACCCGCGACAAGCGGAACCCAACTGGAATAATCCGCACCGCCGGCAGCGACCTGGGATTCACACATGCGCATGGCAATCCACGGGCCGAAGAAACCCTTGAGCAAGTCCATGAACACCACGGGGAGCGCCGGCTTCCAGCCGAGCACGCGGAACGTGTTGGTGAGGCCCGCATTCTTGGAGCCGTAATCCCTAATGTCGAACGACTTTCCCTTTGCGAGCTTTGCGATCCAGATCGCGCTGGGGATCGACCCCAGCAAGTACGCTATTGGAAGACTCAGTAAACTGTTCAAGTTCTTCATCCTTTCTGAGGGTTAACTTCTGGTCGAAATTCAGGCGCAG
>JAEEGL012155456.1_pt1 | contig 13236 bp, 6 predicted proteins | sample 9134231 | NCBI WGS metagenome assembly JAEEGL01 (sample SAMN16246548, study PRJNA631951) | gut metagenome | biome: gut microbiome; feature: rumen; material: fiber-attached | host: Bos | place: Iran: Karaj | collected 2018-10 | reverse complement strand
CGACGAACCCGGGGAGGCTGTTACTTGTGAAGGCGTCGATTGCGATGGCCACGGCACGTGTGAAGTCAAAGACGGCGCAGCCGTTTGCAGCTGCAATGATGGCTACAAAGTCAAAGCAGATGACCCCAAACATTGTGAAGCGGTTGACCCTGGTGATAAAACATGCACAGATGCCTGCGAAGCCAATACTCTGCGTTGTTCGGGCGTCAACAGAGAGCGATGTTTGCCGGATGAAAATCAATGCCTGAAGTGGCAGACAGAAGCCTGCAAAGAAAACACACATTGCGACGAAAACTCGCTGCAGTGTGTTGCAAACGATTCCGGCGAAGATCCGAAAACATGCAAAGATCCTTGCAAATCAGGTTCCAAACGCTGCATCGATAACGCAATTCAAGCCTGCCAGGCCGACGAAAACGGCTGTAACATCTGGAAAACAGAAAAACAATGCGGCACTCAAAAGTGCGATGAAAGTTCCTATACTTGTGTGAATGTCTGCACCGATGCCTGCACAAAAGGAAAAAAGCAGTGTTCCAAACAGAATGTCCAGGAATGTAAAGTCAATAGCAGCAGCGGCTGCACCGAATGGGTTACCATCAATAATTGCGCAGACAAGAACCAGACCTGCAATGCTTCGAGCTTTACCTGTGATACTTCATCCATTAATAGTGTCGATAGTTTTCAAATTATGTACAATTGGGGAATTTACGCGTCAGATCTTACCGAATCAGATGTACAGAACATCAAAGATGCCGGTTTTACACTGGTTCCTCTTTCGAATCAGGCTGATCCTTATGATAAATACAATACTGCAATGGAAAAGGCCATTAAATTGTTGGACAAGAAAGGTATCAATGTTATTGTAAATGATTATACATTTCAAATTATCCGATGGTCGGACAGTTGGTCCGAATCATCCTCAAATCCCACAAAAGACCTTATCGCAAGCCAGATTAAATTCTATAGTCAGTTTAAAAATGTCGTTGGTTTTGACGTAAGAGACGAACCCTGCCCCGAGGAACTGAACAATAAATATAATAACTTAATAAAATTCATCAGTGCGAACAGCAAAGAAAGAGAAATCTATATCAATCTCTTTCCAAACTATGTTAAATTTGATTCTGTCATCCCGCCAAATAATGATAAATTATGCGATTTAAACCCGGATTATTCGAAATATTTAAGTGATTATGCGGGCGCGTTTAAAAACACAAGCGCTAAAGTATTAAGTGTTGACTATTATCCGGAAAATTTGAGAACGTCTTCTCAAAATGCCCTCAATGAAAAACGCAGCTTCTATGATGCCTTAAACACAATCAGAACCACTGCTCAGAAGAACAATCTCATTCCAATGAATATTTCTGTGAGTACAGAACATGCAAACTTTAAGAAATCGTTCGAAATGAGGGAAATCGCCTGGCAGATTGCAGCTGACATCGCACACGGTATGAAGAGAATTTCTTATTTTACCTATTCAACGATGAATGACCCCTCTTTTAAGCCAACAAACCTGGAAATGATTGATCCAAAGACTAAAAAAACAACACAACGCTATGAGGAAGTCAAAGCTATTAACAGCATTTTGGGACCAATCGGTAAAGAGATCTATTCAAAGAAGATTAAAGATGTTACGAATATCGATTCATCCTGCAAGGGCAGTTTATTATCCTATGATCCTACCGCTAAGAACTGCATCTATACTGACGAAGCTGCTGTCAATGTCATGGTCAATGTCGACAACAGCAATTCTATCGTCACAACATTCGATGACGATAATACATTCCTGCTGACGGCAACCAGTATCGAAAACTTCAAGGATTCTGTCTTCACTTTCAGATGGCCAAAGCCTGATTTGCAATGGTACGATTATAATTCCGGGACCTATAAAAAGGTTACCAGCGGTGTGCTGGATAGCAGGGAATTATATAGCGCAGATATTAAAACGACTGCAGAAGGCAAGCAAATCACATTTCATGTAAAAGCTGGCTATGCATTGTTATTGAGAAATCATAATTAAACGGTGTGCCAGAGGACGCACAACGGAATGTCTTTATATTTTGGGGGCACGGCTATTGGCCTTCGGCCAATACGCCTCGCCTGCGCGCCTATGTCTGCGGCATACGGCGCGCTATATTTTGGTGGCATTTACCACACAAAAAAGCCTGTGTGTATTTGCCGCAGGCAAACAGCACAGGCCAGAGCGGCGTATTGACGCAGTCATAGCCGCGAAACGCAAGGCGTATGGCGATTGCCGCCATAGCCGCGTTCCGGATTGTGCCATCCGCAGAACTATAAAGCCGCTTCATGCAGCCTGCAATTTCCTGTACACGGAGTGTGGCTGGAAATCAGCAAGTTTTGAGCACTGGCAGAAGACGTCCGAGGGAGGGCTGGCTGAGTAATAACCAACGCGCGAGCGAAATCAGAAAATTTATTGATCCTTCCACATATGCTTTGCTAAAATCAGTCTGGTTTGGTGTTTAGGCAAACCAAGCGTTATGCACTCTTGTAAACAAGCTATTCTTTTTACTGGCTGTGATTTGCTTCGTTTGATTTGAGAAGGCAATAACATCGTCTTAGAAGTGTGGCCCGTGCATTGGATGAATTATGAAAAAAAATCTGTTTCTTGCGTTTTCCTTATGTTGTCTGCTTGCAAGCAGCTGCACTCAAGACTCGTCTTCTTCGGCTTCCGCTTCCGACTGTGATGGCTATGACTGCGGTGAGCATGGTTACTGCGTCCTCAACAATGGTGAACCGGAGTGCCTTTGCGATACTGGATACATCGAGGGTGCAGATAGACAGTGCATTCTCGAAGAAGGAGCCTGCGACGACAATCATAATTGCGCCGATGGTAAGTGCCTTTACGCACCCAATGGCAACCCCTATTGTGAGTGCAAAGAGGGCTACACGGCAAACAATTCGAAATTGATCTGTGTTAAAAATCCGAATGACGAACCACCAACTACTACTGGAGAACCTAAGCCAGATGAAAAACCTGACCCGAAGGATCCAGAAACCAACCCCCCAAAACCAACAGAAAAGCCTGAACAAACGTGTGATGGAATCGATTGTGGCGAACACGGCCAATGTGCGATAGAGTCTGAAGTCGCGGTTTGTCTATGTGAAGAAGGATTTATTGCAGACAATGTCAATATGGTTTGTGTAAGCAGCGAGGGGGCATGCAGTGATAAATCCCATTGTACCAACGGTTCCTGCCTCTATGACGACAATAACAAGCCTTATTGCAAATGTAAGGAAGGGTTCATTGCCGATAATGACACTTTGACGTGTACCATCAATAAAGTTGATAATGACAATAATCACATGTTCGATGGATATCAAAGTCTGGCTTCTGATTATGGCAAAGACTGCAGAAAAGATGCCGACTGCGCGGAGGGATTCTGTGATAGTGCAATAGGTCATAAATGCTCCAGGCGATGTCAATCCGACGATGAATGCCAGCAGGATGAAAATTACGATTATTATTGCAGACGCGATGGCAGATGCGCCTCAAAAACCTTTACGACGAAGTGGAAACCATTTGAAACCAAGACCATCGATGGTGTTGAGTACAAAAATGTCGTTGTTTTTCCTTTCGGCAGTGGTGAATGTGATTATACCATTCATTACGATGGCAAAACCCTGAAAGTGACCGAATGTCCCGAATACGACTCGTCAACGCTCAGCAAAGTCGGGCATATTCTCACCTTTGATAAGATCGACGATGACGGTACTGTTACAATCTCTGTCACAGGTAAAATCAATCACTGGTCATGTGCCTACGCCAAAACTCCTTCTAATAATTTATATAGTCGCCACAGTTCTTGTCTTAAGAATAAGTCAGACTGCATCCTTGGTACCATGTGTGCCAATCTTGATGCTGTAATTTCTTTCGGTCCCGTTACGCTCACGCCCTTTGCCTTTCATCGTGCCACTGCACTCACGCGTATCGACAGTGAAGAGGATATCCCCGATCCCACCGAGATGACCAATATGGCTTATATGTTCTTCAGGAACTACGAGTTAGCCTATGGAGATATCAATAAATGGGATACCTCCAATGTCGAAGATATGAATAACGCCTTTGCAATGCCGGATGGCGAAGGCTTCTGTTCCACATCGCCCAAGTTTAATCTTCCCATCGGCAACTGGGATACCTCAAAAGTTACAGACATGAAGAGAATGTTCAACTGTAACAAATCTTTCAATCAGCCAATTGGAAATTGGGATACATCAAAAGTCACAGACTTGAGTCTGACGTTCAATTGTGCCACGCATTTTAATCAACCTATCGGTGATTGGGATGTATCCAAAAATACATCCCTCAACAAAACCTTTGCAGAGTCCGGTTTTAACCAGGATATCGGCAAGTGGGACGTTTCGAATGTTACCGATATGTACTGTCTTTTTAACGCCAACACCGTGTTCAATCAGGATATTGGTAACTGGGATGTTTCAAAAGTTAAAAACTTAGGCCTGAGTTTTCGATATGCCTATGCATTCAACCAGGATATCAGTCGGTGGAACACAAAGAGTGCAACGAGCATGAAAGAAATGTTCTGTCATACAAAAGCTTTTAATCAGGATATTGGAAATTGGGATGTCTCAAATGTTACGGATATGAGTAATACCTTTTATGATGCAAAGGTGTTTAATCAGGATATTAGCAAGTGGAACGTGGCAAAAGCTACCAATATGAACGGTATGTTTAGGGAAGCAGCGAAGTTTAACCAAAATATCGGCAATTGGAATGTCGCCAGAGTTAAAAATATGACCTCAATGTTTAATGGCGCAAAGGTATTTAATCAGGATTTGAGCAATTGGAATGTCGCTAAAGTCACTGAATACAAAGAAATGTTTACCAACTCCAAAATGTCCAATGAAAATTACTGCAAAATGGTTAAAAATGAGGCATGGAAAAAAATTCTCGATTCTCTGGGCTTATCCTGTCAATAACATACAAATCCATTTCTTTACTATGTAAAGGATCATCTCATGAAAAAAAATATCAAAACATTATTAATGATATGTCTTTTCACTTCATTTGGATGTGAGAGTGAAAGCGTTGATTCTGTACTGTGTAAACCTGGTTATTGCGCCGACAATGGTTATTGTGTTATTCATGACAATATCCCCGAGTGCAAATGTGATAAAGGATATATTGCTGACAATGACGCATTGGTCTGCAGGCCCGATAAAAGTATTTGCGAGAATACCAAGAGCTGTGCTGGAGGAAAATGCCTGTTCGATGAGGATAATCGAGCCTATTGCCAATGCCCGGATGGCTATGTCGCAGATAATTTATTGCTAACGTGCACCCAGCAAAAAAGTGATAATCCGAACGAGGATCCGCTGAAAGATCCGAACGAGGATCCGCTGAAAGATCCGAACGTGGACCCACAGGAAGATCCGAATAAGGATCCACAGGAAGATCCGAATAAGGATCCACAGGAAGATCCGAACAAGGATCCGCTGGAAGATCCGAACGACGACCTCGTCGATGACCCTCCAGAAGAGGTGCCGCCGCATCCCGCGACAGAGCCGGGAAACAGCCATCTCGTGGAAACCGCTCTGCCATCCGATTTTGGCAAAGACTGCACTGATAATTCCCAATGCGAAGATAATTTCTGTGACATTTTTCTCGGTAAAAAATGCTCCAAAAAATGTCAGACAAATGATGATTGCCAGAAGAATAGCGACACAGAATATATTTGCCGTAGTGATGGGCGCTGTGCCCCTAAGGAATTTGTTACGCGGTGGAAACCTTTCGAAACACTCACGATCGACGGTACAGAATACAAGAATGTCGTTATCTTCCCCTATGGTAATGGACATTGTGACTATACGATCCATTATTCGGACGGTGCTTCTGAAGAATTTCATAAATGCCCAACCTATAATACGAACAGCGATATTCCACAGGGTCATATTCATAGCTTTACGAAACTCGAAGAAGATGGTCTGGTTACCATCAAAGTCACTGGAAAAATTGAAGGCTGGACGTGCGGTGCAGCACCCAATGTCGAACCCAGCCATTATTCTGAAAGCCTGAGCTGTGATTATGCCTGCGTCAGGACTGTGATTGGTATGCATGATTGCGGAAACAAGTCCTATTGCAGCCGCGAAGTTCAGACAGGAGAAGGAGAAGGAAAACGTGGCTGCAACACCAAGTCAATCCCTCTGGTAAAATCTTTGTGCGAAAACCTGATTTCTGTCGAGTCCTTTGGACCGGTGAAACTGGCACCTCTAACTTTTTATAATGCCACAAGCCTCAAATCGATCAAATCGACAGACATACCAGACTCATCTAAACTCAACAGTCTGATGTTTTCTTTCTATCATACCGATGAAATGGATGATGCCGACATCGGACTTTGGGATACCTCAAATGTCACAAATATGAGAGGTATTTTTTTCTATGCACTTAAATTTAACACTTCTATCGACAGCTGGGATACATCAAAAGTCACGGATTTAAGATGGGCTTTTGATTATGCACAGGCTTTTAATCAGCCTCTTAACCATTGGAACACTTCCAATGTGGAGGATATGCATTGCTTGTTTTATTGGGCGTGGAATTTTAACCAGGATCTCAATCATTGGGATACCGGCAAAGTTAAAGATATGAATTTCATTTTTGAACACGCAAGAAAATTCAATGGCGATATCAGTACATGGAATACATCAAAGCTTACCGAAATGCACAATATGTTTGCAAATGCCAAAAGCTTTAAAGGGGATATCGGTAATTGGGATGTTTCTAATGTGACAACTGCAACACGTTTGTTTTATAGCTCTGTCTTCAATTCGGATATCAGTAAATGGAATGTTTCCAAATTGAAAGATGCACAATTCATGTTTTATGATAATGGGTCATTTAATAAACCCTTAAACGATTGGGATGTTTCCAGTGTCGAAAACATGGAAAGCATGTTTGATTCTGCATTAAGTTTTAATCAGCCGCTGGATAAATGGAATACCTCCAGAGTTCAAAAAATGAGCAATGTGTTTAGACACGCAATCAGGTTTAATCAGGATATATCAACATGGAATACCTCTAGGGTATATGTGATGGGCGGCATGTTTTATGATGCACGAGTCTTTAATCAGGATATCGGAAAATGGAATACTTCCAATGTTAAATATTTTGGCGATATGTTTTGGAAAGCTGCAAAATTTGATCAGGATCTCAGCAATTGGGATGTTTCCAGAGCCGATCCACTTTACATAAGTACAATCTTTTTCAATCATTTGTTTGCCGCGAGTGGTATATCTAAAAAGAATTATTGTAAAATTTATGCCAATCAGCATTGGAAGACAATTATAGATGCCATTGATGCTGCTTATCCTGGCGAGAATAAGAGATATGAACAAAAGCTCTATGACTGTAAGGAATAAATGCCGCCTAGTGTACATCCACCGATAGATAAAGGAGATTCGATAGACAAATACGCAGCCTTCACTTTTAGACGTTGCAGAGCATCCCGCATTGGCTGATTCATAACTTGCGGGATGATATTCTGGCTGCCTGGTGCACCTTTGGTCACCAGCTTGCCGACGCACGTCGGCGGAGTGTTTCATCCGGTGGCCAGCTGAACGTGCTGGTTTGATTGTTCTCCCGCGTGTGCGGGGAACAGTCTGCTCGCTAAAAACATTATCTTTATCTGCATTCATAAGCTGTTCGGCCAAAGGCGTCCAATCCATAATCTTTGCGGGAAGCCATCCCATCTCAATATAATCGAACAGATTGCTGTGAATTTTAAACTACTTATCGTTTGTATCTGGCCTAACACCGAGTATCGTCTTGTCTTTATAATTAAACGAATCCGCTCCGCCTTCATGCTTTTTCATGTCAGCAAACAGAAAATCCGGCAAATCGCACTGTTCGCTCAGAAACCGGAATACCCAATGTGCCTGCATGATTGAATAGCAAATAGATGCATTCTTTTCTGTCTCGGATGCATTTTGAGCTTTGAGTGACCCCCAAAAATCCCAAAGCTCCAAGTGCTGAGTTTCATTTTTAAGTGTATGATTTGGTTTAAAACAGGGACTTTCTGCGTTATACTTTAGGCGTTTGCGTTAGCGTTTGCAAAATTAGCGCATCTATCAACCTCAGGATTTGGGAATTAGGAGAGCGTCATGAGTTTTACGGCGAAGAATTCATCGAAAGCATTTGGTATTGCTGTTATTGCAGCAGTGTCTGTGTTCATTTGGGGGTGTGGTGAGGATTCACATTCGATCAGTGTAGTGGAATCTAGAGTAATAGATAACTCAACAGGCTCTCAGTGTACGCCCCAAAAATGTGAAGAATTGAATGTTCAATGTGGTCCGGCCGATGATGGCTGTGGAAAACAGATTTATTGTGGTACCTGTGAGCTTGGGTTTAGCTGCAATCTTGGAACTTGTGTGGAAGGTGGTGTGAGCTGTGTCGCCAGGAGTTGTGAGGAATTGGAGGTCACATGTGGCGAAACCGATGATGGGTGCGGTGTTACGTTGAACTGTGGGACATGCGGTGAGAATCAGGGATGCGTTGATGGTTCGTGCGTCGTTTTGTGTACTCCCAAGACGTGTGAAGATCTCAAGTTGATGTGCGGCAATGCAGATGATGGCTGCGGCAAGGAACTTGAGTGTGGTGGTTGTGGCGAGGATCAGACCTGTACAGAAGGTGCTTGTGTCGATAACTGTAAGCCGTTGACATGCGAAGACCTGAGCTGGTCATGCGGTGATGGTGATGATGGCTGTGGTGGAAAACTGGAGTGTGGTGGTTGTGGCGAAGAGCAGGAATGTAAGGCAGGACAATGTGTCGATCTGAAGCCGACGGGCACCATTACCGAAGGCGGGGCTGTGATTTGCCGCCGTTCGCCTCAGAACAGGAACATGATGGGTGAATCTTGCGGCAGTAAAAGTCCTGGTCCAGGTTGTTACAACGACCTTGTGAACAAAGACCATAAAAGTGGTCTACAGGGAACAGAGCCGGCGCAGAAAGTTAAGGATGTCAATGCGGGTGACAGTTTTGAATTGTTGGCTAAAGTTGATAATCCTAATAATCATTCGGAAGGCGGTCAGGTGTGGTATAAGGTCAAAATTGATGGCCAGGCGTGTTACTTGCCCAGCAGCCGTTTAAAAACGAATGGCATTGATGTGCCGAATGTTGAGTGGTGTTCCGGCAGTACTGTGAATTACACGCAGGGGGACAGCCGTTGGGCAGCGCATAAGTACAATGATACCACTATTTCATCAGATGGGTGTGGTCCGTCTTCTCTTGCCAACATCATTTCTGCGTTAACAGGTAAAAAGGATGTTACGCCTCCTGTGGTTGGAGATCAATATATGGCGAATTCCGGCAAGCCTATGGATAGATTTTGCAAAGTTGCCCAAAGCTATGGCCTAAAATGCGAACAATACGATACGCAGTGCGGCAATGAAGGAACTAAAACCGATCCCAATTACACGTATTGTCATGGAAAGATTGACGAAACACGCCAAAAAGAAAAAGATATTATCGTTAAGACGTTAAAAGCTGGTGGATTTGTCATGTGCATGCAGGCAGTAGGATATTGGACGAATTTCGGTCATTGGATTACGCTTTATGGGTATGATAAAGAGTCGGGTAATGTCTTTGCAGATGATCCGATGAATCGTAAGTATATTCAGCATATTGATAACTTCCTCGTAGTGAATAATCTCATGGTTGCCATTACGAAATAGTGATATTATCTTTCTTATTCGTTAGGATTGTTGAATATATTTTTTTAGTATATTCATGCCGAATAATTCGTCGGATAAGATATCAGCATTTTCACCAGGTACCATCTCGCAAATGTAAAGGGAGAGAGAGATGAAATTATATCCATATTTGATCATTGGGTTATCAGCATTGGCGTTGCAGGCCTGTACTGATGACAGTGACAGCAATGATAATTCTGATAAATCATGCGCATGCGCTGCAAATCAGGAATGTTGTGCCGGCACATGTGTTGATTTGGCCACAGATCGCAATCATTGCGGCAAATGTGGTATGGTATGTGGGGAAGGCGAGAGTTGTCATAATAAGATGTGTTCCAGAGCAGGCGGAGCCATTTCCTGCACGCCCAAGACATGTGACGAACTCAATTATTCGTGCGGAAAGATCGATAATGAATGCGGCACCTTGATCGATTGCGGTATTTGCAAGAAAAATCAGAAATGTGAACAAGGGGCTTGCATTGATCAATCCCCAACCTGCACGCCCGATACCTGCGCGGAACTCAAAGTCGAGTGTGGCCAGGCCGACGATGGCTGTGGCGGTACTCTCGAGTGCGGTGCGTGTGATGGCGACCTGATTTGTCAGGAGGGAAAGTGCATCGATAAATCAGCAGCCTGCACGCCCAAGACTTGTGATGATCATAAACTATCATGCGGCAGTGCCTACAATGGTTGTGGTAAAGCTTTGAATTGCGGTACCTGTGCGGAGAATCAGGTTTGTAAGGCAGGGACGTGTGTTAAAGGTTCTTCTGTCAAAGATATCTATCCAACGCGGAAGAGCGTCAAGGGGCTTCAGCCGGATGGAGTCGATGTCAAGACGATTGTCAATAGTTCGACGCATGGCGTCGTCATGAATATGGTCTGGAGGGACTGGCAGGAGACCCAAAACAGCGATTGTTCGGGGGAGACTCTCTACGATGGCAATTGCTTTAAAGTTTCTGCCGATACAGAAAAACAGATTAAAGAATATACCGATGCAGGTGTCGTCGTGACGGCGATCGTTTATGGCGTTCCCGAGTGGGCTGTCATACCGGATTGTTCTTCATTAAGTGAGCAGGATCCGCTCTTTTGTGCTCCCGCTGATGGGAAAGAAAAGGATTTTGGTCGTTTTGCAGGCTTCCTCGCCCATTATTTTAATGGTGACAATGGACATGGCCGCATCGCAGATTTCGTCATTCACAATGAAGTCAACAATTACGAATACTTTAACCCGGGGATTAATTCACTGACATCAGACAACCTCAAGAAACAGGCTGCAGCCTATGCCAAGAGTTTCAATGCTGCATACGATTACATTCGTAAAGAGCAGAAACAGGCCAAAGTGTTGATTTCGTTAGATCATTTCTTTGGCAAACCAAACTCGGATAATGGCAGTTTTGCCTCGAAGGACTTATTAAAGGAGCTCATTCCCAAACTCGGTGATCGCGAATGGCGGTTGGCTTATCATTCGTATCCACCTAATCTCCTTGAGCCTGAATTCGGACTGAATGACTGGAAGGATCATGATGAGATCATTACGTTTGGTACACTGGGGATTCTTGCAGCATGGCTGCGTCAGAATTATCCTGATAAACCCTATACCTGGGAAATTCAGCTGACAGAAAATGGCATCAATGGCTATCCTTCTTCGAAGCAGAGTGCTCAGAAGCAGTATTTGTGTCAGGCATTTAAAAATGTCCTGGGTACGCCGGGCATCGAAAGCTTTGTCTATCATCGTCTGATTGATAATAAGGATGAAACAAAAAATGGCTTGGGATGCGGTTTATGGGAATTGAACAAGAATCCGAAAGCGGCTTGGGATACATACGTCAAGGCTAACAGCAAGGATAATGCTTCCTGCGGTTTTGAATTGCTGCCATACGTCGAAATGGTTCGTGCCAGTAAGAATAACAAGCACTGGGTGACGACACGCCAGATACCTTCTGGGTTTACGAAAGAACATTCCTGGAAGATTTTGCGCGAAAAGCCTAAAGAAGATGCGGTCATGGTGTATGAATGCCGCGTCGGTGGTGCATCTGGTGATCACATCATGATTTCGACGGATGTCAATTGCGAAACACAGTTTAATATGGGGCCGATGGGCTACATGTATAAAAATGAACAGCCAGGTACTTCTGCGGTGTATCGATGCCGTGCAGATGAATTTGGTACTCACTTCATTTCTTCAGATAAGAATTGTGAAGGGAGGAAGTTTGAATCCCTCGTAGGGTATGCCATAAAAGTTCAATAGGGGAGGAACTGTGGAATCCATATTGACACATATGGCTGAGTTCGGATGCGTCAGGCATTAAGCGGCGTTTGCCCGAGGGGGGGCGAGTATTCTGCCCCTTATAGGGGCGACATCAAATCACCACTTGATGTGGTGGTCATGACTTAAACGGTGAGTCAGATAGATTCTGCAGAATGTCTTTACATTGTGGGCACGGCTATTGGCCTTCGGCCAATACGCCTCGCCTGCGCGCCTATGCCTGCGGCATACGGCGCGCTATATTTGGGTGTCATTTGCCACAAAAAAAAGCCTGTGCGTATTTGGCGGCGGCAAATAGCACAGGCCAAAAGCGGCGTATTGGTGAGCATTTAAACTTGTACGCAGGTTACCATACGGTTTTTACAGGATACAGCGGTATTTTTTCATCATGCGTGAGTATCGGAATGTTTTCGGCAATCGATTGACAGATAATGATTCGATCGAAGGGATCATTATGAATTTTGGGTAGATCTTTTAAATGATTAAGATGCATCGGACTGATTTGTTTTACTTCTATATCTCGTTTAAGACAAATCTCGTAAAGTTCTTCGGGAGTAAAGGGTAACTCCAATTTGCCATTTGCCTGTTTGATTGCAATTTCCCATAAAGGAGCCATACTTATGAATAGAGAAGTATCATTTTCGAGGATGTTTTGGGCTGCATTGGAAAGCTTTTCGGGTTTTGCGAGAAGCTATAATAAAATGTGGGTATCAATGATATGCATTATAAAGACTCCTCGAAACCTTCTGGAATATCATCAAAATCATCCGCTATTTTAATCATCCCCTCATAACCACCAAGTTTACGTTTGAAATGCTCAGCATTTTTATTTTGAACGAAGATCCTATTCTTGAGCAATTTTAAAAAATTCTCGATTTCAGGGAAATACTCTTCAGGAATTTCTCGAATTTGCTGTTCCAATGCTTCGTAATTCATTGTTGACTCCATGAATGCGATGACCATGAGGATCATTCGAGGTCCTTCGACTGTTTGTAGCTCGCTTCTTCGTCAAAATCAATTGCGAATCCGGATGCTTGTTGGGGGAGTGCATGCCACAAAAAAAGCCTGTGCGTATTTGCCGGCGGCAAATAGCACAGGCCAGAGCGGCGTAGCGAGCCGGTAGAGACGTGTCGTGACACGTCTCTCTGGCGAGATAGCCGCGAAACGCAGGGCGTATTGGCGCATTTTTGTAGAGACGTGCGGGTCGCGCCTCTCTACAAAAAATGCGCCAAAAGCCCGCGTTCCAAAAT
>JAEEGL011981608.1_pt1 | contig 13236 bp, 26 predicted proteins | sample 9134231 | NCBI WGS metagenome assembly JAEEGL01 (sample SAMN16246548, study PRJNA631951) | gut metagenome | biome: gut microbiome; feature: rumen; material: fiber-attached | host: Bos | place: Iran: Karaj | collected 2018-10 | reverse complement strand
ATGAAGACTCCTTATGACATCATACTGCAGCCCGTCGTCACCGAAAAGAGCATGGATGACGCTGCACAGAAGAAATACACCTTCAAGGTCGCAAAGACCGCCAACAAGACCGAGATCAAGAACGCTGTAGAAGCAGCTTTCGGCGTAACTGTTGAGAAGGTAAACACCGCAAACTTCGACGGAAAGCTCAAGAGACAGGGCAGGACCCAGGGCATGACACCTTCCTACAAGAAGGCAATCGTAAAGCTCACCGAGTCCAGCAAGGCCATCGAGTTCTTCGAAGGAATATAACAGGAGGCAAGGCATGGGAATCAAGAAATATAATCCGACCACACCTGGTCTTCGCGGCATGACAGTCTCCACCTTCGAGGAGATCACAAAGACCACTCCGGAGAAGTCGCTCACGACAGCGCTTAAAAAGCACGCCGGAAGAAACAACCGCGGAGCTATCACCGTTCGTCATAAGGGCGGCGGCGAAAGAAGAAGATACAGAATAATAGACTTCAAGCGCAGCAAGGACAACATCCCGGCTACCGTAAAGTCTATAGAGTACGATCCGAACAGGTCCGCAAACATCGCGCTCCTGGCTTACGCGGACGGCGCCAAGACTTATATCATCGCTCCCAACGAGCTTAAGGTAGGGGACGTCCTCTACTCCGGTCCGGACGCAGATATAAAGGTCGGCAACACTCTTCCGCTCGCTAACATCCCGGTAGGTACCATAGTCCACTGCGTGGAGCTGAAGGCCGGCAAGGGCGCACAGCTCTGCAGAGCAGCCGGAAACGGCGCTCAGCTGATGGCCAAAGAGGGAGAATACGCACAGGTGCGTCTCCCGTCCGGAGAAGTAAGGAAGATCCGCATGGAGTGCAGAGCTACCATCGGAGAAGTCGGCAACATCGACCACGAGCTGGTGAACATCGGTAAGGCCGGCCGCAAGAGACACATGGGCATCCGTCCGACAGTCCGCGGCTCCGTAATGAACCCGAACGACCACCCGCACGGCGGCGGTGAAGGTAAGGCTCCTGTAGGCCGTCCCGGTCCTGTCACCCCGTGGGGCAAGCCGGCACTTGGCTACAAGACCAGGAAGAAGAACAAGCCGAGCAATCAGTATATCGTAAAGCGCAGAGATCAGAAGTAGTCGAAAAGGAGAGCATTAACAAATGAGCAGATCATTAAAGAAGGGCCCGTTCGTGAGTGAAAAGCTTCTTAAGGCTATAGACGAAATGAACGCGGCAAACGACAAGAAGGTCGTAAAGACCTGGTCCAGATCATCCACGATCTTCCCGCAGATGGTCGGACACACGATAGCGGTCCACGACGGACGCAAGCATGTCCCCGTATATATTACTGAAGACATGGTAGGCCACAGACTCGGAGAGTTCGCTCCCACAAGGACCTTCAGAGGTCACGCGGGCTCCAGCAAGGTCAAGTAAGGAGGGTATCTAATGGAAACTAAAGAAGCAAAGGCAGTCGCCAAGTATCTGAGGATGTCCCCCACCAAGCTCGCACCTGTTGCGGACCTTGTAAGAGGAAAGGGCATAGACGACGCTCTGACCATCCTCAAGTTCACGCCCGGAAAGAGCTCCGAGCTCGTAGAGAAGGTAGTTCAGTCCGCAATGGCTAACGCCGAGAACAACTTCGAGATGGATCACGACAAGCTCTATGTGGCGCAGATCAGTGTAAATCAGGGCCCCACAATGAAGCGCTGGAGAGCCGGTGCTCAGGGCAGGGCAGGCAGGATCCTCAAGAGGAGCAGCCACATCACAGTCGTCCTGAAAGAAAGATGATCGGAGGAGGTTTATAAATGGGTCAGAAAGTTAGTCCTCACGGATTAAGAGTAGGCGTCATCAAGGACTGGGATTCCAAGTGGTACGCCGGCAAAAAGAACTTCGCTGATTATCTCGTAGAGGATAACAAGATAAGGGAGTTCATAAAGAAAGAGCTCTACGCGGCCGGCGTTGCCAAGGTCGTCATTGAAAGAGCCGGTGAGAACCAGATCAGGGTAAGCGTACTTTCCGCAAAGCCCGGTATGGTAATCGGACGCGGCGGAGACGGTATCGACAAGCTCAGAGCAAAGCTCAAGAAGCTTACCGGCAAGCAGATAGATGTTAGCATCATAGAGGTCAAGAGGCCCGACAGCGACGCTCAGCTGACAGCTGAGAACATCGCTCAGGCGCTCGAAGGCCGTGTCGCTTTCAGAAGAGCTATGAAGCAGGCCATCCAGAGGGCCATGAAGGCAGGAGCCAAGGGTATAAAGGTCGTCATCAGCGGCCGTATCGGCGGCGCCGAGATCGCCAGGAGCGAGAAGTACTCCGAAGGCAACGTTCCTCTTCATACACTTCGTGCAAATATAGACTACGGTTTCGCAGAGGCTGACACTCAGTACGGCAGGATAGGCGTAAAGGTCTGGGTCAACAACGGAACAGTTCTTGACGGAAACCTCGTACCGTCCATACCGGAAGAGAAGGAAACAAAGAGAGAGGGCAGAGAACGCAGAGACGGCCGCAGGGGCGAGCGCAGAGACCGCGGTGAGAGAAGAGACCGCGGCGAGCGCAGGAACACCAGAGGCAGCAGACCTGAAGGTCCCGAGATCAAGAAGGCTGTTAACGTCCGCAAGCGTCCCGCCAAGCCCGTAGAACCCGCAGTGGCAGATGCTCCGGCTGAGGCCGAAGCTGCTCCTGCAGAATAAGCACGGAGAAAGGAGGAGTTAAGCCATGTTAATGCCTAAGCGCGTTAAATACAGAAGGGTCCACAGAGGCAGAATGAAGGGCATCGCAACCAAGGGCAACAAGGTCACCTACGGTGAATTCGGCCTTGTGGCACTGGAGCCCGCATGGATCACGGCGAACCAGATAGAAGCTGCCCGTGTAGCCATGACAAGATATATCAAGAGAGGCGGAAAGGTCTACATCAAGGTCTTCCCCCACAAGTCAGTAACCAAGAAGCCTGCTGAAGTACGTATGGGTTCCGGAAAAGGTGCTCCCGACCACTGGGTAGCAGTAGTAAAGCCGGGCAGAGTAATGTTCGAGATCGCGGGCGTCACCGAGGAGCAGGCCAGAGAGGCTATCCGCCTTGCAGGCCACAAGCTTCCTATCAAGACCAAGTTCGTAGCAAAGGGTGGTGAAGCGTAATGAAAATGGAAAATATCAGAAAGCTTAGCCAGACCGAGCTTATAGCTGAAGAGTCCAGGCTCAAGAAGGAGCTCTTCAATCTCAGGTTCCAGCACACCACAGGTCAGCTGGAGAACCCGGGAAAGATGAAGGAAGTAAAGAAGGATATCGCCAGAGTAAAGACCGTCATTCGTGAGAACGAATTGAAGGCGCAGGCTTAACTGAAAGGAGGATGCAAAAATGTCTGAAGAAAGAAATCTCAGAAAGACAAGGGTCGGCTTCGTAACAAGCGACAAGATGGACAAGACCATCGTAGTAGCCGTAGAAGAATCCCGCCGCCATGCTCTTTACGGTAAGTCCCAGAAGATAACCAAGAAGTTCAAGGCACACGACGAAAACAACGAGTGTCAGATAGGCGACAGAGTTGAGATCATGGAAACAAGGCCCCTCTCCAAGGATAAGAGATGGAGACTTGTCAGGATCGTGGAAAAGGCTAAGTAAGGAGGCACCAGATGATTCAGACTGAAACCAGACTTAAGGTGGCTGACAATTCCGGTGCTAAGGAATTGCTCTGCATCCGTATCCTCGGAGGTACGGGCCGCAAGTATGCCAACATCGGCGACGTCATCGTATGCGCAGTCAAGGACGCGCAGCCGGGCGGAGTCGTCAAGAAGGGCGACGTCGTAAAGGCAGTTATCGTAAGATCCGCTACAGGAGCCAGAAGGCCTGACGGAAGCTACGTCAAGTTCGATCAGAACGCGGCGGTCATCGTAAAGGATGACAAGACTCCGGTAGGTACCCGTATCTTCGGACCGGTAGCAAGAGAGCTCAGAGACCGCGGATTCATGAAGATCGTATCCCTGGCTCCCGAAGTTCTGTAAGGAGGACAAGTTAATGAAGATCAGAAAGAACGACACCGTCCTCGTCATTACAGGCAAGGACAAGGGCAAGACAGGAAAGGTCCTCAAGGCCTTCCCGAAGGAAAACAGGATAATCGTCGAGGGCGTAAACATCCAGAGCAGGCACGAGAAGGCCAAGCAGGACGTTCCGGCTCAGATCGTAAAGGCCGAGGGCCCCATCGACGCGTCCAACGTAATGTATTATGACACGAAGGCCAAGCAGGGAGTCCGCATCGGATACAAGTTCGATAACGGCCACAAGGTCAGGATCTCCAAGAAGACCGGTCAGGTTATAGATTAATTGCAGGGAGGAACATAAAGTGGCAGCAAGATTAAAAGAACGCTACAAAAAGGACATTTTTCCTGCACTTCAGGAGAAGTTCCACTATAACAATGTTATGGAAGTTCCGAAGCTCGAGAAGATAACCCTGAACATGGGCCTTGGAGACTGCAAGGACAATCCCAAGCTTCTGGAGATGGCTGTAAAGGAAATGGCTATAATAGCAGGCCAGGCTCCCGTAGTCACCAAGTCCAGGAAATCCATAGCGAACTTCAAGGTAAGATCCGGCATGTCCGTCGGCTGCAAGGTAACACTTCGCGGAGACAGGATGTACGAGTTCGCCGACAAGTTCTTCAACATCGCTCTCCCCAGAGTAAGAGACTTCAAGGGCGTGAGCGCAAACTCCTTCGACGGCCGCGGAAACTACTCCATGGGCGTCAAAGAACAGCTGATCTTCCCTGAGATCGTATACGATCAGGTTGAGAAGATCAGGGGAATGGACATCGTGTTCACCACCACCGCAAAGACTGACGAGGAAGCAAAGGCTCTGCTGGAGCTCCTCGGAATGCCGTTCGAGAAGTAAGGAGGCTGCAATGGCAAAGACATCTTTAAAAGTAAAGCAGGCCAGGAAGCCCAAGTACTCCACTCAGGCTTACAGCCGCTGCAAGATCTGCGGGAGACCGCACGCGTATTTAAGAAAATACGGTATCTGCCGTATTTGCTTTAGAGAGCTGGCTTACAAGGGTGAGATCCCCGGCGTCAAGAAGTCCAGCTGGTAATTAGGAAGGAAGGAGGAAATAATCATGGCAATGACAGATCCTGTAGCAGATATGCTTACAAGAATCAGGAATGCCAATACTGCAGGACATGCAGAGGTTGACGTTCCGGCATCCAAGATTAAAAAGAATATAGCCGAGATCCTTCTTAAGGAAGGTTATATCAAGGGATACGAGGTAGTCGAGAACCCGCCCCAGAACATCATCAAGATCCAGATGAAGTACGGATATGACAAGCAGAGAGTCATCACCGGCATCAAGAGGATCTCCAAGCCTGGCCTTAAGGTCTACGCTAAGAAGGATGACGTTCCCAAGGTCCTCGGCGGACTCGGAATAGCTATCATATCCACCTCCAACGGGCTCCTCACCGACAAGCAGGCAAGAGAGCTCGGAGTAGGCGGCGAAGTGATCTGCTACGTTTGGTAACAAGGAGGTAAGAAACAAATGTCCAGAATAGGAAAACTGCCTGTGACTGTTCCTGCCGGAGTAGAGGTAAGCGTTGATTCCTCTAACCATGTTACCGTTAAGGGCCCCAAGGGAGCTCTCAGCCAGCAGATCAGCTCACTCATCAAAATAGAAAACAAGGACGGCGTGCTCACGTTCGCTCCTGTAAACGAGACCAGAGAAGCAAACGCTCAGTCCGGTCTTGCAAGGGCGCTGGTCCACAACATGGTGGTAGGCGTATCCGAGGGCTTCTCCAAGAAGCTTGAGATCCAGGGCGTAGGCTACAGGGCCGAAAAGAAGGGCAACACCCTCGTAATGCAGCTCGGTTACTCCCACCCTGTCGAGATGCCGGATCCGGAAGGTATCACCACCGAGGTCCCCAGCCAGACAGAGATCGTGGTAAAGGGCGCTGACAAGGCGCTGGTCGGCAACTACGCGGCCATAATTCGCGACTGGAGACCGCCGGAACCCTATAAGGGCAAGGGCATCCGTTACTCCGGCGAGTACGTACGCCGCAAAGAAGGCAAGACCGGTAAGTAAGGAGGGAGAAGGAAAATGGCTAACAGAAGCAGAAATGACAACCGTGTCGCAAGGCACGAGAGAGTCAGAAAGAACGTATCCGGAACTCCTGAAGTACCCAGGCTCTGCGTCTACAGAAGCTCTAAGAACATCTACGCTCAGCTTATCGACGACGTCAACGGCAAGACTCTTGCTGCTGCGTCCACTCTCGACAAGGACATCAAGGAGAAGGCAGCGTACGGCGGAAACAAAGAGGCTGCCAAGCTCGTAGGAGAGAAGATCGGTAAGATCGCAAAGGAAGCGGGCCACGAAGTGGTAGCTTTCGACAGAGGCGGATACCTCTATCACGGAAGAGTAAAGGAACTGGCTGACGGCGCTAGAGAAGCCGGTCTGCAGTTCTAACAGGAGGGAGAAGACATGACAAAGAACATAGATGTCTCCAAGCTCGACCTCAGCGAATCCATCGTTAACATCAGAAGGGTCACGAAGGTCGTTAAGGGAGGTAAGAATTCCAGATTCAGCGTTACCGTAGTCGTAGGCGACAGAGACGGTCACGTAGGTCTGGGCCTGGGAAAGTCTGTTGAGATCCCCGAAGCAGTCAGGAAGGCCACCGAGGACGCCAAGAAGTCCCTCATCACCGTTCCCATGGTCGGGACCACCATCCCGCACAGGAGCCTTGGTGTGGCAGGCGCCGGAAAGGTGCTCCTGATGCCTGCTGCCGCAGGTACCGGTGTTATCGCCGGCGGCGCAGCAAGAACAGTTCTCGAGTACGCAGGGATCAAGGACATCAGAGCCAAGTCCCTCGGCTCCAGCAACGCAGGAAACGTAGCTAACGCAACACTTGAAGGACTCAAGGGCCTCAAGACCATCGAAGAGGTCTCCAAGCTCAGAGGACTCTCCAAGGAAGAGATCTTAGGATAGGAGGTAGTGCGACATGGCAGCAAAGAAGCTTAGAATAACGCTTGTAAAGAGCACCATCGGAAGCCAGCCTCATCAGAAGAAGGTAGTAGAGGCTCTCGGACTCAGAAAGATCCGTCAGAGCGTAGAGCTCGATGACACTCCGGCAACACGCGGAGCGATCTTCAAGGTCTCCCACCTTCTGAAGGTAGAAGAACTGTAAGGAGGTAACCGGATGAAACTTCATGAACTCAAAAAGCCGGAAGGCTCCACACATCACGATAAGAGAGTAGGCAGAGGAAGCGGTTCCGGTCTCGGCACCACCTCCGGCCGCGGCATGAACGGCCAGAACTCCAGGAGCGGCGGCGGCACACGCCTCGGTTTCGAGGGCGGCCAGATGCCTCTTTACAGAAGAACTCCTAAGAGGGGCTTCACCAATCACTGGAGGAAGGACTATGTAGGCGTCAACGTCGAGGCTCTCAACAAGTTCGAAGACGGCACCACAGTCACCCCCGAAACGCTCGTAGAAGCAGGCCTTGCAAAGGGCAGCGGCTACGGCATAAAGATCCTGGGCGGCGGAGAGCTCAAGAAGAAGCTCACCGTTCAGGCTAACAAGTTTACAAACAGCGCTCTCGACAAGATCGCTGAGGCCGGAGGAAAGGCAGAGGTAATCTAATGGGCATGATCCAGACATTCAAACAGGCCTGGAAGATCCCCGAGATGAGGAAGAAGCTCATCTTTACGCTTATCATGCTGATAGTCTTCAGGTTTGGGTCGAATATCCCGGTCCCCGGAGTCAACAAGACGCTCCTTAAGAGCATGTTTGACGCTAACAACGCAGGACTGTTCGGACTCTTCGACATGTTCACGGGCGGATCGTTCTCACAGTTTACGATCTTTGCTCTGGGTATCGGACCTTACATTACGGCATCCATCGTCATCCAGCTGCTGACAGTAGCCATCCCGGCTCTGGAAGAGCTGGCAAAGCAGGGCGAGGAAGGAAGAAAGAAGATCAACAAGATCACCAGATACGTTGCCATAGGACTGGCGCTTATCCAGGGTATCGGTTACACCTTCGGACTTTTCCGCAATGTACTGACCGACAGCAGTATACTCGCCAAGATCGTCATCACGCTGGTACTCGTAGCAGGCACCGCGTTCCTGATGTGGCTTGGCGAACAGATAGACCAGAAAGGTGTCGGAAACGGAATATCCCTGCTCATCTTCGCAGGTATAGTATCCAGGATACCTACCATGATCAGCAACGCTTTCACCTATCTTGCCAAGGGAATAGCGACCACCATGAACACCATAGACGCTAACGGAAACCTCGTTCCCGTCACCGTCTATACCGGTCCGGCGCTTCCGGTGAGACTGCTCATCGGCCTTGCAGTACTGGTGTTCGCCATCGCGGTGGTAGTGGGAATAATCCTCATCACCGAAGGCACAAGAAAGGTACCCGTACAGTACGCCAAGAGAGTCGTCGGCCGCAAGATGTACGGCGGACAGAGCAGCCACATACCAATGAAGGTAAACCAGGCAGGCGTCATCCCTGTCATCTTCGCGGTATCCCTGCTGCAGATCCCGATGACTGTAGCGTATTTCTGGCCGAATTCAGGTTTCTATAACTTCGTGTATAAGTACCTGTCTGCGAACGGAAACCCGGGAACCTACGTATACTTTATTTTCAACATCCTGCTGATAATAGCGTTCACGTACTTCTACGGTCAGATCAGCTTCAATCCTTTGGAGATAGCTGATAACCTGAAGAACAACGGCGGCTTCGTCCCCGGCATACGCCCGGGCAAGCCGACAGTGGAATTCATAGCAAAGATCGCCAGCAGACTGACCATAGTCAGCGCGATATTCCTTGCGATCGTAGCTTCCATCCCGACGCTCATCAGCTCGCTCACGGGAGTGTCCACCGGTTTCGGCGGCACCTCGCTGATAATCGCCATAGGCGTTGCTCTGGATACTCAGAGAGCCATCGAGACTCAGCTCGTGATGCGCAACTACAGCGGGTTCCTTAAGTAAAATAAGGTGTCAGACAATGAAGCGTGTAGTACTTTTAGGGCCGCCCGGAGTTGGGAAAGGCACTCAGGCAGGATTTATTTCTGAAAAGTATAATATGCTGCACATCTCCACCGGAGACATATTCCGCGCCAACATCAAGGAGGGCACTCCCCTCGGAAAGACGGCGAAGGAATACATGGAGAAGGGACTTCTCGTTCCGGATGAGTTGGTGTGCGATCTCGTGGAAGACCGCCTTACATGGGACGACTGCAAAGACGGTTATCTCCTGGACGGATTCCCGAGAACAGTTTTCCAGGCTGAGCACTTCGACGCGTGGCTGAAGAGCCGCGGAGAAGAACTCAGCGTGGTCCTGGACATACAGGCCGACAACGAGGCGCTTATCTTCCGGGCTACCGGAAGAAGAGTCTGCCCGGCCTGCGGCAAGCCCTACCACATTGCGGTAATGCCGCCTGCCAAGGAAGGCATCTGCGACTACTGCGGCGCGAAGCTCATACAGAGAGCCGACGACGCCGAGGAGACCGTAAGAAAGCGCCTTCAGGTATACCAGGACCAGACAAGTCCTCTTATCGAATACTATACCGGCACCGGAAAGATCGCCGAAGTCGACGGAATGAAGACGCCGGAAGAAGTGTTCGAGCAGATATGCGCCCTTCTGGGGGAGTAGGACATGATCGTAATTAAGAATGAGGACCAGATCGCTCGCATGGCAGTCGCCTGCGAGGTGGCCGGAAACCTTCTCAAAGAGCTCCGTTCCTTCATAAGACCGGGACTTACGACGAAGGACATAGACCACAAGGTCGAGGAATACATCAGAAAACACGATCAGATACCTGCGTTCAAAGGCTACGGCGGGTTTCCCGGCTCGGCCTGTGTATCGGTAAACGAAGAGATAATCCACGGGATCCCTTCCCCGAAGAAAAAGCTCAGGGAAGGGGATCTCGTAAAGGTAGATCTCGGATCGATATACAAAGGATACTATTCCGATTGTGCCAGGACCTACCCTGTGGGCAAAGTAACTGAAGAAAACGCGCGGCTTATGAAGGTGGCGGAGGAGAGCTTTTTCGAAGGACTTAAGTTCGCAAGAAAAGGCAACAGGATAGGAGACATCGGACATGCCATCCAATCCTATGTAGAAGCGGCTGGCTTCTCTGTCATCAGAGATTATGTAGGCCACGGCATCGGGAGCGACATGCATGAAGATCCTCCGGTGCCGAACTACGGTAAGCCGGGTCATGGACCTAAGCTGGTGCCGGGCATGTGCCTGGCCATAGAGCCCATGATAGCGGCGGGGAAGTATCAGGTAAAGGTTTTAGACAACGAGTGGACTGTCGTAACGACAGACGGATCAAATACCGCTCATTACGAAAACACAGTCGTCATAACAGACGGCGAGCCGCGTATACTTACCTGTTTCGACAGAGATATCGTTGCTCAGAACGCATGAAGGAGGGATGCAGTTAATGTCAAAGCTGGACAGTATTGAAGTGACCGGTACAGTGCTGGAGGCGCTGCCCAACGCGATGTTCAAGGTAAAGCTCGAGAACAATTACGAGGTGCTTGCGCATATCTCCGGCAAGATGCGAATGAACTTTATCCGCATTCTGCCCGGTGATAAGGTGAGACTGGAGCTCTCGCCGTACGATCTGACCCGAGGCAGAATAACTTGGAGAGACAAATAGTCTATCAGGAGGAGATCAAATGAAAGTCAGAAGCTCAGTAAAGCCCATCTGCGAAAAATGCAAGGTGATCAAGAGAAACGGAAAAGTCATGGTCATCTGTGAGAATCCGAAGCATAAGCAGGTTCAGGGATCAACTAAGTAAATACAGGAGGTAAAAATATGGCTCGTATAGCCGGTGTCGACCTACCCAGAGAAAAAAGAGTAGAGATAGGTCTTACATACATCTACGGTATAGGCCTCCCCACTTCCAGGGCCATCCTGGAGAAGGCGGGAGTTAACCCTGATACCAGAGTCAAGGATCTTTCTGAGGAGGAAGTCGGTGCGATCAGAAAGATCATCGATTCCGAATATGTGGTAGAGGGCGATCTCAGAAGAGAAGTTTCCCTCAACATCAAGCGCCTCATGGAGATCGGCTGCTACCGCGGCATCCGTCACAGAAGAGGTCTTCCGGTCCGCGGACAGAACACCAAGAACAACAGCAGGACACGCAAGGGTCCGAAGAAGACCGTCGGCAGGAAGAAGAAGTAGGAAGGAGGAGTGACTCATGGCACAGCAGAAGAAGAACACCGTTCGTAAGAAGAAGAGAGAACGTCTGAATGTTGAAAGCGGTCAGGCTCACATCCAGGCTTCCTTTAACAACACCATAGTGACCATTACAGACCAGAACGGAAACGCCATATCCTGGTGCAGCTCCGGATCCCTTGGCTTCAAGGGCTCCAGGAAGTCCACTCCGTTTGCCGCCCAGATGGTAGCAGACGAGGCTGCAAAGCCGGCAGTAGCCGCAGGCCTCAAGAAGGTCGAGGTATTCGTAAAGGGCCCCGGTTCCGGAAGAGAATCCGCTATCAGAGCGCTTCAGACTGCAGGTCTGGATATCACCATGATCAAGGACGTTACACCCATTCCGCACAATGGATGCCGTCCGCCGAAGAGAAGAAGAGTGTAAGAAAGGTAGGATCATAGAAAAATGGCTGTAAATAAAGATCCCATTCTCAAGAGATGCAGATCGCTCCAGATAGATCCGAGCCACCTTGGTATCTATAAGGAATCAAGAAGAAAGAAGACACAGAGCCACAGGAAGACCAGCGACTACGGCATTCAGCTCCGCGAGAAGCAGAGAGCCAAGTTCATCTACGGCGTGCTCGAGAAGCAGTTCAGGAACACCTTTGAAAAGGCCTCCAAGAAGAAGGGCCAGACAGGTGAGAACCTTCTCGTAATGCTTGAGGAGAGACTTGACAACGTAGTATACAGGATGGGTCTTTCCACCACCAGAAGAGAAGCCAGACAGCTCGTTACCCACGGTCATTTCACCGTTAACGGCAAGAAGGTCGACATTCCTTCCTATCAGGTAAAGCCGGGCGACGTCATCAAGGTAAAGGAAAAGAGCCAGAGCTCCCCGAAGTTCAAGGAGATCAAGGAGATGTCCGTAGGTATCCCCGGATGGCTCTCCGTTGACAGAGAGAAGCTCGAGGGCAAGGTCCTTGCGGATCCCACCAGAGATCAGATAGACACCCCGATCGAAGAACACCTCATAGTCGAGCTCTACTCTAAGTAATCGACCCCCTAACCGTTAAAGTCAGCATTTGATTTGGGAGGTAAACAGAGTGATTGAAATTGAAAGGCCTGTAATCGAGAAATTCCTTTCCGATGAAGACCCCTGCTATGGCAAGTTCGTAGTCGAGCCTCTTGAGAGGGGCTATGGAAATACCCTGGGAAACAGCCTGAGGAGGATACTCCTCAGCAGCCTTCCCGGCGCCGCTGTTACTTCCGTAAGGATAGACGGAGTGCTCCATGAGTTCTCCACCATCCCGGGAGTAAAGGAAGACGTTACCGAGATCATACTCAACCTCAAGAAGCTGGCGATCTCTCTTCACGGAGACGATAAGAAGCGCGCTCTGATAAACGTCACCGGACCCTGCGAGGTAACCGGTGCGGACATCATAGCGGACCAGGATCTTGAGATAGTGAACCCGGATCTCCACATTGCCACTCTGGAGGAGAACGCAAGCCTTGTGATGGAGATAAACATCGCCAAGGGCCGCGGATATGTTCCCGCAGAGCAGAACAAGGACGAGAACACTCCTATAGCAGTGATACCCGTAGACAGCATCTACACGCCTGTAAGAAAAGTCAACTACACAGTAGAGAACACCCGTGTAGGACAGGTAACGGACTATGAGCGCCTTATACTCGAGATCTGGACCGACGGAAGCATCGGACCGGACGAGGGCGTATCTATCGGCGCCAAGATCCTTGAGGAGCACCTCAAGCTCTTTATCGGACTGATCGACAGCACTGAAGGCATAGAGATCATGGCCGACAAGGAAGAGGACACCAAGGAGAAGGTCCTGGAGATGAGCATAGAGGAACTGGAGCTTTCCGTTCGTTCCTTCAACTGCCTCAAGAGGGCCGGAATAAACACAGTTCAGGAGCTCACCCTTAAGACCGAGGACGAGATGATCAAGATCCGCAACCTCGGAAGAAAGTCCCTGGACGAAGTAAAGAACAAGTTAGCAGAGATGGGTCTCGGCTTTGCGCCGAGCGAAGAATAGATCCACCAAGGAGGATTTGAGAAATGAATGGATACAGAAAGCTGGGCGT
>JAEEGL010601021.1_pt1 | contig 13236 bp, 8 predicted proteins | sample 9134231 | NCBI WGS metagenome assembly JAEEGL01 (sample SAMN16246548, study PRJNA631951) | gut metagenome | biome: gut microbiome; feature: rumen; material: fiber-attached | host: Bos | place: Iran: Karaj | collected 2018-10 | reverse complement strand
GGCGAGAAAAGGAGCTGATTTTTAAGAAAACTGGAACTTCACAACGATGGGGCGTGATGATAGAATAAAAAAGGAATTATCGGTTGAAAAAAAGGAAAAGAAAATGAAATTTAACAAACGCTGGCTTGAAAAAAGATGGGTTGCATATTCTGTGGCTACATGCAGTGCAGTAGCCTTGTTTATGATACTCATGAATCTCCCTCAGTTTTTTGTCTGGCTTGGGGTTCTGGTTAAATATCTGTCTCCCGTTATTCTGGGTATCATTATCGCTTATGTGATGAATCCGATCATGATATTCTTTGAACGGTCGGTAGTATACAAGATAAAGTCGAAAAAACTTAAGAGAAGTCTGGCAATAGCCTTATCGATGGTAGTTGTGATTGCGATCATGACATTACTGCTTGTTGCCATTGTTCCGCAGTTGATAGGCAATGCGGTGGCGTTCTTTAATAACTTTGACGGATATGCAAGATCACTGCAGAAATTTCTGGATTCAATCACAAAACGAGCTGCAGAGATAAATGTTGATATGTCCAATTTCAACAATATTACTGACACCATCATCAATTATCTTACTTCATCGGTTCCCAAAAACATTAATACTATAATATCGACTTCAGTGGGTATAGGACGCAGAATAATTGATACTTTGATATCTTTTGTTCTTGCTATATATCTGTTGTCCGGTAAGGAGAGGATACTTGCCGGCACAAAAAGACTGATGACGGCATTTCTTTCCGCAAAGACATATGTGGAAACCATGACTTTCTGGAAAAGATGCAACAAGATACTGACGCGGTATATCGTCGGAGAAATTGTGGATGCCTTTATTGTGGGGTTTGCGAATTTCCTTTTTATGACGGTTGCGGGTATGAATTATAAGCTTCTTGTATCGGTTGTGGTTGGAGTTACAAATCTTGCCCCCACATTCGGTCCGATAGTCGGAGGCTTTTTGGGAGCTATATTGCTGCTTTTTGTTAATCCGACAGATGCATTGTTATTTGTCATTTTTACGGTAATCCTGCAGACATTCGACGGTTATATTATTAAACCCAAGCTTTTCGGAAGTTCTCTTGGTGTTTCTTCCCTATGGATATTGGTCTCCATTATAGTATTCAGCAGGATGTTCGGAATAATAGGAATACTTCTTTCGATACCTCTGGCTGCTATCTGTGACTTTATGTACAATGATGCCATAAAGCGGAGGATAGAAAAAAAGCATGAAAAAGTGAAAGAAGAGACTGGCAGAAAAGATGAAGATATTTGAGACTCATGCCCACTACGATGATAAAAGATATGATGAAGACAGAGATGTGCTGCTTGGTACACAGCTGAAAGCCGGTGGTATCGAATATGTTATAAACATAGCCGCAGATATGTCTTCGGTTTTTTCAACAGATGCCCTGACGAAAAAATATGATTATATTTACGGGGCTTTGGGTGTCCATCCGGAAGGTATAGAAGATCTTAGTGAAGAAGATATGGACCGTATTTCTGCTCTGGTTAAGGCAAACGGGAAGATCCGGGCAATAGGTGAGATCGGATTTGATCTTTCAGACGGTTATCCTGAAAAAGATATTCAGGAAAAATGGTTCAGAAGACAGATAAAGCTTGCAAAAGATCTCAATCTTCCGATAGTGGTTCACAGCAGGGATGCTGCTTTTGATACATTCAGGGTTTTAAGCTCTGAGTATACAAAAAAAGAAGGGGTTATAAACGGGATCGTTCACTGTTTTTCATATTCCTGTGAAGAGGCGCTGAAATATACCGGCATTGGGTTTGTTATCGGAGTAGGCGGGGTGGTTACCTTTAAAAACGGAAGGAAGCTTAAGGAAACCGTAAAGGAGCTGTCTTTGGAGGATATGGTACTCGAGACGGATTGTCCATACCTTTGCCCTGATCCGCACAGAGGAGAAAGAAACTCTTCCTTATATATTCCGTATATAGTAAAGACTATAGCCGGGATCAAGGAAGTCAGCGAGGAAGAAGTTTGCAGTGTAACCATGAAAAATGCAAAAAAACTATTCGGGATAGATATAAATGGCTGATATCAGAACTGAAAAGCCCGGTCTCAGGGCGATCATGGATAAGTATGAGATAACCGCCCAAAAGAGGTTCGGGCAGAACTTTCTGATCGATGAAAATGTACTCAATAAAATAATAACTGCTGCGGAAATATCAAAAGATGACCTTGTGCTTGAAATAGGTCCGGGGACGGGTGCACTGACGAGACTGTTGTGTGAAAATGCCGGGTTTGTAAAAGCGGTGGAAATAGATAAAAAGCTGATACCGCTGCTTAACGATGTGCTTTCCGGATATGATAATCTTGAGATCATTAACAAGGATGTATTAAAGCTGGATATGGCCGGAATTTTCAGTGGAGAAAGCGGCTGCGGTGATATGAAGATAACGGCAAATCTTCCTTACTATATAACCACTCCGGTCATAATGAAGATACTGGAGGAAAAGCTTCCGGTTTCATCTGTGACGATTATGATACAAAAAGAGGTTGCAGACCGAATACGGGCCGTGCCTGGGACAAAAGATTACGGTTCACTTTCACTTGCAGTGCAGTATTATTCAAAACCCGTGATTGTCGCACAGGTCGGTCCTGAGTGTTTTTATCCGAGGCCTAAAGTCGGATCGGTGGTACTTAAGCTTGATATTTATAAGGATAAACCGGTTAAGGCGGAAAACGAAGAATTGATGTTTAAGCTGATCAGAGCCGCCTTCAATCAACGAAGAAAAACACTGGCAAATGCGGTAAGCAATTATGCCGGACTTGACATAGGAAAAGAGGAGGCGGAAAAAGCAATAGAAAAACTCGGTAAATCAAAAAATATCAGAGGAGAGGAATTATCCCTGGAGGACTTCGCGTATTTAAGTGGTTTATTTTGACAATGATATATGCCTATGCTACACTAAACAGGTATGCTTAAAAATATATGGTGATATGGCGCAGGTCGCGCGTCATGGAGGAAACTTTGGATAAATATGAAAGAAAGGTGCGGGTAAATCAGATCATTTCGCTGATAGATAAGGGCGAATATGGTGAAGCACTTGAGATAGCGGATACAATCGACTGGCGGACAGAAAAGAGTATCAAGACTCTTCGTGTGGTCAGTGAAGTATATAAAATTAACAGGCGTTACGAGGATGCATTCAATGTTTTGACGATTGCATATGAAAAAGAGCCTGATGATCCCATAAAAAGAAAGATCGTATATGATCTTTGCGAGATAGCAATAAAACTTAATCAATATGCGTATGCAGTTAAATATATGAAAGAGTTTGCGGCTCTTTCTCCGAACGATCCGGGCAGATATGTTCTGCAGTATAAGCTGTTGAAGGTTACCGGAGCCGAGTATGCCGAACGGATTGAAGTCCTGGAGGAGTTCAAACAGAATTACTTTGGGGACTTTCGCGAGAAATGGGCGTATGAACTGGCTCAGCTTTATCATGCCACAGGTCAGTCGCAACAGTGCATCAATGCATGTGATGAGATTATTTTGTGGTTCGTTAAAGGCCCTTATGTAACAAAAGCAAAGGAACTTAAGAATTCTTACCAGAGTGCGGATGATGGTATGGATTATCAGGGGAGCCGGAATACGGGGGCTCTGAATAACACCAGGCCGGATTACTCCGGAAATGAAAGCTTCGGATACTCAGAAGATCAGACGGGTTATTACACTCAGGATAACAGATATTCCGAATCGGGATATGATCAGTCAAATTATGGCGGATTTCAGCCTTCGATGCAGATTGAGATAAAAAATGTTTATGCATCCAATGAACCCACCATAAGGATGCCGGATCAACAGATAAGTGATGCCGCATATGGTCAGGCACCCGATGAGGTATCAATAAATATAGATAAATACAGTACTATAAATCTTCAGGCGGAACTGAAAGCAAATCTGGATGATCTGTCACAGAGGACCGGTGAGCCCATTCTCCAAAGGGAGGAGAGTATCCCCGAACCCGATGAGGGAATGACGGAGCTTTTCGATACTACCAATATGTCGGGAGCCTATCAGGATCCGTATTATCCGGATCAGACATATGGTGCACAGCAATATCAGCAACCCTACCAGCAACAGTATCAGGAACCATATTATCCCGATCAGGCATATAACGGGTCTCCTTATGAACAGCAGCAGTATGATGCACAGGGGGTTGAGGGCCAGCCGTATGATCTTCAGCCGGAAACAAACCAGATGACGGAGTCTGAGGAACCCAAAGAATATGAAAGAAAATTTCCCGAGGATGAAAAGGCAGAGCCTGTTGTCGCGGAGGTCGACAGAGCAGCATTTGTCAGAAATGTACCTGTATACAGGCAGTCACCGTCGGGTGAAACATTATACAGAACAGAGGAAACTCAAAAACCCATCGTAATAAAAAAGACGGATTTCGGGGAGAGTCTTCCTCGTATGCCGCAGCAATACAGAAACATTCTTTCTGAGGGATATGACGGACAGCTTAATCTGAATGTTCCGGACAGTCCTACCGAACTTGAAAAACAAATAACCGGGCAGATGGATCTCGCCACTGTACTTTCGCAGTGGGAGGAAGTGAGGGAGGAAAGCAAAAGACGCAGGTTTTCGACCATTACTCCTTCGCAGGTGAACCAGACAGAGGCTATGAAGCAGGAAGGAGTACATCCTGCAAGAATCCCCAAAAAGGATAAGACTGCGGTTCCTCTTCCGGCAAAAAAAGATGTTGTACAGGTAGAGGATGCATCACAGGAGCCGCTTGTTAAAACGATACATCCCGAAGAAGTTCCTGATGAAAAGGAAAATGATGTACCTGTTGAAAATGTCCGGGATACATATGAGGCCAAACCGCAGGAATATGCAGAAGCTCCGCAGAATGGTTCCGTTAACCGGAATGAAGAGGAGATCCTGCCGGAAATAGAAGAAGAGCCTGTAGTGAAAACCGATTTCACTGAGGATGAAAGAGAGATATACTCCCCGTTCATTTCCATAGGAGGTATGTCGGGCAGACTCCTTGAAATACTTCCGCGGATAAGTATGACCGGGTGTAAAGGAAATATCATCATTACCGGAAATGAACCTACATTGAGAATGGCGCTTGCACAATCCTTTGCAAGGGATATGCAGCTGAAAAATTCAATGATGGGTATAAAGGTTGCAAAAATATCTGCCGAGACCTTTAATACGAAAGATATAGAAAAATCCCTGAGGGCTCTGGATGGAAATGTTCTAGTGATAGAAAGAGCCGGAAGACTGTCTCCGGGGACTGTGTCAAAAATGCTTGAAATGTTGAAGTCGGACGGGCTGTCGCTGTTAGTGATCCTTGAGGATTCAAAAAACGCATTAAATAATCTTCCTTTGGGCAGCAGGATGTTTCAAAGGATATTCAGTGTTGAGGCAGACATACCCAGATTTACAAACGATGATCTGGTCAGACATGCACAGGATTACGCCAGGGAGAGAGAGTATCAGATAGATGATCTTGCCATACTTGCATTATATCGCAGGATTGATGAACTGCAGACTGCCGATCATCTCGTGACAGCTGAAGAAGTTGAAAAGATAATGGACGGGGCAATCAGAAATGTTAATAAAAAGAATATGACTCACTTTATGGATGTACTGTTTGCCAAAAGATATAATGAGGATGATCTTATAATTATCAGGGAAAAGGATTTTGAAAAGAAATGAGCAGTGTAGTTGAAAAAAATGAAAAGAATTCTTTAGAAAAAAAATCTGCAGCTTCCAGGAAAGCAGGAGAGAAAAAAGAGACTGCCAGGAAGGCGGCACCTGCAAAGAAGACACCGGAAAAAAAGGCGGCACCTGCAAAGCCCGAACCTGTGTATATCAGTGATATGGATGCTTATCTTTTCGGAAAGGGAAGGCATTACGAGATATATAAAAAGTTGGGCGCTCATCCTTCAAATCAGGATGGAAAAGACGGGTATTTCTTTGCAGTCTGGGCTCCCAATGCCAGATATGTAAGCGTTGTCGGAGATTTTAACGGTTGGAGACCGGACGATAATCCCATGACTAAAATGGAGGAGATCGGTATCTGGACATGCTTTATTCCTGATATCGAAGAGGGGGCTCTATATAAATATCATATTGTTTCCGAGAAAGGCAGTGTTTTATATAAGGCGGATCCTTATGCTGTCTATGCGGAAAAACGACCCGGAACGGCATCAAGAACCTATGATCTCGGGCATTTTAAATGGACTGATGAAAAATGGGTCAAAAAGCGTGAAAAGTCCGATATGAATCAGGAACCGATGGCTATTTATGAGGTACATCTCGGTTCATGGATGAGACATCCTACTCAGGAAAATGACGGATTTTACAGCTATAAGGACTTCACGGACAGAATAGTTGAATATCTTAAGGAAATGCCCTATACACATGTGGAGCTTATGGGGATGGCGGAATATCCGTTTGACGGATCATGGGGATATCAGGTTACCGGCTATTACGCACCGACTTCCAGATACGGATGTCCCGATGACTTCAGATATATGGTCAACAAACTTCATGAGAACGGCATAGGGGTTATTTTGGACTGGGTACCTGCGCATTTTCCCAGAGATGCTCACGGATTGGCCATGTTTGATGGTTCACCGCTTTATGAGTATGCGGATCCGAAAAAGGGAGAGCATCCTGATTGGGGAACAAAGATATTTGATTACGGGAAAAATGAAGTAAAGAATTTCCTCATATCAAACGCAAATTACTGGATAAGAGAATTCCATATAGACGGCCTCAGAGTAGACGCAGTGGCATCGATGCTCTATCTTGATTACGGAAAGCAGAGCGGACAATGGGTGGCTAATAAATATGGCGGAAATAAGAATCTGGAGGCGATAGAATTTTTCAAGCATCTCAACTCCGAAATGAGGGGTGCTTTCCCCGGTGTTCTGATGATCGCGGAAGAATCCACGGCGTGGCCTAAGGTTACCGGAAAACCCGAAGATGACGGCCTTGGATTTTCATTCAAATGGAATATGGGCTGGATGCATGATTTCTGCGACTATATGAAGCTTGATCCGTATTTCAGAAAAGACAATCATTATAAAATGACATTTGCAATGAGTTATAATTCCTCCGAGAATTATATTCTTGTGCTCAGTCATGATGAGGTAGTTCATCTGAAATGCTCCATGCTTATGAAGATGCCCGGGTTCAAGGTGGACAAATTTGCGAATCTGAGAGCCGGATATACATTTATGTTCGGACACTGCGGCAAGAAGCTTCTGTTTATGGGACAGGAGTTTGCTCAGGAGAGAGAGTGGAGTGAAGAAAGGGAACTGGACTGGTACTGTCTGGAGGATCCGCTTCATTCCGGCATGAAACAGTATGTCGGAGATCTGCTGAGGATGTACAGGAAATATCCTTCGCTTTGGGAATTTGATAATTCCAATGAAGGTTTTAAATGGATAAATGCAGATGATACGGAAAAGAGTCTTTATTCCTTCATCAGGACAAATTCAACTGGAAAAGATAATCTGGTCTTTGTTATAAACTTTACTCCCATGAAAAGGGAGGATTACAGGGTGGGAGTACCCAAGCTCGGTAAGTATACGCTGTTGCTGAACAGTGATGACAAAAAGTACGGCGGTACGGGAGTGGAAATACCATCTACGCTTAAATCGGAAGATATTCCCTGGGATAATCAGCCGTATTCGGTTCCGTTCACACTGCCTCCGTTCGGAGCGATCGTATTGAAATTTTAATAATGGGATTTAATGTAATTTTCAGAGGCTGCGGCAGCGGCCTCTGTATTTTTTTAAAATTATGTCGATAATAAAAACAGTAAACATTATAAGTTTAATGGAGGCAGTATGAAAATAGATTTTTCGCGTCTTGAACTTGAAAAAACCGGAATGGAACCGTCCGTTTCCGGTTCATCAAAACAAAAGCATCTAAATGCGGCTGAGGTGAACGCCGGAGGGGTTTTTACCGAAATAGGAACCAATGCTCTGGATAATCTTCATGCATACAGCAAAAAAAGCAGGACGCCGGCTGATAAACTGGCAAAAGCGGAATTTTCCAATGAAAAGATCAACAGAAATTATATGGCTGTTATGGCAAATACGATGTCGGGGAAGGATTTCAAAGAGCTCGTGGAAAAGGGTTATTCTCCCGGGCAGATGCAGCCGAAGGATGCAGTTAATTCTCTGGACAGAATGAAGGTAAAGCTTGCACAGGCAGGAGTTAATGTGGCGGGATACACGGATACGGTTTCTTCGAAGCAGGCTGCCGAGATCACAGGATCACAGACGATGGCCAATAAGATTCTTGATGGCCGGGAGTATTCTATACCTGCGGATGAAGATATAAGGACAGGACTTTATGAGTCTGATCTTCCTGCTACGGATGAAAATGTCGAGGACATCAGAAAGGCTTTTGAAATAGCTTCAGAATTGAAACCGTTAAACGAGTCTGCGCAGATATACATGGTTGAAAATGAGATGGAACCTACCATACAGAATGTGTATGAGGCAGGTTTTTCAACCGGAAACGCGGAGTCTTCCGGTCATGCAACATATTTTTACGAAGGTACCGGATACCTGTCAGAAGCCGCCGTAAAGGGAAGCGAAACCGACGGCGAGGATTTTTTGAGACAGATAGATGAGATAATAACCGAAGCAGGATTTAAGCCGGATGAAAATTCAAGGAAAAATGCGGAATTCCTGATTGAAAAAGGAATTCCTTTAACAAAAGAAACGCTGAGACTTTATTCGGATCTGCAAAAGGTGGATATAAGGCCACGGTTAAGTGAAATGATGCAGGCGATTGCTGACGGAAAAAGACCTGCGGATGCGTATCTGATAAGGGATTATAAAAATATAAAATCGGAAAGACAGCTTAAGGAAACCGAACTCATGATGACACATGAGGCAAACCGAAAACTGATCTCTTCCGATTTCAGGATAGATACTAAGGAACTTGAAACAGAGGTTGAATCCCTTAAGAAGGACGAAAAGGCTGTGTGGGATCTGCTGGATGAAACGGTTTTGGCAGCAAGTGAGATAAAAGCAGCCCCTGCGGAACTTATAGGACGGATAGAATTCTTTGATATCCGTTCAGAAAGAGATATCCTTACGCTATCCGATATCCGTAACGAAGGAGTTTCATTAAAGAACCGGTATGAAACTATGCAGGCAACCTATGAAGCCGTGGGTACGGAAGTCAGGGCGGATCTGGGTGACAGTATTAAAAAAGCATTTGTAAATGTTGATTCACTTATCGGGGAAACCGGTCTTGCTGTGGATGATGAAAACAGAAGAGCCGTAAGAATACTGGGCTACAATTCAATGGAAATAAATGAGGAAAATATCTCCAGGGTCAAAGCTGCCGACCGGAAGATCAATGATATGATTGACCTCATGACACCAAAGAATGTTTTAAGGCTCATCAGGGAAAATATAAATCCTCTCAGGGTAAATGTGGATGAGCTGAATGAAAAGCTTAATTCCTATGCCGTACAGGATGAGGAGGATGCTGAAAAGTTTGCGCAGTATCTTGTTAAAATGAGAAATCAGAATGAGATCACTTCGGAAGAATCGGCCTCTTATATAGGTATTTACAGACTGATAGATAAACTGAACAGAACAGACGGAGCAGCGATAGGAAGTCTGTTAAACCAAAATGCCGAGCTTTCGGTAAAAAATCTTTTGAGCGCCATAAGATCGACAAGGCGTGGACATATGGATTTTGTCGTAGACAGTGATTTTGGCGGAATACAGACTGTTGAAGATGAAACTGTGTTGAAAATTGATACACAGATCAGCACTGCTTTTTCCGATGAATATTATGAGGAAGAGGCTAAGAAGTTTGCCGATGCCGCTAAGGCCGAAGAAAGGATCTTTGCTTTGTTAAGCCGTGCAGACATCGAGCCTTCCGCGGATAATGTAAATGCTGCAGCAGAGCTTTTCAGTGCAAACGGGAGCTTCTTTAAGGAACTTTTATCCGAAAACGGGAACGGAAAAAATGAAAGACTGAAGCACTCGATGGAAAGAGTATTTGAAACCATGGATGATCCGGATGAATTTTCGGATGCCTATGACGAGATGGTAGACGAAGAGATCATAGCTGCTTTTGAGGGAGAAAAGCTGGATATAAGAGCACTTCAGACAACAAACAGAGTCACGGCGGTGCAGAAAACTCTGGCTGATTCCGAAAATTATCAGGTGCCGATCGAAATAAACGGAGAGATAACTTCAATAAATCTTCAGATAAGGCATGGCGAAAATCACGGAAATGTCGATATATATTTTGAGAGCGAAAGTCTTGGAATGATTTCGGCAGTATTTACGCTTACAGCGGAAATGACAAACGGTACAGTTGCATGTAAAACATCAGCGGGTTATTCCTGGGTGGATTCGCACAAAAATGAACTGTTAAACGCAATGTCGTTTGATAGCAGAACTGTCACAATGGATGTGATCAGAAGTGAAGGACGGATCGATGATCGTCCTGTAAATGCCAAGGATGGCGAGAAATTGGAAACTGCTGTATTATATAAAACGGCAAAGGCATTTATAGGAGGATTTATTTATGAAGATCAACAGTAATATCACAGCCTACACCACCAATAACGCATATCTTATCAACGAGCGCCGGCTTTCTAACGCAAATACCAAATTATCAAGCGGATTTAAAATAAATAAGGCGGGAGATGATCCTGCAAGCTATGCCATAGGAAGCAGAATGAAATCGCAGCTTCTGTCCATGGATAAGGTTAAGACAAATGCGACCACGGGAGCTTCTGCGGTTGAGACGGCGGAATCTGCAATTACCGAAATTTCAACCATGCTCCAAAGGATGAATGAGCTTGCCGTAAAGGCGGCTAACGGAACAATGTCCGATTCGGATCGCGGTATGATCATGGAAGAAGTGGATCAGCTTAAGGATGAAATAAACAGGATAAAGGATACCACTGAATTTAACGGGATGACTCTTTTGGATGGTACATTTGAAAATAAGGGATATTGCAAAAATGATCTGTCGGTTAAGGTTCAGAGCTATTCCGACAAGACCATGGCGGGTACTTATTCCATGAGATTTACCTATGAACAGAGTTACAAGCTCGAAACATACGGGGTAACGGGAGATGTGGCAGATGTTTTCGGAAGCATATTTCCGAAGGTTTCGGATGTCAAAAAGAATATTCCGACAGATCCGACGGATCCGGTTACATATTCGGTTACCGTATCAGGCGAAAAAGCAGATGGGACAGAGATATCCAGAACATATGAGGTGAACGAAGAACAGATAAAAGCCGGCAATGGATCCGTAGAGTTTACTGACGAAGAAGATGAAACAAAAAAGATAATCTTAAATTTTGAAAAAGACTATAAGTATACGGTAAGTGACCCTGCAACGCCTCCCGTAAACGGAGTTAAATCCGCTACGGATCTTTTCGGGTTGTTAAGCGGAGTGAACAAAAACTGCTATACATCCACGAGAACGGTTGATGATACCGATTATGTTACAGTGACATCCAGAGACGGAACAGAGGTTACTTTTGAAATAACGGACAGGGATGCGGTAGCAAAGAGTGGAAGCGAAAAGGATCTGATCATGGATATCACCGGAAAGGGCGCAATGAGGCTTCAGGTGGGAGTTGACGAAGGAGAGGTGCTTGCGATTGGTATTCCGGAAATGAGTCTTATAAATATGCATATAGATGATCTTGATATGTCCACGGAACAATCTGCGACGAAGGCGATCAAAAAGATCGAATACGGACTGGAATATGTCAATTCCGTAAGATCCAGACTCGGTGCATATGAAAACCGTCTGGATAGCACAATATCGTATGTGGATGCATCGGACGAAGCTCTGACAACCTCTTTCTCAAGGATAACAGATACCGATATGGCGGAAGAAATGACTGAATACACAAATCTTCAGGTTCTTACCCAGGCCGGTATGTCGATGCTTGCGCAGGCCAATGAATTCCCCCAGCAGGCGTTGCAGCTGTTGCAGTAATGGAGAGCAACTGTTGCGAATGAAAACCATGGAGTGCAAAGGAGATCTGCAGATATGACACCTGAAAGAAAACAGGAATACACAACAAGGATAACTTCCGCAAACAGAACCGGAATAATAGTCATAACCTATGAGCTGGCTTTAGGGTATCTTAAGGATGCCAGGCAGGAGGCTTCAGAGGGTGATAAGGAGGGGTGCAGGAGAGAACTTAAAAATTCTTCCAGATGTATAGAGCAGCTCCTTATGGCGCTCAATTATGATTATATGATCTCCGTAAATCTCATGAGGATATATAACTATGTGCTTGAATGTATAAGACAGGCATCTTATTCTCTGGATATGGATCGTCTTAAGGAACCGGAAAAGATCCTTGGCCGGCTTAAAAAGTCTTTTGAGGAAGTGGCAAAAACAGATACATCCGGTCCGATGATGGACGGCGCCGAAGAAGTTTATGACGGCCTTACCTATAATGCAAAGGGAAGAACAAATATAAATACTATAAAATCCAGATGAATATGTTTTACAGAGAAAACAGCGTCCTGAAAAAGGATGCTGTTTTTTTGGATTCTTGTAAATTGTGTTTTATAGGTGTATAATGACATTCGTTTGATCATGTGTTTTTTTCAGTTTATCGGGAGCGATCGGACTTTTAAAAATGAAGGGTATTTTTGGTTATGAAGGCAGATTCTTTTCTGTCATGGACAAAGTCGGAAGCCTGTTTTGGCTGAATCTGCTCACGCTTGTGTGCTGCATACCCGTAGTTACGATAGGAGCTTCCATTACGGCTTGTTACTATGTTACCCTTAAGATGGTAAGAAATGAGGAAGGGTATCTTACAAAGAGTTTTTTTAAGTCATTCAGACAGAATTTCAGGCAAAGCACCATAATTTGGCTTATCACTCTTGTGTTCGGGGTAATTTTCTTTCTGGATTACAGAATGCTCACTTTAAGGGAGACGGACGGGAGCAGTACTGTTCCGTATGCGAATGTTTTGTTTGTGGGGATATGTGTCATAGCGATAGTATTCGTAATGATCAGCATTTATGTATATCCTGTGCTGGCTAAATTTGACAACAGCACTAAAAATACCGTGAAGAATGCTTTATTTATGAGTATTCTCAATTTTCCCAAAACCCTTCTGTTGTTTGTTATAAATATGATATTTCCGGGGCTTTTTATTCTGTCGGTTGTCACAGGCAAAGCTTTGTGGATCATACCGGTGGTGATGTGCTTCGGTCTTTCAGCGGGTGCG
>JAEEGL010461432.1_pt1 | contig 13236 bp, 10 predicted proteins | sample 9134231 | NCBI WGS metagenome assembly JAEEGL01 (sample SAMN16246548, study PRJNA631951) | gut metagenome | biome: gut microbiome; feature: rumen; material: fiber-attached | host: Bos | place: Iran: Karaj | collected 2018-10 | reverse complement strand
TGAATAAGTCAATGCGCTTTTTGTCATCCGTAATGATGGCCTCAATCATCTGGAGGTGGCGCGTCACCATCGCGTCGAATTCCTCGCGATAGCGGTCGTCGCCCTGCTTGGCCATCTGTGATGTGGCGATCAGTTTGTCGGTGATGCCGTCAGGTGCACTTACTACTACTACGACAGGTTGCGTCCGAGCCTCTGTCTCCACAATTTTTTTCAAGCTAAGAATGCTTTTTACGGAACCTACGGACGTTCCGCCGAATTTCATTACTTTCATATTCCTATGCAATTTATCTTGCCGGCGGTACCCCTGAACGAGCGGGGATTGCTCCAACGGCGCTGCAAAATTAATCCAAATTGAGCGAAATACCAAATATTTTTCGAGTTTTTCGCGAATTTCTTTGTTATTTACCAAATTCTTACTATCTTTGCAGCAATAACTTTGACCTGTTTATGTGTAAACGTCTATTGAAAATACTGACTCTGGCTTGCGGTTTGCTGTTGATAGTTATTCAGTCAATGGCAGAAGATGAAAAACGTTTCTTTGTTTACAATGCGTCCAACGGTTTGGCAGACAACTCTGCGCAGACGCTTAACTGTACCAAGACTGGACGATTGGTGATAACCACGATGGGACAGGTGAATTTCTTCGATGGTCAGAAGTTTACGTATATCGACCCCACTACCGAGAACACATATCCTCTCTCCAAATACGATGGTCATGCCCATATCTATTTTGACAAGCATCATCATTTGTGGTTTAAGAAGCGCAGGTCGCTGTCTTGCATAGATCTCACTCGTGAGATGTATGTTGAGAATATCAAGGATGAATTTGAAGAATTAGGGATGCGGGATCAGGTTCACGACCTGTTTTGCGACAGTGAGAACAAACTTTATCTCCTGACGGATAAAGGACTGTATAGCATTGAGCGCAGTAAGTATTTCGAGGTGAGTAAAGACCACGTTCTTCAGGAATTGGATACATACGAGGAAAAGTATCTGATGCTTTTCTACGATAATGGTCAGCTGGACATCTTGGATCTGTCTTCAGGTCGTATAGTGTCCTCTCATCTCGCATACGGAGCAGAGCAGGCGAAGATATACTGTTCTAACTCTGTCATACGCAAGGTGGGGGCTTCTGTGTTTCAGATTCGTAATGGCTCTCGTGGCGACACCTCTGTAGGCATTCTCCTCCGCTTTGATATCTCTGCCTCGAAATGGGAGACTGTCCTCGAGACCCCTTATTACCTGAGTAACCTTAAGGAGCGTGACAGCCTGCTGTATATACCCTCCGCCTACTGTTACTGGACCTACAATCTCTCTACCCATGCCCTTCGGCATTACGACAAGTTGAAGATGGCCGACGGTTCCACCCTCCTTACCGACATCAACTGTTTGGAGTTCGATAAGCAGGGGGGAATGTGGCTTGGTACTGAGAAACGAGGGCTCCTCTATGCCAGACCCTTCACTATTCCGTTCCGCTCATACAGTTGGGACGAGAAGGAGGCAATGTACTATTTTAACCTCCTTGAACAGAAGTCGAGTCCCGTCTATACGTATCGCGACGAGAGCGTCAACTGTGTCTTCCGCGACTCCAGAGGCTGGGACTGGGTGGGAACGTCCACAGGTCTTCAGTTGTATCGGAATGCGTCCGCCAATCTTCCCCAACTCGTTACCCGGCGCGACGGGCTGCTCAATAATGTCATCCACTGTATACAGGAGGACAACCGCCATAACATCTGGGTGGGTATGAGCTATGGTGTGTGCTGTCTGATGATAGACGGCGATAAAATCCGTTATATCAACCGTTATAACCAGTATGACGGCATCCCCAATGAGTCGTTTGTCAATGGCAGGTCAATGCTTCTCGACGACGGCACCATCGTCATGCAGGGACTTGACCATGTGTTGGCATTCAATCCCGACAAGATGGCTACTATGCAGACGAGCCTGAAGTTTGATATTTATCCTAAGTTGATCCGCCTTTTCGTCAATGGCAATGATGTGCGTACAGGTCAGACGATGGGAGGAAATGTGATTCTTAAGAAGGCCATCACCCGTACGAAGGTGATTGATCTCAACTACAATCAGAACAGCCTCTCTCTCACGTTCTCAGGACTTAACTATTTCCGTCCGCAGCAGACGTTCTATCGTGTCCGTGTCACGGGTCCGGGCATGGGCGAGAAGTGGCAGGTCTATACCCCGTATAGCTCCGGAGGACTCGTCGACAGCAATGGTCAGCTGCATCTGCCTTTGCCATCACTCGTTCCAGGTACCTATAAGGTGGAAGTACAGACATCACTCTTGCCCGACGATTGGGACACGACCCCCTATGAATGGGTCATCAATATCAACGAACCCTGGTGGCGTACTACGGGAATCTTCCTGCTTGGCGTATTGTTACTCGCTATTCTTCTGGTTGTATATCTTTATATGTACCTTAAAAATGCCGGTCTGAAGGCCAGGAGGAACAATGAGGAGCAGGGCATCATTAAGCGTATTAAGTCGTTTGCCGACCGTTGTGATGCGCGTAGCGGTATGGTGCTCGAACCAATGCCGGAGGAAGTGACCAATAGCAATGTCGTTTCGATGTCTGATTTCCCGAAGGAGTTTACTGAAATGATGGAGAAGATCATGCCTAAGTTGTTAAATAAGTCGTCAAGGGCTCTTAGCATGCGTGAACTGAGCTCTATGGCTGGTATGAAACTGCCTGAATTCTATCAGCTGATAACGTCTAACATCTACAAGAACCCTCGTCCTGTGGCATTGCAGATGATGCTCAGCCGTGCGTCGGAGCTGCTTAAGAAGAATAAGGAAAAGGATATCGCAGAGATTGCAGCTGAGTGTGGCTTCGTGTCACCAAACTACTTTATCTCGCAGTTCTATCACAAGTATCAGACGACGCCTCTCGAGTACCGTAAGAAGAATCTATTTTAATTTCAGGGGCCTATAGGCAACAAGTCTCCATGTTCTTTCTCCCGTACCTTTATAATATATAAAAGCCTGATAGGTGTTTTCAGTCTGATAGTAGTTGCCTTCTGACGGTAAGAGGCTGATTGCACCATCGGCTTTCTGCCACAGGTACTGGTATGAGTAGTAGCCTTGCTTCTGCAACACCTTGCCGACATACATCTGCTGCCCTTCGTCGTATGTCATCTGATAGCTCTGCCTGTTGTCATCAGTGGTCCATTGTCCATCGATAAGAATGTTGCCTTCACCTTCAGCAAGCCTCGGGGCTTTCAGCCGATAGTTCACCCACACATATTCGCTGATGATGTCATTCTCGCGGTTGTCGCTGTTCCTGATATAGAAAGCGCCGTTGGCATCTTCGTCATAGAGATAGTTCGGACGGGGAAGGTCTGTGAAGGGATAAGCCTGATAGTTTTCGCCGTCCCATCTCATGTGCTCTATACCCATGGTAGGATGACTGACGTCCAAAACTTCGTATTTATGATATTCATTGCCGGCATCGAAGATCAGGTTCTTGTTGTGTCTCCACTCCAGGCCGTTTGCATTCACATAGGTCGGCTGTGGATTGTCTTTCATGTTGTCATCCCTGCCATTCTGCATGACGCGGCAACGTATCTGTTCCGATGGATTGGTCACGTGGATGCTTCCGTAGTCTAATGACATAGCAATCTGCTGATGGCTGTCGTTAGTGTCGATGTCTGTATTCGTAGAGGCACTCATCTGTAGGTTCATCACCTGTTCGGTAACCAGAAACTCCACCATTGCTACAGGGACGTCAGGGGCGTCGTCTTCATCGATTACGTAGAGTCTGTAGTTACCGCTCATTTTAAACCTGCACCTGTCGTTGGGAATGGAAAACTGATAATGCGTATATGCTACGATGGTGTTGATGGAATTAACGTAGTCATCAATAGTGTTGTCGTTGAAGCCCTCCAGCCAGTCGCTCTCGAACAGTTCCTCAGACCTGCTCCAGTCGGCTTCGCAATGCTCCAGTCGGTAGATATATCTGTGATAGTTGTGCGACAGTTCGTCGAAGCCGACATACAGCCTGTCACCAGAACCGAGTCTGAGTACAGCAGGGTAGGAGAGCCAGTCGTCATTCACGACAGCCTGCAGCGACTTTATCTGCGGGTCATATACCTTATTGCCTCCCCGTGCTGTCAGGGGGAGCATCATCAGTATGATTGCTATTCTCCAACAGAGCGTTCCCATCTATCGCCTCTTCTCCGTAATAATACCGTGACGATAGGCATACAACAGCTCTTTCAGGTCTCTGATCTGGTCTTTCAGCTCTTCTCCCTTGTCGGTATCGGCCACAAGCATCCTGTGTGCTGACATCTCCACAATCTGGATGGTTGACTTAATGTCGGTCTCCTTGACGATTGCATCACGTGACGACTTGAACGGTTCGTGCTGTACCAGCTGGAATCCGCGTGAGTGATAGACAAGCGTGTAGCCTGCGATACCTGTCTCATTATGATAGGCCTCGGAGAATCCACCGTCGATGACCATCAGCTTTCCTCCGGCCTTGATGGGATTCTCTCCCTTGGAGGCATGAACAGGTACGTGGCCGTTGATGATATGACGGTTCTTCCCCTTCACCTCAAAGGCATCGAGTATCCGGTCACAGACCTCTTCTGAGTCACGGAGCTTGAAGTAATTGCCTTTCTCTTCCTTGAAGGTATCCTTGTCCTTCAGGAAATATCTTTCGAAGGTGGCCATCTTCGACTTGTCGAAAAGAGGGGAGTCCTTGCCGCACCAGAGATAGAGGAAATAGTCACGTGCATATTCCCTTGGGTACTCTTCCGGAGCGGAGGCGAGTTCACCGCTTGCACTGTTCGTCTGGAAAGCAGCCCTGATCAGCATGCCGATGTTATGCATCAGATCCTTACCGGCGTATTTCTTTCCCGGATAAATCTCCACCTCTCTCAACGAACCGTCGTCATTCAGAGGAATTGATGCGTGGAAGAGCAGGTTAGAGTTGTGGATGGCATACATACAACCGTGTGAGAGCATCGTCCTGATGTGCTTATGCAGCTTCTCGGATATTCTGAACGAGTGGTGCAGCTTATGCATCAGCAGTTCTTCTTCCGGTGTGAAAATGTTCGGATCTTTCGGGTCGATAGTGGGGAAGTGGCAAGAACGCATCTCATAGTCTTTGCCGTCGATGGTACAGATGCCTTTCTCGTAGTCGATATTGTTAAACAAGCATCTGTCTGTCATATCCCATTCCGGGTGCCGCTCAAAGATCTGGGCCTCACTCTTCAACTGTATCACGGCTATCGCCTTATGCATCTTCGCTGTCAGCTGACGGGTCTTTTCGTCCATCTCATTCCCGGGCAGGAGTTTTGGCAGGAATTCCTCGCACGGATCGTCGCCATATACTTCCAGTGCGAAAGTAGCAAGGGGTACAAGGTTGATGCCATACTCTTCGATAGTCGCCAGGTTGGCATATCTCAGGCAGAGGCGTAACACATTACAGATACAGGCATCGTTGCCGGCTGAGGCGCCCATCCAGAGGATATCGTGATTGCCCCATTGTATATCCCACGAGTGGTATTGTCTCAGGGTGTCCATAATCTTATGGGCGCCAGGACCTCTGTCGTAGATATCGCCAAGGATATGCAGCTGGTCGATAGAGAGGCGCTGGATGACATTACAGATAGCACAGATAAAGTCGTCGGCTCTGCCTGTAGAGATGATGGTGTTCACGATAACTGCCACGTAGGCTGCCTTGTCGATATCGTCGGTCCTCTCATGCAGCAGTTCCTCGATGATATACGAGAAGTCCTCTGGGAGAGACTTCCTCACTTTACTGCGGGTGTATTTCGACGATACGTCCCTGCATACCCTCACCAGCTGGTGGATGGTGATCCTGTACCAGTCGTCGAGGTCGGTCTCCTGAGCCTTTATCAGTTCCAGCTTCTCCTCAGGATAATAGATCAGGGTACAGAGTTCTTTCTTCTCCGACTCCCTGATAGTGTTGCCGAAGAGCTCGTTCACCTTACGCTTGATGTTTCCTGAGGCATTCTTCAGGACATGGTGGAAGGCCTCGCTCTCTCCGTGTATGTCGGCCAGGAAGTGTTCTGTTCCCTTCGGCAGGTTCATAATCGCCTCAAGGTTGATGATCTCTTTCGCAGCATCGGCAATCGTAGGGAACGACTGGCTTAGTAACTGCAAATAATGTTTGTCTGTTTCGTTAATCTTCATATCTTTAGGTTTTTTGATTCAGTTCATATAAGTAACATCTGTGACAGCTGCGTCCTGATCTTTTCTGTCCCCCGGTCGTTGATGGGGTCAACGGGCATATACCCCTCATTGAGCATCGTCTGTTCTCTGAGTACCTGCATCAGCCTTCCGGCAAACTTGTCCAGCTTCTTCTCTTCCAGTGCCTCCTGGATCTTCTCATCATTGACCGTGTCTCTGTAGAGCTCCCTTGTCAACTCTATGAGGTGGAGTAGGAGAGGTTCCTTTTCTATCTGCCTGATCATCCTAACGATGTAATCTGTCTCGTCACCTTTATATTCTCCGATAAGATGCTTTATCACCTGAGGTCTTTTATAGCCTTCTGGGAAATAGGAGTTTATGTTCTTTGTGTCAATACTCGGGGCACTCATCCCCAGAATGTTTATCCCATAGTCCAGATAGTTTCTCACATTCTGATGCTCCGCATAGATCATCAGCTTCCGCCATGTCACATTGAAGTCAGGATACTTTGTGACATTCCAGCGTGAGTCGCCCATGATGCCTGCCTTGATGATGACAGCCAAAAGTTGACGGTTCTCCTCGTCCATCAACTCCAGCACATTGGAGTCCATCACCTTCTGATAGACCGCAAATGTCTGGGAGCACATCTCCTGATCAGAGATACTGTTTGTGATCAGCGCATTATGTATCACCTCGATTCGCGGATTCCATTTCAGTTGTCTGAGGAATTTCTCTTCCATCTTGCCGAACGCGATGACGCTATAGGCCTTTTCCACAAAGCGCTTCTCCCACAGGGTTCTCTTAGGCAGTTTCTCCTTCAGCGTGTTCTCTTCCATCACCCAGGGCTCTAACTGTCCATGTGGTGAGAAAACCACTCTCGCACCTTGTCTTCTGGCACTGTTCCCGGCCTTTACCACCCAGTAGCTCCAGCACCCGTGACAATGCACAATGTTTGGCTTCCATTCCCTGATGATGGCTTTTGCCTCAGCCGGACTGCTCGCCCCCTTGACTTCAGCACTGTTCTGCATACCCTTAAGTAATATGTTGACGTGTTTCGTCACCATATCATCATTCATCGGATATACATACAGTACTTTCATCACTTAAACATTACACTTAGTCTTAGTCCGAGCAACTTCCAGAACCCGACCTTCTTTTCGAAGAACGCGAGCGTATCATGCGCCTTTTCCCTTTTCACGACGATGAAGTCATACTTGCCTCGTCTGACCTTCATCCTGCTGCCTTTATGTCCGTCGGCCTTTACCCGTTCAGCCTTCATGATCACCTGCTCTGCTGCGTCCACCTCCTCGTATGACTTGAGGCGCGTACCTTTCTTGGTGAAATAGCCGAGATACAGTTCCGACATACTGTCGAGGTTCTCTGAGAGTTCTTTTAGCCAATTTTCCGATGGTGGCCATGAATGAATGTCTCCGAAGATAACCCATTCATTTTTAGCGGCTTTGACGCCTATCGTTAAAGCTAATTTCTTTCTCGTAATTTCCCTATGGGGCTTGGGGAGAAAGGTCTTGTAAAGGTGTGGAAACTGTTGCCTGTGCAACGTCAGGACATCATCGGTATCATCAGTCGATGACTCATCCACGACGATCACCTCATACCCCTCAGGATAGTCCTGCGTCAGGAAATCCTTCAGGTGCTCCTCCAGTTCTGCACCATTATCATAGACGGTCATGATGACCGAAAATTTACTCATCGCTCAAATATCCTTTTGGCAGTTTTCTGCAATTGTATTGTGAGGCCATGATCTCACCGTAGGCGCCGGCAGAGCGGATTGCCAGCAGATCGCCACGATGCGACTTGTTCAGGTCAATCTGTTTTGCAAACACGTCTGTCGATTCACAGATTGGGCCTACAACATCATAGGGCTCCATAGGTTCCTCACTGCTGATATTTTCTATCTTGTGGTATGCCTGATAGAGGGCTGGGCGTATCAGGTCGGTAAAGCCGGCATCCACGATGGCGAACTTCTTCGTAGCACCTTCTTTAATATATAATGTACGCGTGATAAGACTGCCGCATTGAGCCACCACAGCCCTTCCCAGTTCGAAATGGAGTGTCTGTCCTGGGCGCAGCTTCAGTTTCTTGGCGTATGTGTCGAAGTATGCCTTGAAGTCGGGGATAGGCAACCGGTTCGGATGCTCATAGTCCACTCCCAGGCCTCCGCCCACATTGATATGTTCCACCTTAATGCGGTGACGCTCCAATTCGTCCTGCAGCTCGTTGACACGATTGCAGAGGGCTTGGAAGTCACCCATGTCTAGTATCTGTGAACCGATATGGAAGTGCAGTCCCACGAATTTCACATGTTCCAGCCGTGAGGCTTCCTCTATCACACTGAGCATATCCCTCATGGCGATGCCGAACTTGTTCTCTGCCAGTCCCGTGGTGATGTTGGCGTGCGTATGTGCCCCCACATTCGGGTTCAGTCGGAAGGCTACTCTTGCCACCTTTCCTTTCTTACAGGCCAGTTCGTTGATGACCTCCAGTTCCGGAATACTCTCCACGTTGAAGCAGAAGATATCATTGTCGAGTCCGAGGTTTATCTCCCAGTCAGCCTTTCCCACACCGGCATATACGATCTTGTCGTGGGGGAAGCCCGCCTTGATGGATGCCTCTATCTCTCCGCCGCTGACACAGTCAGCTCCCAGTCCTGCGGCCCTGATGATTCTCAGCACCTTGGGATTGGCATTTGCCTTAACGGCATAGTGTACCACGAATCCCTCATGCTTACTGGCCTCTGCATTGATGCTCTCAAGCGTCTTTCTCAGCACATCTGCATCATACCAGTAGAAAGGTGTCTCAATCTCTTTGAACCTCTCTATCGGAAAATGTCCTTTTCCCATCTGTCTTCCTATTTAAAGATCGTATCGCTCAGTTTCTGAAGCGCACGCTTTTTGTCTTCCTCACGAATCAGGAACGAGATATTGTAGTTTGAACCGCCGTAGCTTACCATACGTACAGGGATGTCCTTGAGCGCATCGAGTGCCAGCGTCTCGAAGCCGATGTTCGACCAGTCGAGGTCACCCACGACGCAAATGATACACATGCCTGTATCCACCGTCACTGTACCGTATTTCTTCAGTTCGTCGACGATCTCTCCCAGGTGTGCGGAGTTGTCGATACTCATCGATACGCCCACCTCTGATGTGCAGACCATATCGATAGGTGTCTGGTAGCTCTCGAAGATCTCAAACACCTTACGCAGGAAGCCTGTAGCCAGCAACATACGTGACGACTTGATCTTGATGGCGATGATGTTGTCCTTTGCTGCGATGGCCTTGATCTTACCGTATTCTGTAGCGTTCGAGATGGTTGTTCCCTCAGCGTCCGGGTCCATCGTGTTCAGCAGTCGCACGGGAATACCGGCATATTTCGCTGGCTGTACACAGGTGGGGTGCAGTATCTTTGCACCGAAGTATGCCAGCTCGGCTGCCTCCTCGAAGTGCAGCTGATGGACGGGCTCTGTATGGTCGACCACACGTGGGTCGTTGTTGTGCATACCGTCGATATCGGTCCATATCTGAATCTCCTCAGCGCCGATGGCAGCTCCCACGAGCGATGCTGTATAGTCCGATCCTCCTCTCTGCAGGTTGTCGATCTCTCCGTAGGCATTACGGCAGATGAATCCCTGGGTGATAAACACCTGAGCCCCCTGGTTCTCTTCAAGGATGGCATTCAGCTTGTCCTTGATGTAAACGGGATCTGGCTCTGAGTTCTTGTCGGTACGCATAAAGTCGAGGGCGTTCAGCAGCACGGCGTTGATACCCTTCTCCTTCATGTAGTTAGCTACCATATTCGTCGACATCATCTCTCCCTGGGCCACGATGCTCTTTTCCTCAAACGAGGTGAAGAGTTCCTTAGTGAACGAGCGCAGGTAGTCGAACTCTCCCTTCAGAAATTCACGGGTGGTCTGTTTTGTCTCGTCCTTCTCGTAGAGTTCCTCCACGTGCTTCAGATACTTCTGCTCCAGGCGGTTGATGACCTCATTGGCACCATCCGGGTTCTTCTTGTAGAGATAGTCGGATATCTCTACGAGCGAGTTGGTGGTTCCTGACATTGCCGACAATACCACAAACACGGGTTCTCCACTCTTCGTGACCAGCTGTGTCACCTCTTTCATTCTCTGTGGTGTACCTACCGAGGTACCCCCAAACTTCATTACCTTCATATTCTTACTTATTTTTTAAATTTCCATTCTTTCGGTATATTTCACTTCGATATTATCGCGGTCGGGTTCGTCAATCAGGTTCACACCGTGATAACTTTTTGTGATATCTTCTATCTTCCCGTGTTCACACTTATACACGATGCCCGGGAAGTTCTCTACCAGCGTCAGATTGTGCGTCGACATCACGACGGCAGTACCGTGCTGGGCTATCTCCTTCAGCATCTTTACCACACCCTCGGCTGTCTCTGGGTCCAGGTTGCCTGTCGGCTCGTCGGCCACAATCAGCTTTGGCTTGTTGAGGATGGCTCTGGCGATGGCCACGCGCTGCTGTTCTCCTCCGGAAAGCTCATGGGGCATTTTCTCTATCGCGTCCTCAAGGGCTACGGCTTTCAGAACCTCATTGATTCTTATGTCCCTTTCCGTTTTGTTCTTCCAGCCTGTGGCTTTCAGCACGAACTCCAGATTCTTGTAGATGGTCCTGTCGCCCAGCAGTTGGAAGTCCTGGAAGATGATGCCCATCTGTCGGCGAAGGGTAGGGATGTCCTTACGTCTCATGTTTTTGAGGTCAAATCCCAATACCGTAGCTTCTTCGGCCTCATCCAAGTCGTTCTCCTGATAGATCGTCCGCAGCAGTGTTGTCTTACCACTGCCCACACGACCGATCACATAGATGAACTCTCCTTCATCCACATGGAAATCTACCCCTTCGAGCACCTGAACACCGTGCCGCTGATAGATATTCGCATTCTTATATTCAACCAGTCTCATTCCCAATTCTCCATTCTCAATTCTCAATTCTCAATTTCTCTACTCCATCTCCCCTCTAGCCTTGGCCTCGCGGCGCTTCTTGTCCCAGTTCGGATCATGGCGCTTATGCAGCTCTTCCACAACATCCTCTATCCTGAGACCTTTGCTTGTCAGCAGCACGATCAGGTGATAGATCATGTCCGAAGCCTCATACACCAGTTTCTCCTTGCTGCCGTTCGTAGCTTCGATAACGGTCTCCAGTGCCTCTTCTCCTACCTTCTGGGCAATGCGGTTCACACCGTCCTTAAACAGTGATGTCGTATAGCTGCCCTCCGGCATCTGCTCTTTGCGCTTGTCGATGAAGTCCTGCAGCTCTTTCAGGAATGCGAGCCCCGGGCCTTCGTTGCTCTCGCCCCAGCAGGTGTCTGTGCCTGTATGACAGGTAGGCCCGTCTGGAATGGCCTTCACTAACAGCGTGTCGTTGTCACAGTCGATTTTGATGTCTGTCAGATGAAGGAAATTACCGGATGTCTCTCCCTTCGTCCAGAGACATTGTCTGGATCTGCTCCAAAACGTGACCTTCTTTGTCTCGATGGTCTTGTCGAGTGCTTCTTTATTCATATAGCCCAACATAAGCACCTGTCTGGTGTTTACGTCTTGCACAATAGCGGGAACCAGTCCTCCACATTTCTCAAAGTCTATCTTCATTTCTTTAATTTTTGCATAATTCGGTGCAAAGGTACTAAAAAATCACATACCTGCCAAATAATAATATAATTATTTGGTTAAATCAAAAATAATATGTACCTTTGCATCTGCTTAATTAGAACAAATGATAGAATTAGTACCCGCAATTGATATAATAGGTGGCCAGTGCGTCAGACTGACCAAGGGCGATTACGACCAGAAGACGGTCTATAGGGATTCGCCGGCAGAAGTAGCCAAGGAATTTGAGGAACTCGGTTTTAAAAGACTTCACGTCGTTGACCTCGACGGTGCAAAGTCGAAGCACATCGTCAACGACGGTGTCCTCAAGTCGATCACCTCTGAAACCCGCCTGACGGTTGATTTCGGCGGTGGCATCAAGACCGATGAGGATATCGAGAAAGCCTTTGCCTCAGGTGCTTCGATGGTGACGGTAGGCTCTATTGCTGTCACGCAGCCCGAACTGTTCATGGGCTGGTTGGAGAAGTACGGTGCTGAGCGGATGATACTCGGGGCTGACGTCCGTCACGGGAAAATCAGTATCAACGGATGGAAGGAGGACTCTCAGGAGGATCTTCTGCCGTTCCTGAAGAAATACATCGATGCCGGTGTCAAGACCGTGCTCTGTACCGAGATTTCCAAAGACGGCACGCTCTCAGGACCAGCCATCGACCTGTATAAAGAGATTATGGAGGCCTATCCTGAACTGCATCTTATTGCTTCGGGCGGTGTCTCTTCCATTGATGATATCAAAGCCCTCGATGCTGCCGGTATACCGTCTGTGGTCTTCGGCAAGGCTATCTACGAGGGTAAAATCAACTTAAACGAACTTGTATGTCTTTAGCAAAGAGAATAATCCCCTGTCTGGATGTGAAGGACGGTGAGACCGTCAAAGGCACGAACTTCGTCAACCTGCGTTCGGCCGGTGATCCTGTGGCGTTGGGTAAGGCTTACAGCGAGCAGGGTGCCGATGAGCTGGTGTTCCTTGATATCACAGCCTCGTTCGAAGGTCGTAAGACGTTCACAGAAATGGTTACCCGTGTTGCTCAGGAGATCAATATCCCGTTTACCGTCGGAGGCGGCATCAACGAGCTGGCTGATGTCGAGCGTCTGCTCTATGCCGGTGCCGACAAGGTGAGTGTCAATTCTGCGGCCATCCGCAATCCGGAGCTGATCAATGAGATCACCACGCGCTTCGGTTCTCAGGTGTGTGTCGTAGCGATTGATGCACGCAACGATGAAGACGGCTGGCATTGTTATCTCAAGGGGGGACGCGAACGGACGGAGAGAGGCCTCTTTGAGTGGGCGCACGAAGCGCAGGAGCGTGGCGCTGGCGAGATACTCTTTACCTCGATGGATCACGACGGGGTGAAGGCGGGCTATGCCAATGAGGCGCTGCGGGAACTGGCTGACAATCTGTCGATTCC
>JAEEGL017017616.1_pt1 | contig 13237 bp, 14 predicted proteins | sample 9134231 | NCBI WGS metagenome assembly JAEEGL01 (sample SAMN16246548, study PRJNA631951) | gut metagenome | biome: gut microbiome; feature: rumen; material: fiber-attached | host: Bos | place: Iran: Karaj | collected 2018-10 | reverse complement strand
TGATTATTTCATCAAGTATCAGAATCTCATCAAGTATCAGAATCTCATCATGAACAAGGAGGTTTTTATGAAGAAATCATTATGTTTTTTACTTTCCGGTATACTTCTGTGCAGCACAATTGTGTTAAGCGGTTTCGCTGATAAAAATAGTGCGAATTCCGGCGGAGACAAGGATTTAACTGCATCAGGCGAGGTCACACAGGAACAGATTGAGGAAAATATTATTGGAACATGGATTGTGACGGATCGGAATGACCATACTGCTTTAACAAATGAGAAGGGTGTCTTTACTTTCGATTCTCTCACTAAAGCATACATAAGTGCATCTTTTGAAACCCGTCCGAAACTGGGCTCTCACTGGATTGATTTATTGGAAGCGGATGTTGACATTGCCGGTAATAAGGTGACTATCACTTGGCCAGTCAACGATGACACAGTCATGGTAGATGAACTGACTATTTCCAAAATAACTGATGCTGAAAAACAGGGTATCCTTATAGTGAAGTCGATTGAAGCGGGCGAGGAAACGATAATCAGAGAAGAGCCTATTCGACTTATAAAGGTTAATGTCGACTACAGAGATGATATCATCGGCACATGGGGAGGCCATTGTACCAGTGAAGGCTCTGTATTTGACGACGGACAGGATCATCGCTGGGAATACAAAGCTGACGGCACCTACGTATATTATATAAAGGATAAAGACGACTGGATTCCAAGCGATAATACATTGAACGAATACTTCGTGGACGGGAACCTGCTCTGCACACGTTGGATGGAAGGTGATAAAGAGAACCGTGAATGGTGGGAAATCACTATCGATGGCGACAAGATGAATTGGACAGCTTTGCGTGAAGATGAGAATGGTAAACCCTTTACAGCCACTTTCGAAATGAACAAGGTAACGGAATAAAATTTTTTAGTAATCAAACTAAATATCCTTTTTCATTTCCTATTTCCTTCTATAACAGCTGGAGATAAATTCTCTGGCTGTTTTATTTTGACATTTTTACTTATTTATTTTATTGATTTAAAAATATCCATGAAAAAAGGATCCTTCCGGACCCTTACATCAGCATAATATAAAGATTTCTATTTACCAGACAAAAGCAACCGCATTTGCAATATCTTCAGTAATCGTATTATCCTTAACAAGCTTTTTGAGCCATCTGTTCAAGTTGTCAACCTTGTGGTCAGTATTGATAAAGTGAATTTTCTTGCCGTTTACATCTGTTGAAAGAAAGAGTTCGTAAGTATACATAAGTAAAAACCTCCAAAAAATCATAATTCTGTTCTTTCATTCATTCTGGCCATTTGAATGTTCTTGTCGCTCACAGAAAATATATCGATGCCAACACATAATTACTTTAGAGTAAATTCAAATGTTTTTAAATTTCTTTTTAGAGAGACTTTTTCGAATAATAATTTCACCGACAGGCAAACTAACTTCAATAGGAAAAGGGAATCAAATTAAAAGCGCACTCTAGAAACGTAAAAATCATTACCTCCGCGTAAAGTAATAGCCGATCCAGTCAGAACAGCTATTATTTTTTTATCTTTTTTTCAGAGAATCATAATGGTTTTATGCAGTATTTGCTGTAATACTTGAACTGAAAAATTGTTGGAATTTATTGATGGCATATATCAATATCTATGTATCTTTAATGCAATATTGATTATTTCATCAAGTATCAGAATCTCATCATGAACAAGGAGGTTTTTATGAAGAAATCATTATGTTTTTTACTTTCCGGTATACTTCTGTGCAGCACAATTGTGTTAAGCGGTTTCGCTGATAAAAATAGCGCGAATTCCAGTGATGTAACACAGGAGCAGATCGAAGAGAATATCATTGGAAGATGGATGATTGCAGAACTGGATGGGCAACCAGTTCCGACCAACGAAAAAGCAGTATTCAACTTTGTTCCTGGCAACAAAGTCTATGTGAGTGCTTCTCTCAACTCACGCCCTGACGTACATACACAGTGGCTTGATTTAACTGAAGATGAAGTCATCATTGATGGTAACAAATTGACCATCACCAGGCAATCCGGCGAGCAAAGTTCTCCGGTAACTGAACTTATCATCACGGCCATCAGTGACAATGAGTTCACTGCAGATCTAAGCATTATACTATCAGCTGACGGTGCTGCGAAAAGTACTAATATAGGTGTATATCGCTATGTCAAAATCAATGATGACTACAGTGATGGCATAATAGGCACCTGGGAAGGACGCTGCACAAGTGAAGGCTCAATATTTGATGATGGTCAAGAGCACCGATGGGAGTACAAAACTGACGGCACATATGTTTACTATGTAAAGGACGGGAACAACTGGGTTCCTTCTGATAATGAACTTAACGAGTATTTCGTGGCGGGTTCCCTGCTCTGCACTCGTTGGATAGAAGATGATGTGGAGAGCCGTGAATGGTGGGAAATCACTATCGATGGAGACAAGATGAACTGGACAGCTTTGCGTGAAGATGAGAATGGTAAAACCTTTACAGCCACTTTCGAAATGAATAAGGTAACGGAATAAAATTTCATGATTGGAGAAAACCAATGCAGCGGTGGTTAACAGTATAAAAAACAGAGGATGTATTACAGATAAACGGGATACATCCTCTATTACTTATTATATGTACATATCATCAATCCCAATCAGCAAACAATCTGTGGCATGTTCTTTCACATACTTTGAGAAGCCCCCAAGTGAAAAAATACATATTACAGGATTGGTAGCAGGAAGATATTTTACTTTATCCATCAGATTTTCATAATCACTTTTTTCAAACTGGGTTTTCTTGAATTTGCATTCGCCTATAAGTTTTATGTTCTTGCCATCTTTTCCAAGCAGATCTATCTCAATTTGCTTTGGTTTTCTGTCCTCATCAAGGACAGAATCCTGAAAGTCTGTGATTTCGGTGAGAATTGGCAGACCATCCTGACCAGCATGCATCATTAGATATTCTTTTGCCATCTTTACAAAGATTTTTCCCATGAAATCATGCAAATGATCCTTTACGTTTGCCCTATAGTATGTTTCGCCATTATCAGCATTGATAAGACTGGTAGCTCTGTTAACATAACGGAACCAGAATTCAAGCATACTGTCATTCAGCACATAATAGGGTTTCTTTGACATTCTCCTCTCGAGTATTTCCGCATTTGTCAGAATTTTAAGCGGATAAGTCACATCCTCAGACCCAACACAGGAAGCAATTTCGTTATTCTTTGTATGACCGGTGGCAACAGCAGAAATAATGGAATTGTATATCGCCGGACTTTGCCTGTCGCTTGTAACAACAGTCTTTATCTGCTCCTCTGAAAAATAACCACCAATTGAATAGAACTGTTCAATAATATTGTCCTCGAGGCTCTCAGAGGTATCGAACTGTTCGATATATTTTGCCACACCGTTAGAAAGACCGTAGCAGATGGCTTTTTCCTCATTTGAATATCCATCAAGGAACTCAGCAGTCTCAAGATAGTTGAATGGTTTAAGTTTAAGCTCAAGATCGCTTCTTCCATGAAGTGGTGCAGACTCGGCAAGAACTTCATCCTTCATAAAACTTACCAGAGATCCGCAGAGTATGAAGAACATTTTGCCATTTTTCCATTTTGCGTCGATTTCCTTCTGTAATACAGACTGGATATATGGACACTGTTTTGCCAGATATGGATATTCATCAATGAAAAAGATGATTCGTTCATTTTCAGCTCTCTTACCAACAAAATCAAAGAGTTTTTCAAAACTGTTGAAACTGATTTCTCCAAGCATATCCGGAGCAAGCGCAGTAAGTACTGATTCTGTCATCAATGACAACAATTCAGTTTCACCGCGTTCTACGGATGTAAAAGATATGCTCTTACAATCATGTTCACTGATGAATTTGTTTATGAGTTTGGTCTTTCCAATCCTTCTTCTTCCATAAAGGACCGTCATTATAAATCCGTCCTGCTTATATTTTTTTTCAAGTATCTTAAGTTCTGTAGTTCTTCCTCTGAAAATATTCTTCATGGCAGTCCTCGCTTTTACCTAAGTGGATTTCACCGAAATCGATTTTGGCGAAATGGATTTCGGTTAATTATTATTGTATATATATTGACGTAAAAAGGCAAGAATATATATCCGTTCTTAAAAAAGGCTTCTTTATGCGCCCGATTCGGTTACTATTGGAGAAAAGCCATATTTATTCTTCTGTACTTCCGATGGGTGTGAAGGGCTCGCGACAGCAAATAATCCTGCCGATCCCTTTGAGAAACCAGTAAGGATTACAATGGACAAATCAGGAGAATCAATAAGTGGGAACTCTGTCCTAGCCTCAAGCATACATAGTCATATATTCATAGCCTTTATCCATATAAAATTATCTCATAAAGAAAGTTTGCTTCAATTCCTGACGGATATACCCTATAATTGAAGCTTGGGGAACTTTTTTACATGGAGGAAAAAAGTATGACAAAGAGAAATGTTGGCTGGGTGCTGGTTATCATCGGCTTATTCATGCTGTTCAAGATGGTGCGTGTATCATCATTTGGATTCTACAGGTTCGGCAGAATAAGTACTTCTGCAATAGTTCTGGTACTTCTTATTATTTCAGCAATAGCAGTAGTAGTTGGAGCAGGAATAATCATCAACTATGCTGTAAAAATCTTTGGATAAAAATGCTAAATAATGTGAAGGGGATCTTCTATTAAAACTATGACCATTATAGAAACTGATAATATAATACTACGAGACTTCCAAGAGTCTGATATAGAGAAACGCATAGAATGGGATACAAAAGACAGGGAGTGGCAGGATTGGGATGCCCCCTGGGAAAAAGAACCAGTTCCGGAAGGAGAAGCACTCGAAAATGCCAGACAAACTTATCAATCAATGGCAGATATGGCTTCAAAGAAATCATCTGGAGATATGCGCTATTCATTTCAGATAGAAGTCAGGGAAACTGGAGAATATATCGGCTGGATAAACTGTTACTGCATTGATAACAACTATTCATATACAGAAGATGATGGCAAATATGCTTTTGGTATCGATATTCCTCCTAAATCCTGCCGAGGAAAAGGCTATGGGTATGAAGCATTTCATGCGGTGCTTAATTATCTGAAAATCCATGGTCTTGATGAGATTTATACTCAGACCTGGTCTGGTAACACAAGGATGGTTGAATTAGCTGAGAAGCTTGGATTTGTCGAGATAAACAGGAAAAAGGATCTTCGTATCGTAAATGGTCAGAAGTATGATGGTCTTTCTTTCATATATAAAGGCGAGTAAAGAAATGATACGAAAAAACTATTTTAAATTATATGGTAAAAGAATATGCGTGATAGCATTATTCTATCTGATAAATTTCGAGCTATGGGAGCTTATTGCACCAATCATTTCTGGCGAATGGGCCTCATTTATAGTATACGTGTTACTCTTTGTGATTGTATTATTGATTTTTCGCAAAGAGCTTAAAGAGAAATTACTTGAGTTTGTCAATACAAAATTAAAGGATAGAAGATTTTACCTAAGATGGCTGATTGTTTTAGTAATTGATTTAGCTCTGACTATGTTTGTTCTCTGGCTAGCTAATACTTATTGTAATGCTATTTTGCCGGCTAATAATGAGAATGTAAAAAATCAGCTTCATGCCGTTCCTTTGGTATTCGGAGTGATGCAGGGATGCGTTTTTGCTCCTGTAATCGAAGAAATGGTGTTTCGCTACAGCGTTATTGGCAGACCGGAAAGAAAATCCATGTGGTTTGTTCTTACAATGGCTTCCATTGTTTTATTTGACTGTATCCATATCGTAGCCCCATTGGAATTCTTCTATTATTTGGCTCCGGCAGTTATCTTAACGCTATTCTATGGTTGGAATAAAAACATTTTTGCTTCCATATTGCTACATTCGTCGATTAATGTTGTTGGCTATTTGGCATTGTTAGTAGGGGCATTGTGATTGCTATTAATTGAGCAAAGGAATCATTGTCATTACATTAAAGGATAAAACATATGGAAAAAATCAAAACTAAAGAAGCATTAACACCGGTAATACTCGAAAAGGTCAGAAATGAGATAGTAATTGATATCCAGGATAACAACAATAGCATTTCTGTAATCTCCAGCAAAATAGGCGGAAAACCTTCTGTGCCGACGGGTTTTGAGTGGCCTGTGTTCCGCTATCATGAAGAAGATGAAGAGGAAGAAGGCATCCCGCTTACTTTTCTTTGCCAGTACAATCTGGAGGAGTTGTCTCAATATGATAAAGAAGAGATTCTTCCAAAGAAAGGAATGCTCTGCTTTTTCTATTGTGTAACGGATGAAGTATTTTTTGGAGAAGCTCCATTTGAGAAAAATGCAGCCAAAGTATTTTATTTTGATGATGTACATGGGCTGGCACCTGCTGATGCTACGGAAAATTACCCTGATTATGAAGAAGTAGCTGAAAAAGCAATTTCTTTTAAATCCTCAGAAAGCCTTCCTACATTTGATTTTTTATATGATTTATGTGGTGGCTTTGACTGTGATTTATATAATGAGAGCATTAAAGAACTGGGACATGAGGATGACAGTTTCTTTGAAAAGCATAAAGTATTAGGGCACGCAGATTATGTTCAGCATTGTGTGGAATATACCTGTGAGAAGAAGCATAGAGGTTTCTATGATGTGGCAATAAGTGAAGAGGACCAGGAAGCGGTAACCGCTGAAATTGAAAACTGGATCCAGCTCTTACAGATTGATCCGAGTGCTGATGCTTTCAATGTACTGTTTGTAGATGGATTCATTCATTTCTACATTAGAAAAGATGACCTTAAAGCGCTTAGATTTGATAAAATGCAGTACGTTCTAGATTGTTCATGAAGGAGAATAAATACGACAAATGATTTTATATACGATATACTTTACTCTTGGGGACTATCAAACAAAAAGGGGATAAGAAATGTCAGATAAGATTGTAATGGGTTACTGGGATTGTCCGTCTTGCGGCAGCACAGGAATACCTGGAACCACATATGACTGTCCTAACTGCGGAAGACAGAGAGGCAAGGAGACTAAGTTTTACATGAAGTCCGGACCCGTTGAATATGTTCCAGGGCATAAAGTCGCAGGAGCTGACTGGTACTGCGACTACTGTGGCGCACTTAACTCTGCAGGAAGAACCACATGTGAAAACTGCGGTTCTCCTAAGAGTGAAAGTAAGGACGATTACTTTTCTCTGCAAAAACCTAAAGAACCAAAGATAGAGACACAGAATACAAACTTTAAAAGTGACGGAACACCTAATGTAAAGAATTCCGCCCCAAATATACGCACTTTCGGGATTATAGCTATTATTATCCTGATGATAATCCTGATAAACAGCTTTTTTTCCAGACCTAAGGACTGCACTTTTAAAGTCCAGAGCATGTCATGGGAAAACTCCATAAGCATTGAGGAAAACAAAACTTTTCGGGAATCAGACTGGTATCTGCCAAGCGGAGGAAGACTCGCCTATACTAATTCGGAAATTCGCAGTTACGAATCAGTTCTTGATCATTACGAAACGGTTACCAAGTCCCGGCAAGTTCAGGATGGCGGGCACTATGAGACGAGCTATTCAGATAATGGGGATGGTACTTTTACCGAACATTCCAATTTCGTTCCGGATTATACAACAGAGTACTATACGGAAGAAGAACCCGTATATCGTCAGGAACCTGTTTACGATACCAAATACTATTACGATATAGATAAATGGGTCGATGAAAGAACTGAAAAAGTTTCCGGTAATGATAAAAATCCCTACTGGCCAAAACTAAGCTTAACTGAGAAAGAAAGAGAAGCCGGTCGGTCATCAAGCTATTCCATGAGTGGAGAACTAACGTATAAATCTTTTGGGAAAGACAAAACGAAGACCGAGAAATACACAATAGACGAATCCATGTGGAAGGAGATCAATACAGGTCAGACTCTGAATGTGACCATCAAAGATGGAAAAATCATAGAATGGCATATTGACTAACAAAATATAAATTATAAGACAGACCAAATCAGCACACTGCTGTAAGGTCTGTTTTTTATATTTTCTAATTTCCTTCTAAAACAGCTGGAGGCAAAGCTCTCTGGCTGTTTTATTATGGTATTTTTTCCTATTTATGGTTTTGAAAAATAGCCATGAAAAAAGGATCCTTCCGGACCCTTACATCAGCATAAGATAAAATTTTCTATTTACCAAACAAAAGCAACCGCATTTGCAACGTCTTCAGTAATCGTATTATCCTTAACAAGCTTTTTGAGCCATCTGTTCAGGTTGTCAACCTTGTGGTCAGTATTGATAAAGTGGATTTTCTTGCCGTTTACATCTGTTGAAAGAAAGAGTTCGTAAGTGTACATAAATAAAAACCTCCAAAAATTATAAATTTGTTCTTTCATTCATTCTGGCCATTTGAATGTTCTTGTCGCTTACAGAAAATATATCGATGCCCTCCACTGATAACTTTAGGGTAAATTCAAATGTTTTTTTATTTCTTTTTAGGGATACTTTTTCGAATAATTATTACACCGACAGGCAAACTAACTTCAATAGGAAAAGGGAATCAAATCAAAAACGCACTCTAGATATTGAAGATTGATAAGCTACAAACACAACTTAGACTATCCAGCCAATAGCAGAGTACCTAAAAGCTAATATCTTTCAACCTTCTCCAATTCGCTGTATTTGCGGGATATATGCAGCTTTTTCTATGATATAATGGTTTCTATGATTATCATGATTTGCGTATAACGGGAGGAACAAAATGAAAGAAGTTTTCGCAAGGGGGTATCTCTAAAATTCAGATAAGAATGATCTATGTAAGTATAGCTGCTCTGGTTTGTTGTTCATGGCTGGAGCATGATAATGCTTGGAATAGTATGTATCATCATATCTGTTCTTTATTTCAAAACCATCTAAGTGGAGTCTCAAGGAAAAAGCAGCGTGAAAACCGAAGGCAATTTCATATGAATAGTAAAAAAGAAAAAGCTAATATGCCGGCGCATATCGATAGAATAGAGGATTAGCATGGACATTATCTATAAGGGAGAACGACTGAAATACATAGAGGATTTCTGGGGAGAGCAGGTACTATGGATTACTGATCCAAAACAGATAAACATGGAGCATATGAAATTTGTTGGGGGATATCCAAATGAGTACTGCATATACCTTTCGGAACTACCAGCAGAGGAACAGGCGGAAATATTAAAACAGCTGTGCTAACAACTGGCATCTGCTTTTCATGCCGGTTATCAGAATAGGAAACAGAATAATGGTTCTATCATGTTACATAAGGAGAAAAAAATGCATTTAATTCAGTTAAAAGATGATAATGGTTGGACACAATCACAATGGGAGCTTACCTACAAGGTTAGTTGGGCTCAGATATTAAAGGGTATAGCTTACGCATATGAGTATTATGATGGATTTGAGATAATGGTCGACAATGAGATAGCTATAATAGAGAAAAAAGAAGACATTAGAAATATTCCTGAAGCTGGCAATATTTGTTTTAGAGGAATGTCAAAAATATTAAAGGTTCCAATCATGATTACATTATATAATCAGTTAAGTACTGTAAATGTGGCTATAGCTCAGGTAACAGACGAATTTAAAACTGTAACATATGTTAACCTAAACCATTCTTTATGTCAGTACATGGATAGTTTTGAAATAAACATGTATACGTGAGATAAGCGCGGGTTCTTTTTAAGAGATTTTTTTACTTTTTATAAAAAATATATAGCATTGACTTGATTGGTTAATGGATATAATCTGAAACATAAATACCAGCAAGGCAATATGACATTTATATCAATAAGTTCTATAAACTCAGTATCTAACAGCATAGCCTTTATTATGACACTAATGTCATAAACTATAAAAGATGAAATTATATCCCAAAATACAAAATGAACTACCATATAATGTTATAATTGGGACATGAGAATCATATCTTTGTATGATAATTACAACACCTATAGATAATGTGAGGATTAACAATTGCTTAAGCTTGAACATGTAGGGCTGATCTACCAGACTCCGGAAATGGAAAAGGAAGCCGTCAGGGATATATGCTTTGAAATTGAAGAAGGTGAATTTGTTAGTCTGGTTGGGCCATCCGGATGTGGCAAATCAACAATACTTTACATGATAGCCGGACTGGAGCATCCAACAACAGGCAGAATATTGTTAAAAGGAACTCCTATCTCTGCTCCTTCAGCAGAAATAGGCTATATGCCCCAACAAGATCAGCTATTCCCATGGCGCAATATTTTCTCAAATGTAACTCTGGGCCTGGAAATTCAAAAAAAGGGAAAAAGATATTACGACAGAGCCAGAGAACTAATGGACAAATATGGTGTGTTGGATGTAGCTTCCATGACACCTGCCCAGCTTTCGGGAGGGATGAGACAGCGTTGTTCCTTAATCCGTACTTTGGTTACAGATCCTGAATTTCTGTTGCTTGACGAATCATTTTCAGCTCTTGATTATCAGACACGTATCGCTGTATCAATTGATACCAGAGATATTATTAAAAGTGAGCATAAAACGGCTCTATTAGTAACACATGATATCTCTGAAAGCCTGATGCTTTCTGACAGAATAATAGTAATGGATAAAAATCCAGGCAAAATATACGCTATTCACGATCTTACCCAAATGAAAGATTTAACTCCGGAGCAGAGGCTGGAACATCCGGAGTATCAAGTGCTTCTTAAAAAAATATGGAAGGAGCTGGGTATTAATGGACAAAAATGATCTATCCCCCCTTCGAATGAAATACCTGAATCAAAAAAGGAACACTAAAATAATGATTCATGTTATACGCATCATTATTCTGGTTTTAATTATAGGGCTTTGGGAATCTTTGACAGCTTCCGGTATCCTGAATCCTTTTATATTCAGCAGCCCCAGTAGAATCCTTAAAACTGTTGGAAATCTTTCCGCATCAGGTCAGCTTGAAGAGCACATAGCCACCTCACTTATCGAAACAGTCGCAGGCTTCATACTCGGTACTGCTGCTGGAATTGTAATTGCAGTTATACTATGGTGGAACCCTGCTGTATCTAAAATTATGGATCCTTATCTGGTGGTTCTTAATGCTTTGCCAAAGACTGCACTTGGTCCCATATTCATAGTATGCATGGGCGCAGGAACAGGCTCAATAATCGCTATGACACTTGCCATATCACTGATAGTAACGATATTGAATGTACTTAATGGTTTCAATCACACCGCCCCCGAAAAAATAAGGCTTATGAAGGCACTCGGTGCGGGCAGGCTTCAGATTTTTCTTAAGCTTGTTCTCCCCGCCAATCTTTCAACAATGGTCAATGTTTTTAAGGTTAATATTGGATTGTCCTGGGTAGGTGTAATCACCGGAGAATTTCTGGTATCCAAAGCAGGTTTAGGATATCTAATTGTATATGGTTCCCAGGTATTTAAGATGGATCTTGTAATGACCTCTGTAGTAATATTGGCACTATGCGCTGCAATAATGCACATCATCATAGGATTTATTGAAAAAATCGTCAGAAAGCGTTTTGGAATACAAAAATAAGTAAATGGAGATTATTATGAAAAATGGAATGCGAAGAAAATCCGGCTTATATGCAAGCATTCTGGTACTTGTGATTTTGCTCTGTAATATCAGCGCTTGTAATAAAAATAATACTCAGGTTAATGGTAATACTTCAAAAATCACTCTTTGCGAAGTAACACATTCTGTTTTCTATGCCCCCCTCTACGCAGCTATAGAATTGGGCTATTTTGATGATGCCGGAATCGATCTTGAACTCATTAATGGCGGCGGAGCAGATAAGGTCATGACCGCTGTTATTTCAGGTCAGGCAGATATCGGCTTTGCAGGTCCGGAAGCATGCATATACACTTACCTTGAAGGTCAAAAAGACTATCCCAAAATTTTCGGACAACTGACAAAAAGAGACGGTTCTTTCATTGTTGGCAGGGAAAAACAGGATTTTTCCTGGGAAAATCTGAAAGGAACAACTATTTTAGGTGGCCGCAAGGGTGGCGTGCCTGAAATGACTCTTGAGTACGTATTAAAAGCACATAATATCATTCCCGGTAAAGATATCGATGTTGATACGTCAGTTCAGTTTAATATGATGGCAGGTGCCTTTACAGGCGGCGCCGGTGACTACGTGACTTTGTTTGAGCCTACAGCAACTGAACTTGAACTTTCAGGAGAGGGTTTTGTTCTTGCTTCCGTTGGTGAGGAAAGCGGCGAAATCCCATATACTGCGTTTTTTGCATCACAGATTTATATGAATAATAATACAGAGCTGATCCGCAGCTTTGTATCAGCTGTTACCAAAGGATTAACCTGGGTACAAAATAGTGATTCATCTGAAATTGCTAAGGTTTTACAAGCCCAATTCCCGGATACTTCACTTGAAGTATTGTCGCAGGTTGTTGAAAGATATCGTGATATCGATGCCTGGAATGACTCTCTCATAATGAAAAAGGAATCATTTGACAGACTTCAGGATGTTATGGAAGAGGCAGGAGAATTGAACCAACGAGTAGAATTTGAAGCAATAGTTGATAATACTATGGTTCCAAAATCATGATTAGACCTCTACGCCATCCTTTTCATCCTTAACACATTCATAATAATGTGTTGTTAGATTAACATAAAAATGTAAAATAGAAATTCAAGAGAAAGCTCAAAATTCGTGGTGCAGCCAGCAGAGTAGATGGGAAAGGATGTTGAAAAAATGAACGAAACTTTAAAAGTATTGGAAAACAGAAGAAGCTGCAGAAATTTCAAGCCTGATATGGTAGAGAAAGAGGAGCTTGATGCGATAATAAAAGCTGGAACTTATGCAGCTACCGGTATGGGAAAGCAGAGCCCGATAATTATTGCTGTTACAGATAAAGATCTTCGAGATAAGATATCGGAGGAAAACAGGAAAATTGGCGGATGGAACGAAGGCTTTGATCCGTTTTACGGAGCACCTGTCATCCTGATTGTTCTTGCAGATAAGAGTGTGCCTACCCATATTTATGATGGTTCTCTTGTAATGGGAAACCTTATGAATGCGGCAGAGAGCCTTGGCGTTAACAGTATCTGGATACACAGGGCGAAGGAAGAGTTTGAATCTGAATTTGGAAAAGAACTCCTTAAAAAGCTTGGCATTGAAGGCGACTATGAAGGAATTGGACACTGTGCGCTTGGATATGCAGCAGAGCCGTTAAAAG
>JAEEGL015698200.1_pt1 | contig 13237 bp, 10 predicted proteins | sample 9134231 | NCBI WGS metagenome assembly JAEEGL01 (sample SAMN16246548, study PRJNA631951) | gut metagenome | biome: gut microbiome; feature: rumen; material: fiber-attached | host: Bos | place: Iran: Karaj | collected 2018-10 | reverse complement strand
TCGTTGTAGCTCATGGCAAAGGTCAGCTTGTTGTGGTTGTCCTTGCGGAAATAGGGATCAAGCTTCATGTAGTCAAGGAAGTCATGCATCCATCCCATGTTCCACTTAAAGGAGAAGTTAAGACCGTCATCCTCAACTCTGCCAGTAACCTTAGGCCATGCAGTAGACTCCTCAGCAATCATAAGCACGCCGGGATATCTGCCTGTGATCAGAGTGTTGATATGCTTAAAGAACTCGATGGCTTCAAGGTTCTCGTTGCCACCGTATTCGTTGGCGATCCACTGACCATCATCCTTACCATAGTCGAGATAGAGCATGGAAGCCACAGCGTCCACACGGAGTCCGTCTACATGATAGGTCTCAACCCAGTTGATGGCACTGCCGATAAGGAAGTTTTTAACCTCATTTTTACCATAGTCAAATATCTTCGTGCCCCAGTCGGGATGCTCACCCTTTTTGGGATCTGAATACTCGTACAAAGGCTCTCCATCAAAGTCTGCCAGACCATGGGCATCCCTGGGAAAATGAGCCGGTACCCAGTCAAGGATGACACCTATGCCCTTTTTGTGCAGGTAATTAACCAGATACATAAAGTCCTTGGGAGTGCCATATCTGGAAGTGGGAGCATAGTAACCCGTCACCTGATATCCCCAGGAACCATCGAAAGGATACTCCGAAATCCCCATGAGCTCAACATGGGTATATCCCATCTCTACCACATAATCCGCCAATGCCTTGGCAAACTCTTTGTATGAATAAAAACCATCGTCATCTCTGCCGGGATGGCGTTTCCATGATCCGGGATGAACCTCGTAAATTGCCAGGGGCTTTTCATAGTAAGGAGTCCCATCCTCTCTCTTTTTCACCCAGGCGCTGTCCGTCCACTTATAGCCATCTGTAAAAAATATCTTGGATGCCGTCTCAGGGCGAAGCTCTGCTGATGTGGCGAAAGGATCTGCCTTATAAAGTCTCTCCCCGCTTTTGGTATAGATGAGATATTTGTAAAGCTGTCCCTCCTTAGCCTCAGGAACAAATGCCTCATATATGCCCATCTCGCCGGGTGCCACCCGCTCCATAACATGAGCGTTCTCGTTCCAATCGTTAAACTCACCCACAACGCTGACAGCTGCAGCATGAGGAGCCCATACATCAAAAACAACGCCCTCCGTGCCATCAACCACTGCCTGATGTGCACCAAGCTTTCTGAAGATGTCATAATGGGTAGCCTGTCCAAATAAATAGCTGTCAAGTTCTGTAAAATTACTCATGCTAAAGTCCCCCTTCGCTCTAATCCAAAAAATCCTTTTCTCTCAGAATAAGGCGTCCCGCCTCGTCATAGTGCTTTGAACCAAGCCTGCCAAAAAATCCTCCCAGGCCTGCCCTCTCCACGTGATCTATTGCTTTATCAACTATCTCCTTAACCTCTGTAAGGTATGTGGGGTGATCGGCCCGACTACAGATATTGATCTTGTCATAAAGTGCCAAAACACCCATATCGTCTATGCCATATCCCAGCTCGGATGCATATGTGCGTCCGAAATCCACCAGCTCATCGATGGTCATTACCGGAATTACGATCTTTTCCGTAAACATGGCTGCAAATCTGCCGTTGGCACCAAGCATCCTTTCCAAATGCGACCTGGTATCCTCAAGGATAACCAACATGCCTGATGTATCCTGCTGCATCAGAAGTGCCATGGTCACCGAAGTATCCCTACTGATCTCCCCGGCCTTTTCTACGATGAGGCTGCCGCCGGATACAGCTTCAAAAAGCTTTTTGATATCCTTTTCATTAAGTCTGGCACCGTCAATTTTACCGACATTGCCTCCGGGTCTGCCTATCTCCTTTTGAAGGACCTTGATAAGATTCATGGCCATGGTGGTCTTGCCGCTGCCATTGCCTCCATATATCAGCACATTGCCGGTAGCTGCCCCGGCATCCGCCCTGGATAGTCTGGACCTGGTCCGGTTTAATACCCTGCTTAATGTCTTTTCCATGCCGCTTATGGGAGTAAAGTATGAGAAAATCTCCTTTTCCTCCTCCGAAAGCTGAAGCTCGGCTGCCTCCGGTTCCTCGTCCTCTTTTTTGATCTCCCCGGCCACATTCTCCACAGTCTTCTCCAGATCTATGGTATTTCCAAGGTAAATGTCCTTTTCCTTTTCAAGCTGGGCCTCGGTAGCTTCAGATTCCTCGTCCCCCTCAAGCCTGTCTATCTCCTCCTGGAGAATACCGTTAAGATCAGCCACAAGCTGGGTTGCCTTTCCAACGCCGCTTTCCAGTTCATCCTCCGGCTGACTGTCATCGGAATCCATATCAGCTATATCCTCGGGCTCCTCAACCTCCTCAGTCTCTTGGGGCTCATTATCAATCTTTATCTCTATAGCCTCGACCGGAGTATCTTCTGCCTCTATAACCTCGACCGGCTGCTCTGTCTTTTGGGACTCTGTATTGCGCTCTGCATCCAAAGCCTCCTCAGTCTCACCTACTATATCCTCAGACTTAGCATCCTCTGTATCCTGCGGCTGCTCTGCCTCACTGACAGAGAGCGCCTTGGGCTCCCATGCCTCCGGTTCTGCAACCTCCACCGGCGGTACCACCACGGGTATCTCAAGTCCTACCCCGGACTCAACTCCGTCCTCAATACGAGGAATCTTGAAAGTATCACCTTTTTTCAGAGCCTCCGCTTCTTTTTCAGCCTCGTCTGATGCCTCATCCCCGGAAGCTGTTTCAGTCTCAGTTGCCTTATCATCTGCCGGCTCCTTGTCATTAACCTCTTCTGTTTTCTCCGGCTCCTTCTCCTCCTCGGGCTCTCTGGAGAGGATCTCCTCCTTTAAAAGCTCCTGGGGCTTAACCCCTGCATCCAGCATGGGGCCTGCATCCTCAAGCCGGTCCATTATATAATTAGCTTCCTCAAGGGCCTTTGCCTTGGTCTGCTCGAATTTTTTCTGACGGGCCTCCTCCAAAGCCGCCGCTGCAGCCGCCGCTGTTTTTTCCCACTGGGCCATGGCATCCGCTATGGTAAGCTGTCCCTCTATGGGCTGCTCTTCCACCACGGGCTGCTCCGGCAGTATCAGATTCATCTGTCCGTCATATCCGGTAGTCAGATACTCCTGGAAACTGTTTTTGATGGCCTCATCCAGCTCCTGGGTAGCCTGCTTTTCCTCATCGGGATTGCTCTCCTCCCTCTGCATCTGCAGATAGGGAATATCCTCCACAAGTCCCCGGATCGCCTCCATATTCTCGGAAACATCCGCCTCCTCGGTGGCCTGCATGATCTCCTCAATGTTCTTTTTGATCTCCGCCTGCAAGTTTACCGTATTAAACTTATCATTGCTGATTTCCACCTCGGGGATCTGAATGGGATGATGGAGTATCTCGCTGCTGCCAAACTCATCTCCGGGCCTGATCTCCGTAATGCCGTCCCGCTTCTGCTGTATCTGACGATACTTGTCCTCCTGTGCCTTATCGAGAGGATGATAGAGCATCTTCATCTCCAGGGCCTTTTCCACATAGGGCCCCTCGCCAAACCAGAGAATGATCTCGTCACACAGATCTATACATTTGTCGGCCTGGGCAGTCCTGCGATATAATACAGCCAGCTCAAACGCCCACTCCTCAACAAAATCTACTGCCTTTAACTCCTCGAGTATGGAGATAAGGGTGAGGTCATCCGATCCCTTTGCCTTGGCGATCTGGTAACGGATAACATATTTCAAACTGTCGTGGGGCGCTATCTCCACAAACTCGTCATAATACTCCTGAGCCTCTTCTATCTCGCCAAGCTCAACCGAAACAAGTGCCAGTCGATATATGATCATCCGCCCTATGGGGGATCTCTCATGTGCTATCAAAAGAAGTTCCCTGGCCTCGTCATATTTACCGCAGGCCGCATACAATTCACCGGCCTGCATCATGATATTGACATTGGGAACCTTTTTCCAGTTCTCAGCTAAAAGGGCCTCGTATGCGTCGCCTTTTTTTTCGCTTGCCAAAAGGCTTCTGATCTCTTCTATTTTCGCCTTGTATTCTGCGCGATCCATTTTAATTCCTCGGATTTTATTGCTATAATATGTAGTTTAACATAAGTCAGCAATAAATCCTACTTTATTTCTTTATATTCTTAATCTTTTTCTGTCTTAAAAATCTGGGAGTGGCCTCATGCTTTCTGATGGCCTCTTTCTCCGGGTCCTTGGGCACCAGTTTGTTGGTATCAACATCCACATGATCCAGCTCTATGTACTTTCCGGTTCCAATGGGGAGCCCCCGCTTCTTAAGCAATCCCCGGTCTATCTTGCCTACAATGTAGTAGATGACCGCCATGGTAGGCACGCCCAAAAGCATGCCCATAAACCCAAAAAGTCCTCCGCCCACAACAATGGCCACCACCACCCAAAAGGTGGATATGCCTGTAGAATCTCCAAGGATCTTGGGTCCTATCAAATTGCCATCAAACTGCTGCAGCACCAACACGAATATCAAAAAGTATATGCCCATCCTCGGCTCCGTCAAAAATATGATAATGACCGTGGGCACCGCCCCGATGTAGGGACCGAATACCGGTATGATATTAGTCACCCCGATGATAACGGATGTAAGCACCTTGTAGGGCATACCAAAGGCAACCATACCAATATAGCAGATGATGCCTATGATGATGGAGTCTATGATCTTCCCGATTATGAAACCATAGAAAACATCATGGATCTTGCGTAATACATCCATGATCTCGTTGCCCACTGCAGGGGAAAAGAAGCCATATACCATCTTTTTGCCCTGGCCTTTAAACTTTTCTTTTTCCAAAAGCACATATACCGAGACAAAGCATCCGATGAGCAGATTGACCACTAATCTGCCTATGCCGTAGCCCCAGGTGGTAACGGTCTTGATAAGCTCCTCCTGCTTGTCCAGGTTAAGATATCCCTGAACAAATGTAAGCCCCTTTTCCAAAGCATTGTTGATGGCCTCGTCGTTTTTGACGGACATGATACTCTTTTCATATCTCCCGCCTGTTATCTCATTGGCCCAGTCCAAAACTCCGCCTATCTGCTTTGTCAGATTGTTCACCAAAAAGGTGACGGTATTTATAAGCTCGGGAACCACAGCCCATACAAAAAATCCGACTACCCCGACTAAAACCACCAGGGACAAAACTGCGGCAATTATCCTGACATTTTTTAAAATGACCGCCGGACGCTTGCCTCGTTTTAGGAAAAATTTCTGAAATGGCTTTTCAAAAAATGTCATTATGGGGTTCATGAGAAAGGCCATAACAAATCCGATGAGAATGGGTGAAAAGACAGACACAACCTTGTCCATTGCGTCCTTCAAGCCGGCATACCTTTTGACACAAAAATAGAATATGATGATAAACACCGCTGCCGTGACTACAACAGCCACCAGTGGCATATATTTACGCACCATATTTTTGGCATATTCTTTGTCGTAAAGCTCGCTCTTTTCAGTATCCAAATCTATCCCCCGGATCACTTGCCCGATCTGTAGTAGTTAATAAGACATCCCTCTGTTATAATCTCACGCTCCGCATCAGTAAGCTCTCCCATGGTAACGGAAAACTCCAAAAGCCCATTTTCGCGGACTACGAAAGCCGTGATAGTTTCCTTTTTCTGAGCCACAGCATCCCTTATTTCGGGAATGAAAATGTAGTCACCGTTTTTGAAAGGAAGGTCTCCCTCAGGAACCAAAAGGGGAAGCATGCCCCAGTTTATAAGGTTGGAACGGTAACGCTTGGTGGCATATTCAAATGCAATGTTGGCCCATCCACCTAAAACTTTCTGACAGGAAGCAGCCTGCTCGCGTGCGGAACCATCACCGGGCTTTCTTGCAAAAATGGTGCTGCCCACTCCGATATTATCACGGGATACCTCAGGGAATTTCTCCTTTACAGCGTGTATCACCTGATGGAACTCCTCCGATACTTCCCCGGGGCATGAATCAGCTTCAATGGCCTTTTGTATTTTTTGAACCTCCTTGGCACGTCCCACATAAGCCGGATCCTTGCGGGAAAGAGTAAACTCCGCAAGACCTAAGGGGTTGGAGCGGTAGGATGAAGTCTCTCCCGAAGGAATGAGCTCATCAGTGGTGGTAACGGGATCATGTATTTCGGAAACCACCTTAAGGAAAATATTCTCAGGCAGTGCTGACATGGCAGGCCAGTCCTTGATATTGGGACCGAACTTTACCTCTACGCCGGGATCTGCCACCCCATGGCTGTCAAATACTCTGTTCTCATATATCCTGCCGTCAAAGAAATACTTCGGGTTACTGTAGGTGGCATCCATCTCGTCCGCCCCTGTAAGATATCCCTTGTTGGCAGCTGTAGCTGCAATGGATCTGGCATCCATAAGAGCCACGGATGCGATCTGTCCGCTCTGAAGCTTGGAACCCTCACGGTTGGGGAAGTTCCTGGTGGAATGTCTGATGGAAAATCCGTTGTTGCCCGGTGTGTCACCCGCACCGAAGCAGGGGCCGCAAAATGCTGTTTTAACAATAGCGCCTGTCTCCATGAGTGTGGCAACCTTACCGTTTTTAACCAATTCCATATAAATGGGGGTACTGGCAGGATATACGCTTAATGTAAACTCATCGGGGCCTATGCTGGCACCCTTTAGTATATCTGCTGCCGCAGCAATGTTTTCAAAACCGCCGCCTGCGCAGCCTGCGATGATACCCTGATCCACATAGAGCTTTCCATCCCTGACCTTGTCGGTCAGCTTGAAATCAACCTGTCCGTCGAGACTGACCTTTGCCCTCTCCTCTGTGTCGTGGAGAATATCCATAAGGTTGGCCTTGACCTCTGCAATAGTATATACATTGCTGGGATGGAAAGGCATGGCGATCATGGGACGGATCTCAGAAAGATCAATCTCTATTACGCTGTCATAATATGCCACATCCCCGGGAGTAAGCTTTTTATAGGACGACCTGCGGCCATGTATCTCGTAAAACTCCTCCACCTTTTCATCCGTAGCCCAAATGGAGGACAGGCAGGTGGTCTCTGTAGTCATAACATCTATGCCTATTCTGAAATCTATCGAAAGATTGGCTACGCCGGGGCCAACAAACTCCATAACCTTATTTTTAACAAGGCCCTTTTCAAAAACCTCACCAATAATGGCTAATGCCACATCCTGAGGTCCTACTCCGGGAACGGGACTCCCCGTAAGAAAAATGCCCACAACCTCCGGCATGGCAATATCATAGGTGCGGCCCAAAAGCTGCTTAACAAGCTCAGGTCCTCCCTCTCCCATGGCCATGGTTCCCAAAGCGCCATAACGGGTGTGGGAATCGGAGCCGAGAATCATCTTACCGCACTCAGAAAGCATCTCTCTGGCAAACTGATGGATAACTGCCTGATGAGGGGGAACATAAACTCCGCCATATTTTTTCGCACAAGAAAGACCAAACATGTGGTCATCCTCGTTTATGGTACCTCCAACAGCACACAGACTGTTGTGGCAGTTGGTAAGGACATAGGGTATGGGGAACTTTTCAAGCCCCGAAGCCCTGGCTGTCTGGATGATGCCAACATAGGTAATATCGTGGCTAGTAAGCTTATCGAACTTAATCTTTAATGCATCCATATTGCCCGAGGTGTTGTGGCTGTTTAAAATGTCGTATGCTATGGTTGCCTTTTTAGCCTCGGCCGCCTCCACACCGCTTTCGACCGAAAGCTCTTTGTTGTTTACAAGGTACATACCATTTTCATGTATCTTCATGATGAAAACTCCTTTTACTTTCTTTTTAAAAATGAGGGGAAGATGCTCTTATTCTCCTTGGGCTTTTCGCCTCCCTCTTTCCAGTCAAAATATTCTGCATCAAGGTCTGCCGACATGGCCTCTAAATCAGCCTCCGACTGGGTAATGGCGGCCTCAGACGACTCCTCCACATCATCCACCGGAATGCCCGCATTCCTGAAATAGTCCTCATTGATCCTGATCTCCGGCTTTTCCGCCACAAACTCCGTGGCTGCAGGTATGGGATTATCCCCCTGGATCTCCTTTTCCTTGGCCCTGCGGATATTCTCCTCCTCAATAATATGAGTATATTTTTGTGTATCTATAAAATCCTGAAGTTGGGATTTAAGCTCATACTGGTTATCCTTGACCTGCTGTCTCTTTTCCTTGATCTTTCTGATGGTGTCCGCATGGAGACTCTCCATATTCTCCTGGGCCTTAGTAATGATGTCACATATCTCGGAAAGTGCCTGATCGGAATAAATGATGGATGCAGCATAAACATCCTCAGCATTTTTTCTGGCGTCAAAAATGATGTCGTCTCCCTGTTTTCTAAACTCCCTGCTGGCCTTCTCACGGCTCTGTGCCGTAAGCTCATGCTCGTCCATCATGTCATACATGCAGTCATTTAGTTTTTTAAGAAGCTCCATCATCCGATCCTTATCAACGATGACACGCTTTTTGCTCCCTTCAACAGGCTGAGCCTTTGAAAACAAAACATGTATATCGCGAAGAACCTCTTCGGTCCTCTCGGCTGCTCCCATTAAAAATCACACCCTTCCTGATGTTTTAGTGCGTCGTATAGCGGCTTTTCTCATGATCCGTTTCGCAAAAATCCAACTGTGCTAAACCGGGACAAAAAGAAAACCCTACACATACCAAAACTTTAGCATATTTAGGGATTTTCTACAAGTTTTATTGGACACAAATCCTGCGTCGAAAATAAACAAACTCTAACCCGGCCTATCAAATTGATCGCCGCAAAACCCTACACATTTCCCGCATGGACGTATTTTAAATGGCGTCGGGCCACATCACAAAGCCCATATATTAAAGCCACATCCGTAGCCGGCCGGTCAGTCATATTAAACCTGGGGAAAAACCTGGTGATGTGAAGTGGAACATCAGTATGGTTTTTTTCTCCGATATCCGCCAGGTATTTTGCCAGCTCGTCCATCTCTTCGGGGCTGTCATTTTCTCCGGGGATGATAAGACAGGTCACCTCCACATGACAGCCACACTCCACCGCATGAGCAATGAAATCCATTGTCATCTGCCTGCTGCCACGAATCAGATCATCATAAAATGTGTCGGAAAATGCCTTAAGATCTACATTCATGGCATCAATATATGGCAAAAGTTCATCCTCAATCTCCCGGGTGGCAGTACCGTTGGTCACAAGGGCAGTATACATACCCCTCTTTTTTACCTCTATGGCTGCATCCCGGACATATTCGTAACCAACCAGGGGCTCATTATAGGTAAAAGCCACGCCGATATTGCCATGCTCCTTTTCGTTCAAAGCAAGCTCTGCCAATACCTCAGGCGAAATATGCCTGGTCTGGCGAAGATCGCCTCTGCCCTCCGCCATGGATCTGGCCACATCGGAATAGGATATCTCGTTATTCTGGCAAAAGGGACATCTGAGATTACAACCATAAGAACCCACGGATAGGATAACGCTTCCAGGATGGAAATGATAAAGTGGCTTTTTTTCTATGGGATCCAGAGCCAGTCCGGTGACCTCACCGTAATTATCGCATACCACTGACCCGGCCGAACCTCGCCTTGCCAGACAAAGTCCCAGCTGTCCCTCATTTAACCTGCAATGATGAAAGCATACATTACATTCCGGCATTTTGTCCTCCTCTTCGGCTTAAACGGATAAGGGGATCGGAAACTAAGAAATTGAAAAATGTAACAAAGGGGCCAAAACCGAAAGCGGTTACCACAGTTCCTATACCCACTATTCCACCCAAAAGGAAGCAGACTACAGCACAGGTGCCATCCGTTATGATCCTGCACCAAAAATACGGTAATTTGTTTTGTCTTTCGGCCATCATAAGTGATAGCGAATCGTAGGGGGAAACTCCCAGATCGGCTTTCTGGTACATGGAGATGCCAAGGCTACATATTATCATTCCGATGGCAAGTGCCAAAAGCTGCAGGGGAAAACTTTGTAGATCCCCGAACATACCGTAAATTATCTTGTAAAAATAATCCACGATAAAGCCTATGCAAGCCGCATTATATATCGTCCCGAACCCAATAAGGTGCCTGCCCCAAATAAGCTGTCCCACAAAAAAGATGGCGCCCATAAATGCCTGGAGCCAGGGATAGGGAAATCCCGTCACATCCGATATGGCAAAGAGCATGCCGGTGTATGGGTCATTGCCTAAAAGCGCCAACTTAAAAATGGCGATGCCCAATGCCAAAAACACTATACCCACCATGATCATAAGTATCCTCATGATCTTTTCCGCTGTGGATGCTTCAAAAAACTTTACTCTTTTTACTTCGTTCAATTCCAATACTTCCTCAATAATTCAATTCCGGCAGTCCGAGACGTAGTCAGTGCGTCCGCAACGGCCGGGTCATTTTAAAATCCCAGTGACTCGCCCACCAGGATCACATGTATACGATCCTTATGCCTTGAATATCTTGTAGTCAGAAACTGACAGCAGATGGTATCCGGGGATTTGCAATCAGCGCATGAACACGTTTTGCTGCAGGGGGTATTGAGTCCGAAGCGCTGTGCGTTAATAGGTGCCGCCACATTCCTGGCACGGCTGAGAGCTGAAGCCTCATCCTTTGTGACCTTGTTCATGCCCACTATGAATAATACCTTTTGGGGTCCGTATGCGATGGCGGATACGCGGTTGGAGTTGCCGTCGATATTTACGATTATGCCGTCCTCGGTGATGGCATTGGCGCTGGATAAAAAGAAGTCGGCAGTATATGCTGCCAAAGCTGCCGCCTGCTTGTCCTCGGCTGTGTCCCTGTCAATATAGTTGTAATCTCCCTCTTTAAGGGCATCTATAAGTCCGATCTCATGGGCACTCATCACGCCGCCGTTTGTAACCATACTTCCCTTTGGAATAAGGGAAAGAGCCAGCTTTTTGGCCTGCTCGGCATTGGGCGCATAATAGCCGGTCATGTTGCGGCTTTCAAGACCCTTTATTATCTTTTCAGCCAGTTTCTCATTTCTTTTAATGATGTTGTCGTTCATAAAAATCCCCCCTTCATTGTGGTTCCTTATCCTTAAACAGCCCGTATTTCATCAGGGTCTCCCTTGCGGAGCAATACTTATCCACCATGCACAAAAGCATGGCCTCCTTTGTGGAGGGTATCTGGGTTAGATTGAGAGGCCACATATGAGACTTTATTATCTCCCCCTCCAGCTCCGTTATGCGAAAATCCCTTTTGGCATTGGCCATGGCAATCTTGGCATGATGATATCCGTGGAGCTTGTCTCCATGGGTATGCCAGTCATACAAAAAATAGTCATGCAAAAACGCCGCCGTCACAAGGGCTGTTTCATCCACCGAAATGTGCCTGTGCCTGACAAAGCAAAAGCAGTGCCTGGCCACATCCATGCAGTGGTCATAGGTGGTAATGTGGCTGTGCTGTTTGTATTTTTTCATTTCAAGGGCTTTCGGATTAGTTGCTATAGGCTCGATGATCCTTTGAAAGTCCCTCTCCTCCTCTTCAGTCAGCGTCATTATTTGTACCCTTTATCAGTCTGTCCCAGGTGTGCATCTTTATTGTGCCCGCCGCATTTTTAAGCTGCCTGGCTCTGGTTGTATGCTGGGGCTTTGTAAATTTCTGGATACTGTTCAAATGGTAATTCTGTCTCCAGGACAGCTTCGGAACCTTAGGCGTCATACCCTTAAGCTTCCCGGGCGCTTGGGCAATTGTGTTCATGCCGGCTGCCGCCTTTTCCTTCATAATATCAGGAACCGCAGAAATAGTCTCCACTCCCGCTGCGGCCTTTTCTTTCATGATATCCGGAACCGAAGTAATGGTCACCACTCCTGCGGCTATGGTTTCAACCCCCGCCTCCATACGCTCATCGAATTTCTCCTGAGCCTCATCAAGAATCTCAAGCAGAGAGGTAAGGGATGCCTCAGTCAGGGCAATATCCATCCCCAGTATCATCATAAGCATCAGCGCCACAAACTCATTGATATCCGGATCTGCAAGGGCCATGGCATCATATTTCGCATACCATGGAAAGAAATATTTTACTATCACCACCCCGGCAACACCAAATGCACAGGAGGCCGGGATGCAGATCCTGCCGTTGATGTTAAGGGGTGTCTCGCTGTAATCCCACCATTTGGCATTGAAAACCTTTTCTAAAAGTAGGGAAATGGAGTATTCCATAATGGCCGTACCCAGCGCGCATATCAAAAATATCACCCAAATAGGCTGATCCATCCCCAACCGTCCGTCAGGGAAAATGTAAAGCCGTCTGAAAATTACCCAGGCCAAAATTGCTCCGAACCCGTATATGGGGCACACCGGACCGATGAGGAATCCCCTGTTTTCCCATTTTCCGCTTTTTATTGTGCAATACAGGCATTCATATATCCAGCCCAAAAAGGAGAAAAATATAAACCTTAAAAAATATTCAGCTATCAGCATTTTGTCCGTAATCTCCTTTTTTTACTCTGGTAGGTCTGAAAAAGTCAATGGCCGGCAGGATAATGTAAAATATCATACCGAGTTCCGGCACGAACCAGACAATTATCATATTTATCATGTTTACAACCATAAGAAAGCCGATCCTGGCCAGGATAAGGGAAAAAAACAGCTTCATATGGTTTTTGAACCGATCCCTTAAGGATGTGTAAAACAAAAACTGCTCACTTAACAAGGCGACAAAATAAACCAGGCCGAAGTTAAGTACGCTGTAGCGGTTACGGTCTATAAGTATCCACTTTGTGGTAACCGGTATTAAAGCAAGGCTGGCCAAAAATATAAAATCTGCAACAACCACCATGTGATCTGCCTTTCTGATGGTCTCAAATATCCGCTTATTGTCATACCAGAAATCTGCAAGGTTAAAAAAGCTGACCAAAAATACCAAAATGGACTGGGCAAACATCATGTATTCCTCTTTGGATGAGGGTATGGGTATCTCCAGCATCATAACTGTGATAAAGATGGCGATGACTCCGTCATTTAATGCAGACAGATGGGAGATCATACCGGTTTTTAAATTCTCCTCGTTTTCTGCCTGCTTGTCCAGCATATGGTCATATTTGGCGTAGTTTTCTTCGCTTAAAAATCTTTTTGCCAGGCCGCTTTTGATCTTTTGTTTCACTGTTTATCCTATCCTTTTATCAGAGAATATTTGGTGTTTTTTTACATTGATTAGTATAAAAAAAACGCCCTCTTTTGTCTATAAAATCCTTGACAAAAATGGGCTAAACTGATTAAATAACTGTTGTGCATATCGACTGATTTTGTTTCATGC
>JAEEGL015536205.1_pt1 | contig 13237 bp, 9 predicted proteins | sample 9134231 | NCBI WGS metagenome assembly JAEEGL01 (sample SAMN16246548, study PRJNA631951) | gut metagenome | biome: gut microbiome; feature: rumen; material: fiber-attached | host: Bos | place: Iran: Karaj | collected 2018-10 | reverse complement strand
TTTCAACGGATATTTTACGGGTATTTATTTCGAATAGGTTATGCTGGTTTACGTTCATAGTGCAAAGTGCCTGGGCATCGAGGCCGTCCCCGTGACGGTAGAGGTAAATATCATCCTGGGCGTAGGAATCCAAAACCACTACTAATTTAATAAATATACTATTTCAATTAATAGATTATACATATCTTCCTCCTTTTTGCTTTGAAGTGAGAAGTGATTATACCGTGTCGCAATATTATAATGATGCAGTATTATTATACTGATCAACTCGTAGATCCTACTCAATGACTCTTTAGGGAATTAGCGAGTTGTAACGATACTATTCATTCTCCGTTGGCCTTATAGGAAGATATAACTCTGATTTAATATGCTCACTCACATACCGAGCTAGAATTGGTGAACCACTCAAAGCTGTTCCTTTTTCTTTAACAAGAGATTCGATTCGAGTTTTATAACCAATATAATTACCTTTGTTGATCTCTCTCCACGCCTCTAAAGCATTCTCGTCTCCATTCATCAATAACAGGTCTTCGGCAATCTGAATTAGCCCCGCTAAAACAGAAGTGTCGACAATGAAGTTATCTGCCGCCGGAATCTTGACAATATCGCGAACAAAGCTATCATCACGAAGACTTCCTTCTCCATAAAGCAGAAAATTTATATTGTATCCTAATGCTTGGCAAAACAATGCCGCCATTTCTTTACTGAAACTCTTTTTACCAGATATCTGGGTTGAGACTACGGCCTTTGATTTTCCAATCATCTCTGCAAGTTCCTTATGGGTAATTTTTCTTGCCTTAAGGTCTAAAGAAATGCTTTCGCAAATTTCCGCTGGAGTTTTCATGGGTATGTATCATTGTCTTTAGCGCAAATATACTCAAATTAAAGATTTCGTTCAACGTCTTATCTCTTTTGTATTACTAGAAACTATATTGTTTATGCTTAAGTTGTATAATTTATACAACAAATATTTAGTGTTTCGATAAATTAATTTATATTTGCACTAAATATGATCATGTGATGAACGAGGGAATAGAAAAATATTGCAGGAGAATAGAACTTGTTGATAACGGGTTCAAGGTCTTTATGCTTTACGACAGCAAAATGTCCGTAATTAAAGAAGCCTTTATCTATTTAAACAAAACGATTAGACGACAATCATATGCGACACGTCGTCGAAAAGCCTTCGCTTTAACATTCTTATATTTCTTTTTGGAAGAGAATGACATCTCAATCGAAGAAATGAGTAATAAAGAGTGTTCAATGCTCGAGGAATGTCTCCGCGATAGCCAAACTGCCCAAGGCTTAAGAAGAACCGGAGCCACTATACAAAACTATTTCAGTGTATTTAGAGATTATGTAAAACTCCTGGGAATAAAGGAACACCCATTATTGGATCACCATGTGTATACAAAAGTCTCTTCTCTTGACGGCCTTCTTGTTCATGAGGAGAAAAAGCATTATACCTATCAAGTTAAGGCCTCTAGGAGAAAATATGAGGATGTTCCAAAATACATTTCATTTGAAGAATATCAAAGCTTTCTTAAGCTAGCAACAGCAAACCATGATTCCACAGCTATTATATTGGTAACTCTAATGTTTATTTATGGGCTCAGAATCGGGGAATGTTTAGGACTAACTGTTGAAGATATAACACATAGGCAGTATCATGGGAAAATGGTTCCTGTCCTTATTCTGAGAAACAGAAAAACTGACAAGGACTACCAAAACGCGAAGACCAGAATGCATATAGGTCCAAACGATACATATGATAATCCAGACTACATACAAGAGTACTCCAAAGATCCATTTAGCAGAATTGTTATCACTGAAGCAATTTATAATATGCTAATTCGTTACATAGATGAGACATCTACTAAAGCGGCTGAAAACTATCCTACAAACTATTGTGAATCAATTGCTGATATTGTATCAAAGGAAGAAGCCATAGAACAAGGGTTTGACGAAAACCACTATGTATTTTTAAATTCCTTTGGCAGACCATTATCCGATCAAGCGTGGAATAAACGCGAAAAACAATACTTCAAACAACTTGAAATTGAATTAGATAGCGCTGTTCGCGCGGATAATCTAAATCATCGTTGGCGCCATGGGACAGCAATGTTCTTGCTTCGAGAATATGTGAAACCTGATGGAAGTCGGATGGCACTAACTGAAGTACAAGATTATTTAAGACATACAAGTATATCTTCAACGCTCAGATACATAAACCCGACTATTGAGGACCAATCGAAAACGAAACAGGACTTTCAAGATAAGGTATTTGAACAAGCACCAGAACTAAAAGAGATGATAGATACGTTTGTCGAAAACATGCAACAATAATGGCTAAATACGATCAGGATATCCAACGATTTAAAGCTCTGGTACTTGAGAATCCAAAGCTTACACTCAAAGAATACTGTGATTCTCAGGGAATCAAATACAGCATCCTCAAAGAGGCGTTTTACCGAAGAAACGAAAGAATCAATGAATTGCGGCAACGCCATGTGTGTAGAAAGTCATCATTATCTTTTTCTCTCAGCCATAGTTATGTTGAACAGAACATAAAGGCTTTCTTGGATGAGAAAGGAGCGTTGGTGTATATCACACCAAAAGATGCCAATGAGTTCTTCTATACTTTCAGAGCCATGATGAATCAACAAGAGATAATCGATGATAAACTGTTCTGGGCTCTGTATTGCTCGCTCTGGAAGAAGAAGAACTCATATCCAACAATATTAAAGCTTCTTTTCCGTATGTTTTTATTCTTCATAAAGAGAAAGGGTATTAAAAATGTCTTTAGAGGAACACTATTAGTTGCGCATTTTCAGGAGCCGTGTTTTAGGTCTTTTCTTGAAGACACTTACTGTGAAGACCCTAATCATATCTTCCAATTCAAATACAAGTCCGGACAAAAAACAGTGACCACTTACATGTATATTGGCATCAGAAATGAACAATTATTGAGTTTATACATTAAATTCATTGAGAATAACTGTATGGCGTCTGTATTAAAAGAGGCAAAAGCTATTTCTTCGTTCATTGAACCCAGTATAGGTCAAGAACTCTTAAATACAACGCAATTTACACTGAATGAAGATTGCTTATTTGCGCAAATCCATTATTTCTCAAACAGAACATTCAATCAGGATTTCAGAACACTGGCGATTAAACATACAGTAAGGTTCTTCATCTATTTTTACGAATACTGCCAAAATAAAGGAGAGGATATAGTATTCAGGGTCCTAACTCCGTCTTTATTACACTGCGTTTCACTTATTCGACTACTTGAAAATGGTTATACCATTCTTTCTTTTTCTGGCGCACAAAAAACGATTACTACGCTAAAAAAAACAATTATTACTATTCCAGAGTTGTCCAGCATTACAACTAGATTTCCAAATAGAGATTTCATAACTATAGATTGGACATTGATACATAATCCATATTACAGGAAGCTGGCTATACACTATGGCTTATCTAGTAAACGGAATCTCGTCGGTGTCAGCAACCTCTTCTATGCGTTGGCAAAATGTCTTAACTATATAGGGGAACGGAAAAAAAATGGTTTTGATACCTTGACGACTGAAGATTCACAAGCCCTTAGATCATTTATTATTACTAACAGCCAATCCGCCATAAATGCGAACAATAGTCTTTCTTTAGTCAAAGGTTTGATTAAATGGGCAGAAAAGACGAAACAATTACAAGTACCTAATCAAATTTCTTATGATTATTTCTCCTATCTGTATGCTGACCTTAATAGTACCCCAAAAGCAATTCCTCTTGAGCATGCAACAATAATTGCAAAAACACTATTCGACAAAGGTAAAGGCAGTCCCGCATATTTACATTATTTTGTTTTACTTGTTCTCTTACTTGAGACCGAATTTCGTCCTAGCCAATTATGCTCTATACAGATTGATCGCTTCCGCGTAATTCAAAATAGAGATGCTTACATTTTGCAAGGGATATCTAAAGTATCAAAAGGTGACATCGAGACTGCTGCCATTAGTAAATACTCTTACGATTTGCTTATGCAGGTATTATATAACACGCATAGTTATAGAGAAGACTGTGCAGATAAAAACAGGCGACGGTTCCTATTTCTATACCCTCCTGGAGTGCGAGAGAATAAACAGGGATATCGTATAATAACGGTAAGTCGTTTTGGTGAAATAATTGACAATATTTGTAGGCAGTATGGTTTGCCACATTACACGGCCCAAAACTTCCGTGACGCTCATATGACATTCGCACATAATTATGATGTTACAAATAAAGGAGATGGGTTTTACTTAAGAATTCTATCAGGCCATAAAACGCAATTGACAACAAAAGAGCACTACATTGACAAAACATATAATGTCCTCTCCGGAGTACCGTCGGGTTTTTTAATAGGAACTGAAGAAGAATTAAAAGAACTTGAATCGAGAATCGTTTCCAAAGTCCCCGACAGCTTGCAAAGCGCAGCGCATAAGACGGTTGATGGGATTGGCGTATGCTCGAAAAACCAGTGCACTTTTATGACAATGGTCAATTGTGTTCTTTGTCCTCACATTTGGTATATAGCAGAACAAGACGTGAAGCCGCTCCGCCTCATGATTCAAGAAATTGATGACCTCCTTTCCTCAGATATTTCAAGCCATGAACGCGAGCATAAGATACAGTTAAAGGATGCTCTTCAGAAGAGACTTCTTGCGATATCCAGTTATTTGTCAAAAATGTAATAAAGATGCCAACTAGTACTAATGAAAGATTAAATGCATATACATCCGGTACCTTAATCCAGGAACAAAGGATAAATGCAATACTATATTGCGCTATTACCAATATTCCTTGGACTAAGGTATCTAACGTAATATCCAAACCGCAAAACGATATTAAACGGCTTGCGGAAATAACTCTGCGGAAAGTATCCCCAAGTCCTTCTAGTATTGATTTTAAGGAGGATATTTGGGATTTATCCCCTTATATTCAGGTGCCATCGTTGAAATCGTTGGTGTTTAATTTTCAATTAACACCTGAACCTCATAAGGAGATTGTAAAACTCTTTGTTCTTTATGACATTACAAAAACCAAGAATGTTTGTACAAGTAGGGCAAACTACTCTTATTTGTCTTCCGTATTAAGAGCATTATACTTGAAAGGTTGTGCCTCGATAACATCAATAGATTTAGCTAAGGTACAAGAAATACTCATAAGCGAGCATAATTCCCACAATACAAATGGTTACAAGGGAACCATATTAAGACGCTTCCTCTATTTTGAATCAGCAATAAACGACAGAGACAAAAACCACCTAAATCTAGGTGACCTCGATTTGTTTATTAAAGAAGAGCGTCGTTTGGGAATAAAAGCCAGAAAACTAAGGAAGTATCCCTCGATCCCAGAAGCGCTCGTTACAATAATGCAAAGGAAGGCATTGGCCGTCATGAATAGTCCTAACGAGCCTCATAATATGCGTGTGGCAGCCTGTTGCATTATTATTCAAATCTGGTTAGGGTTACGGCCTATTGAGTTGGTCCTTCTTCGAAAGAAAGACTACTATCAAGAAAACGCTTACGGTAAACAGATGTCGTATTGTTTGTATCGCAGTCCTAAGAATAAAATGAAATCCTTCCCCATTTATTGCTTTCCGCTGGCCGCTCAAGCGATCGAGACAGCGTTACAACTTGCAAGAGACAATGGGGGTGAGTCCGTAGAAAACCTATTATTTATTATTCATAACGATAAGCCGTCCTCACTAACGAGCAAGTCGTTATCCCGTCTACTTGATACCTTTTATGTAAGGTATCTTTTAGACGAAGTCAAGCTGCCTTGGGACGGGCTATCTTCTCATAAGAGAAACGGTCAGATTATCTATTCTCCGTCTCTATATCAATTTAGAGTCCATCTTTGTACATATCTGTATGACAAAGGAATCTCAAGAGGATGGATAGAGCAGAATATGTCACATCTTGATTCGTTGTCATATGGTTATTACTATCGTCGAGAAGATGAATTACGACAAAAAGACAGAGAAGGCGTGACTAGTTTTATCGAACATGTCGTAACTGATAAAACAATCCCGATAGGTAGCGTCGGTCCACAAATTCTAAATGACATTAACACCGCCTCCATCAACGTAAAAGGGGATGTTGATGCTATTGTGAAAGCGCTAGGAAACAAATATAGATTGAGGACATTGGCTTTTGGCATCTGCGCAAAAGCGTCTGTCTCGCGATGCCAAGGGGAAACGGAATACGAGAAGCTTCTTTGTGCATATGGTGACTGCTCAAAAATAATTTATACACTTGACGATTTCCCGGAAGCATATATGCGCTTTAACAACTTAAAACGAACATACAATTCAAATCTAAATAGCGGGAGAGTAAATGCAGCAACCAAAGAACTCTTCATAATTAAAAGGATGCTCTCTAATAGGCTATATCCGGAATATATACAGCTAAGGAAGGAGATTCAGGAATGTGGGATTGTCAATATAATGAACAAATACCCTGAAATTGATAAACTGAAAATTGATTTAAACAAATTAGAAACAGAAATAGCATTATGGAAAGAAAAGACGAATTAATAATAAATGAGCATCTGCGTTCAATAGGAGAAAAACGCGAGTCCATACCCCAAAAGAAATGGGAACAATTGTGTATTGTTTATGAGGCAATAAAGACGCTTGAAACAAAACACAAAGAATTGACTATACTCCTAAGAGAAAACAATTTAACCATTACAAACATAGAGCGCATAATTAATGATTCCCCAAATCATCACATCTCGCACGCATTGTTTTATCAGAAGAATAGGAACGGATTGCTTAATAGATTTATAGCATCTTTTATGGAAACAGCCAATCCTAACGAAACCACGGAGAACAGGTATAAGAAACAAATAACGCTCCTTGAGGAAACGGTCAAGAAACTAGCAAAGCATGACTACCAAATGCTTCTACTTGAGCAGGATGTAAATACATTAAAGAGAGAACTCATAAAACATAAAATATCTATTCCGAGACTAAACGAACTAGACGACATCGGAAAACGAAATGAGTCGTTTGAAGAAGAGTCTAAGTTTGCCACCGTGCCTAGTAGTAAATCAAAGAATAACTATAGCTAGGGACTATCGTGAAATAGTCAAAAATTTATAACAAATTGATTGTTAATGTGTTAAAAATTTCGTATCTTTGACATGAGGAATAAAAATTCCTCCGACTGTAAGCGTCCCCATCTCATTCCTGACTATGGAGTAGCCGTAGAATGCCAAGGGACCCAGCATTTCGTACCCTGTGAGGTCTGGGGATGAGTACCATCTTTGAGGGAAATACAGCGTCGTTACGATCTAAAAAACGACTGTGCAAGGAGCACGGAATTGAAATCATATATTTCTCCAACCTACGGATCAAGTATCCGTACTTCGTGCTTGAAGACCTGGGCCAACTGCTTGAAGCCATCCAGGAGAATGGAAAAGTTGATCCTAGCCGATGGAAAGACCCGGATCTTCCTTTAGGCTATTGAAGGAAATGCTTTTCTCATGGGGCCGTTCATGCTTTCTTCATCGATAAAAGTATAACAAGTAAAACGTGTCCTTCAAAAAAATCCGTCTTTCGCACATTTGGCTCATCTGCATTATGTAAAATGCATAATGTGTTTTACATAATGTGTTTTACATAATGTGTTTTACATAATGTGTTTTCCAGCAGGGGTTTGGAGCCGCAATACTACACGCTTCCAGGTGATGAATGGGCGGACAGGAGCTTGTCAATCATCTGCTGAATATCTTCGGGCTTTGTCCGGTTGAATGCTTTGTGCGTCCCGAGTAGGAACGCGCGGCCACCTGGCTCGAGATATGCGTCGTGGATGTGGAAGATTTTGTTTTCGCAGATGACGTAGACGCCCTTCTTCGTTCTGAATTTCTGGAAGGAGTCGATGAGTCTGTTGTATCCGTCGCCGATGGGAACGAGATTCTCGGAGCGGTAGGCGGACGCGAAATTACTATGGATTCCCGTTAGGTGTTCGTCTCCTTGTAGAAAAACGAGGGTAGAATACAGCTCGGCGAGCACCCTCATCCTCTCCTCGTCGACTTCATGCAGCAATTCTTTCATTTTGGCTAGTCGAGCCTCTTCTTGCTCGAGTTGTTTTTTGAACGCTTCTGTCGTGTCTTTGGTTTTCTCCTTAACTCTCGAAAGTCCTTCGTTCTCAACCTGTTGCTTAAAAAGGTCCCATTTTTCGAACGGAACGTCCTTCCCCTTGGCGACCTCGAGGAGAATCGGAAGATCTTCCATCTTGACGTTGCCGGCGGCGACGCCTTTCAAGAGACTCGCTCGGATGGACTCCTCGGATTCGGCACAAATAGTCTCTATGTTGGGGATTTCGTTGACACTCTTGATGGCGACGGCTTTTCCTCGCAGGATGCTATATCGATCAATTTCCGTCTCGCCGGAGTTGAGAGCGTCAAAATACACATCGATGCAGCCGTAGTCTTTCTTGATCTTGAACACAAGCCAAAAACCGGAGGAACTCCTGCCGGGACGTATATCACATGACATAAGAGTTCCAATAATGGCGTCCAGAGACCGAAGTCCATTCTCCTGGTCTTCCTTGGAAGGGATGAGCTTGTTTTTGTTGGCGAAATACTTGGGCATTTCTAATTAGGTTTAATGATAAATGTGTTGAGTTGGGATCCCGGGGTACATGCTCTGGAAAACCAACAAGTTAACGGGATAATTACACACGTGAATCCGTATCACGAAGCGCCTTTTCCCATGTGGTGTAATCTAGATATAAAGCGGATAACGCCTCCCAAATGTAGGATATCAATATATTGCCACTCAGGTTCAGCAAATTCTTCCACCGCTTGAGGCGGCACAACAAAGATAGCAAAATAACGCGTCACATGGATGCGGTACTTCTTTTAACAAAGATTGCATAGCGGCAAATTTATATCATCAGCCGTATCCTTCCCCCTGAATTGACGGATGTATCGAGTTGCATAGGGGACTACGGCCCATATCCGCTTCTCCTTTACGGAATCCTTCTCCCGGCGGGGTCAAAGGCAACGTTCGTTGGTTTCGCGAGCAATTTGTCGGATTTCATACCATAACTGGAGCAGAGGAGGAAATGTACCATGGATTCTCAAAGAGTTATTTCATTAGTGAAGCTCTCTAAATCACAATATTTTTGTAATTTTGTTTTGTTGCCTTAAATTGAACCATTTGAGGTTCGATTATATAACTGATGAAGCACGAATGCTTCGCCTTGGAATCATACTAAAAGCTGGAGTTGTATTACGAAATGAGCCGAAGTAGAAAGAATACACCTGTTTCGACTATTGTGAACTGTAAGTCACAGAAGAAGGGTAAGGTGGCGGCAAGCAAACGGTTTCGTCGATTGGTGCACCAATTGTTGCAATGTGGGGAGGAAATCTTACCCATTCGGAGCAGAGAGGTAACATCTCCATATAATCTCGGAGGAGACGGCAAAAAATATTGGGATGTAAAGGCAGATATAAAGAATAAACTCTTCCGAAAATGACAAGGATTGTCAAATTTAAGAAAGAAATAATGCCATGGAAGACAATGATATATATGAACTCTCTAAGAATCTTCGTGAAGAAGAAGGGCTTACCGTTGAGCAATACGAGCAACAGATGACTCCTTTTCGTGAAGCTTTGAAAAAGATGACGACGATATCTGTTCCTTCCTTTTATGAGAATCTGACAATCCGTCAGTTCGTTGAGTTTTGGGAGAAAGCCTCTGGAGGACGTCCGTATGCTTACTGTAGCTCCATAGAGCAAATTGGTTCAAACCACGATATCGACTCCCCGGAGGAGTTCTATGATTGGATTAAGGAACAAGGCCACCTGCTTGACTTGGAGTATGCCGGAATCACCTTTTCCGCATGTTGTGCCAATTACTGGAACATCGTCATTGGAGAGGAACAGGTTTATAAGTGGGCCCTATTTCTAATGGGCCATCCTGGTGACGCAAGTTCATTAGCAAGATACTGCTACCGACTTCAAGAAGCCGGCGTTCACTTTGCACTAAATAATGACCCTAGGAAGGTGCTTCGGCGCTTTAATATTGATGTAGGAGCAAGAAAACGGTATCTCAGAAAAAAGGAGAATACAAGAAAACAGTGAAACTATCTCTGTCCGCGCACGTATTATATACGTTCTTAGATTTTTACTAAAGGATGGAGCACAAATACTTAAGCAAAGCCCATAAAAACTCCTCCGAGGCTGCCCAAAGGGAGGTTAAAGAAATGCTGCGGCACCCATTTACGGCGGAAGAAGAAATGGCCTTATGTCAGCGAAACAGGAAACGCCTTGATAAACAGAGAGAGAAACTGATTAATTCTTCTTTGTATTTGTAGCAAGAAGAATTATCTTTGCAAATGAATAATTTGGGTGAGGACTCTTTTTTGCAGAACTCGTTTTTCAGGGGCACCGTGAATAAGGGTGCCCCTCTTCATTCCCCCTCGATTTGGTATCTTCACAGTTGCTCAAGATAGTCTAATAAAAGGCCAAAACCCCAAGAACAGGGGTGGCTGTCCTTATATAATTATAGCATTCTTTGAGGTTTTTAGATAACTATATAAAGGATAGATTTGGTAAGAATGCCGCTAAATCTGCGATAGAGAGAGGAGGTAAGAACACAAAATCATGGCTGGTTTTCACAAAATGTGAACGGTAAGTCACGGGATACTCTTATTATTGCTCCATGATTTAATAATTTAATTCATCATGGTAAATAGATTCGAACAAGACTGGTACAATCGTACCCACGTAAGGACAATCAAAGAAATGTATCCCAAGGTCTCATCTGTCTGTATAAAACTGCAGACCACATGGTTTAAAGTCAAAACAAGTGAATGGAGCATGCCGCTAGATTCTCCGCTTTATCTTTCTGAATTCTGCCAGAATCCTGACTGTACAAGTTTATTCTGCTTGACAAGCATTCTTGAGGATGCTTTAAGAACAGGCAAGACTAAAAGTGGAAGAATATGTTGTGATGGACGAGAATCAGGTAACCCTGGTGCATCTGGCTGTAGTTGTTACTTGGATTATACGATTGATCCAAAGATGAAATAGCAGTGCCAATCTAGTAGCGCTGTGGAGCACGGATGTACATCTGCTTCCCGCCAAAGAGAAAAGCTCAGGCACCCCTTTAGCTCGCGGAGGGTGACACCAAGAAGGCCGGTCGCATGTATCTATTGACAACAGACCGTTACGTGCCGCAAAGAATCTTCGCAGAGCTCCGATTCACATTTAAGTAATATGGGCTATAAGAAGCCAATGTCATCAATTTCTCTCATGATACGTTCAGTCTCCATTAAAGCATAGATTATTTTCCTATAATGCAGAATCTCATCGCTATCGAGAGTTCGCCCCTTTCTGTCTTTAAGCCATTTCTGTGCAGGTTGATAGCCGCCGATGTAAAAGTTCCATGCGATTTCTGAAACATTGCTGAAAAACTGTTCCTTATTGATGAAGACCTTGCTGTCCTTATAAGAAATTGCATCAACGGAATTACTTCCGGATACGGGGAAGGAGATCCCCGATTTCCAAGAACCGTTGTTCTCCATCAAATGTAGCTTACGTAACTCCGCACCTTTTTCAGCGAACCGATAGAACTGTCCCGCATCCTTGGGGTAGGGTATGCGAGGGAAATCAATTTTAAGGAACTCTTTATAAGTTTGACGGTACTTAGGATAATGAAGCACGGCGTAAACATAATCAAATACACTGAGCGGGTCGGCTGATGAACCAATATGAGAAGATAATTCTCGAATTATCTCTACATCAAGGTTGGGGACTAACCTTACTTGTGAACTCCCATCATTGCCTATTTCGATGTGCTCAATATATAGAGGCATTAACTTCCCTGCGCCTAGTAATCTTGCGCTAGCAAGAAGGTTACTGTCCATAATAGAGTTAGAAATAAAAACATGCCTCCACTCTTGTGCAGTCTGTCTTGGCACGATGAGACCAACATTATCATCGTGTGCCATGTTTTTCATGACATCGTAGCAGGGGCGAGCCAGTAGCCCACCGGACTGTTTTCGGTAATATACATAACGCGTGTCAAAGGGACGAAACAACACCGGTTTCACACAATTCTCGTCGAATGTGGTGCCAATATCCTTTTTGGCTTTATCTATTGACCAGCTCGCATTCGTCTCTACATCATAACACCTTGACAAATCCTCTTTTGACAAGGAAATAAGATCTTTGATACGTCTTTTAATCGTCACCTTGTCATAAGCAATATTAAATGCATCTTTGCCGGAAAAAATGCCAACCGAACCTTCGATAAACAACTTGTCAAGACTAAAACCCTGTTGGTAAACGTCTTCGTTGTCGCGGTTCTTTTCCCCAAAGAAATACTCTGGAGCTATTATTGGCATTGACTTGAAGTCTACCGAATAAATGTTCATTTTATCAAGGAAACCATATTTATATTCCCTCGTCCCAATCAAATCAGCATAATGAATCTTGCCTAATTCTCCGACATTCTTCCTGTTCGTTTTTATAAACAGATTGATGCTTACTCCTTGTGATATATCAAAGACATTCTCATCGACGGTTGAAACGTCTTCAAACTCCTCCATGTAATAACCATGTAGATTAAGAACGTAAATGTCATCAAAAGTCTGTAGAAGAGATTTTCTCATCTGTCGATGGGTAATGCCATTGACAAAAGAGTTATTCGTAATAAAAGCGAGAATTCCCTCTTTGTTGTGTTCAATATAATTCTGTCCTAGACGAATGAACTTGATATAATCATCATCAAGGTTGATTTTCTTTTCATTAAGCCCAGCCTTATACTCTTTTATAAGTGTATTAATCCAATTATTCTTATTGCGACTGCTATTGTTGTATGGAGGGTTTCCTAAGCAAATCATAACTGGTGTATCGGCTTTTATAAAACTCGCCGAATCGGCTTCGTCAGAGAGCCATTTAGAAAACAAGTGTGTTGCCCTGGGAGTTGGTTCCTCTAGAGAATTTGTCAGGAATATGTTCAATCGCTTATCTGTCTGTCCCTCGTACCCGGTGTTTTTAAGCGTAAGTGCAAGTTTCAGATGGGCAATAGTATATGATGCCATCAGAATCTCGAAACCATGTATGCGGGGGATAAGGTTCTTCTCAACGTATGGTGACCATATTCCCTCCATTCCGTCAAATTTATCTCGAACCTGCTGAATGACCTCGGCTAAGAACGTGCCCGTTCCAGTTG
>JAEEGL015089972.1_pt1 | contig 13237 bp, 15 predicted proteins | sample 9134231 | NCBI WGS metagenome assembly JAEEGL01 (sample SAMN16246548, study PRJNA631951) | gut metagenome | biome: gut microbiome; feature: rumen; material: fiber-attached | host: Bos | place: Iran: Karaj | collected 2018-10 | reverse complement strand
GTTCCTTTTGTAAATACACTTATCTTTGCATCATAATCTCCATCATTAACCACATCAAATGTATATGTTATAGAGTCTCCTGGTGTAAAAAAGTTAACTGAATAATCTCCTATATCAGTCCTACTCGCTTTTATTGTTGGTGCAACTACTTCAGATGCAGTTCCATTTCTTACTCCATTTGATAGATTTGCAAAGTGAACACTCCAACTTGTTGCTTGTACATTAGCAGTTCCATTTATATTTAAATTCTGAGTAAATGCAGCATAACTTATTGATACTGCTACTATACTAACCAACAATATCAAAATACCAAATACTAGTTTTCTATCCTTATTCATATTATCACCTATTTTCTATGTTAATTATATATTTTTTAATTATCAGATGCAACTATATTGCAATTCATATTTTCTTATACTATCTAATAATAATTCAATTTAAGATATGATTATAAAAATAAAACATTTAAGAAAACTTAAATGTTATTTTACTTGTTTTAAATATTCTTCAGGTATACCCAGATCAATACTTATCTTTTCATGCGTTATCGGATGAATAAACTCTAGTTTATTAGCAAGCAACATCATATGTCTAAATCCATCTTTCTTTCCATATTTTCTATCACCTAAGATAGGTGTATTATTGTCTTTCATATGAACACGTATTTGATTTTTACGACCGGTTACTAAATTAATCTCAAGAAGTGAATATTGCTTATTAGACATCAATCTTTTATATTCAGTCTCTGCATATTTACCACTTTTATCATTAGTGCTATAAGTTAGAAGAGTTTTAGTTTCTTTTAAATATGATTTAATTACTCCGCTTTCTTTAGTAATACCATGTACTAAAGTAATATATTTCCTTTCTACTTTATCCCAATACCTTTGTAAATACTCTTTAACGTTTTCATTCTTTGCAAATATAACTAGTCCACTAGTATCTTTATCTAGTCTATGAACTACAAATACTCTTTGATTCTTTTTATGTAAGTAGTCATATACATCCTCATATAAACTACCACTATATTTTTCACTTTTAATAGTTGGAATATTTGCATCTTTATATACTATTAATAAATTTTTATCTTCAAAATATATTTTTAACTTTTTCATATTATAATAATAATCCTATAGTTGCAACTGCTATGCCAAGAATAAAACCAATCCATAACATTTTATCTTTTATATGTTCTTTTATTTCGCATAACAATTCAAACATAGATATGTAAATAAGCATTCCTAAAGTTATAGATATTAATATACCCAAAACTGCATTATCGAGTGTAATTTTAAATAAATTTATTAAAATTACACCAAGTATACTAGATATTACTAATATACTTAGAAGTAATGCTTTTTCTTTTTTATTCTTTACAAGAGATGATACTTGTATTCCAAGAGGTATATTATGAAATGATACAGCTAGTGCCATCATAAGCCCCATTTTTGTATCAGTAAGAGCAGTACTATAAATAGCAGTACCTTCAATTAAGTTATGAAGGACTAACGCAATTGTAGATATTAAACCAATATGTTCCATATGATGTTCATGATTAGATGAGTGTTCATGATCTGGAACAAAAAAGTCTAATGCCTTTAATATTAATAATCCTGCTACTGCGTATCCAATTATTGCCCATTTTGGTTTCATTACTTCTAAACACTCAGGAAGTAAATCAAATAATACAAGACCAATAATAATTATAAATGAAAATCCTACTGAAAAAATAACTAATTTTTTTTGATTTTTTACAAACTTTGTTATCAAATATCCTACTAAAAATGATAACCCAGATAACAATGTAATTATAATTGCATTCATAGTGCCTCCTCAAATTCATATAAATTATAGCACACTACATTATAAAATGCTATAATTGATATATGAGTGATATAGAGAAGTTACAAAAAATTATTAATGAATCTGAGTCTATAGTTTTCTTCAGTGGGGCTGGAATATCAACACTAAGCGGAATTAAAGATTTTAGAAGTAAAGATGGGTTATATAATATGAAATATAAATTTCCCCCCGAGACAATACTAAGCAGTTCTTTTTTTTATTCAAATACAAAAGACTTTTATGATTTTTATAAAGATAAGTTAAATTGCTTAAAAGTAGAGCCTAATATTGTACACAAATATTTTAGTAAACTTGAAAAAATAGGCAAACTTAAATCTATTGTCACTCAAAATATAGATGGGCTTCATACTAAAGCAGGAAACAAAAAAGTATATGAACTTCATGGAACAATATATAAGAATCATTGTATTAAATGTGGAAAATACTATGATGCTGAATATGTTTTTAATTCAAAAGAAATACCACTATGTTCATGTGGTGGGATAATAAAACCTGATGTAGTATTATATGAAGAAATGCTTCCAGAAGAAGAATGCAATAATGCTATTAAAGATATCGCAACATGTGATACTTTAATTATTGCGGGTTCTTCTCTAACGGTTTATCCTGCAAGTGGAATGATAAGATTATTTAGGGGCAAAAATCTTGTAATCATAAATAGAGATAAAACAGATTATGACTATATGGCTAATTTAGTAATACATGATGAACTTAAAAAAGTATTTGAAAAATTAAAATAAACAAGGAGGACGCATGAGACTTATTCAAACGGGGAATTTTAAAGAGAATGGAAAAGAATTATTTTATAGAACAGGACTAATAGACTTAGATGTTATGGAAGATAAAATATTTCAAACAAATATTGTACCCAAATCATATAATATAATAATGCATGACTATGAAGATTATAATTATTATGTAACTAGTGCAACAAGAAATAACGATGAATTAATACTATTTTGTAATAAAAATACTGTTAGAAATGAAGTAAAATTTATATATGAAACTAAAGAATATTTTTCAAGATTAAAAAATGATTTTTGGTGGGATGTATGCAATCATTGGATGTTGTTTCCTAATGATAAAATGATTGCTTTTGAAAAATCAATAGATTATGATCATCAGAATTGGTGGATGCAAAGGCCTGAAATTGAAAGAGAACATGCATATCAAATGTCATTAAAAAGAAAAAATTAACTAATTAATAGTTAATTTTTATTTTATTAAATTTCCGAGTATTCCATATGATAATATCATCATTATTATACTTGCCATAAGTATTCCTAGCATTACTGCAAAGAATGATTTTTTTCTATCCATTTCAAATACAGAAGCTGCAAGGCATCCAGTCCAAGCACCAGTACCAGGAAGTGGAATACCAACAAATAATACAAGTCCTAAATATCCATATTTTTCTATTTTATCATGATTCTTTTTAGCTTTCTTATCAAGCCAATGAGCAACTTTATTCATCCATTTTATTTTAGAATTTCTCATCCATTCTAATATTTTATTAATAAATAATAATATGAATGGTACCGGAATAACATTTCCAATAATTGAGACAATATAACCAGTTAATGGTTTAACTCCAAGAAGTGAAGCCGCAATTAATCCACCACGAAGTTCAAGTAAAGGAAGTAAAGATACTATAAATACAATTAGTTCTTTACCATACTTCATCGCAGTGAAATTACTAAATATATTAATTATTCCATTTATTAAACTTTCCATAGCTACTCCTACTAAATAATATTCACTAGATATAATTTTATCATTAAATTAATGATTATGCTATAATATTTATAGAGTTGATATTTATGAATAAACAAATAGGTGTATTTGATTCAGGTAAAGGTGGTCTTACTACTTTAAATGAAATAAAGAAACTTCTTCCACATGAAGATTATATTTATTATGCAGATTCAGAAAATAATCCTTATGGAGATAAAACTGATGAAGCACTTTATTATATAGTTACAAACGTAGTAGATAAATTAATATCTAAAGGAGTTAAATTAATTGTAATTGCTTGTAATACTGCTACTACAAAATGTATAAAGAAGCTTAGAAAAGATTATCCAGATATGTTATTTGTTGGGACAGAGCCTGCTATAAAAGTAGCATGTGATAATAATTATAAAAATACTCTTGTTATGGCAACACCTGGAACAATAAAATCGGAAAGAACACATGAACTAGTTAAAAAGAATAAAAGAAAAAATCAAAAAATACATTTACTTTCATGTGATGAACTTGCTAATGCAATTGAAATAAGTGACTATGAAAAAATAGACAACTTGCTACATAAATATTTAGATGAATATGAAAATACAGGGATAGATTCAGTAGTTCTTGGTTGTACCCACTACCCTATTATAGAAGATAAAATAAGAGTATATTTTCCAGATGCTAAAATAATTGATGGAAACGCTGGAGTTGCTAAAAGAGTTAAAAATCTATTAATAAGACATAAACTATTAAATAAACAAGAAAAAAATGGAACAATAGAATTTATAATATCAAAAAAGCAGTATTAAACTGCTTTTATTTTTTTAATCCTTTTAATCCCTTAGTGCCACTATATCCTTTTAATATATTACTATCAAAAGAAGTTACTTTTTTATTTTTATCTTTATAGTCTTTTATAGCAATAGTTATTATTTAATATAACATTTCTTTATATGGAAGATTATATTCTTTCCATAAATAGAATGATAAACTACCAGGACATGTATTTGGTTCATTTACATAAAACTTTTTAGTTTTAGAATCTATTAAATAATCTATTCTACAAACCCCACTTAAATTTAATAATTTAAATACTTTTTTAGATGTATCTTTTATTTTATTTGTTAAGTCTTCACTTATTCTAGCAGGAATTACTCTACTAGTTGATGCCATTCCTTTTGATTTACTTCCACCTAAATATTTATCAGTAAAACTAAGGATTTCATCAAGCCCCATTACCTCTTCAAGTGGTGATACTTTTTGAAATGATGCATTTCCTATAACACTAGCATTTACTTCAACTAAATTATCAACTGCTTTTTCAACTACAATTTTATTATCATATTTAATTGCTTCATTTATAGCATCTGTTATTTCTTTATCATTTTTTACAAAAGTAATACCTATACTACTTCCAAGAGTTGCTGGTTTAACTACAACTGGATAACCTAATTTTTTAATATCATTTAAAATGTTATTTTCTTTTTCTAAGAATTCATAATCATAAAAGTACAGATAATCAACGATAGGTATCCCAGCACTTGCCATAACTTGTTTCATTACGACTTTATCTTGACCAAGAGCTGAACCTAATACTTTAGAACCAACATATGGAATTCCAATAGTATCTAGATATCCTGCTAAGGTACCATCTTCTATTCCACTACCATGTATAACAGGAAGAACAATATCTACATTATTAACTATGCTTTTAAATAATCCATTTACTTTTTGTAATACAAATGATTTATCTTTTTTATATAGAATAACTTGATCTACAAATTTTAAATTATTTTCTAAATCTTTATAAAATTCTATTTCTTTTAATGCAGCACCTGTATACCATAATTTATCTTTACTAATATAAAGTGGTATTACTTCATATTTAGTAGCATCTAAATTACTCATTGCTTGAAGAGCAGATATAATACTTACTTCATGTTCAGTTGACTCTCCTCCATAAATAACTAATACTTTAATCTTCATACTTCCTCCTACTCATTAAAAATATCAGGTAAATCATTTTCAAGTAATACATATGTTTTTTTATCACTAAGTTTTCTCATTAAAGGGAAAGCCTCTTTTACATCATTTAGTGTATAAATATTTTTATCATTATATTTTTCTTTTTTAAGACCATCAAATATAGGTTTAGTTTGTTCTTGTCCAACTAATATAACTTCATCACATACTTTAGCTATTTGACGACCAAATTCCATGTTATATTCATATTGTTTTTCGCCAAGCTCTATCATACCAGGAGTTACGATTATCTTTTTACCATCCATTAGATTTAATACATCAAGTGCCATTTTAGCACCAACTGGATTAGAATTATATGCATCATCTATTATAGTAATATCACCTAATCTCTTAAGTTCAAGTCTATGCTCAATAGAACTAATTCTCTTAACTCCAACACTAATTTGCTCAAGAGTAAGGCCAAGTTCATGAGCCATTGCTATAGACTGTGCAATATTATATATATTTGCCTCCCCTAATAACTTAGTCTCAAATTCACATTCTTCTTTAGTACCTTTAAAAGTACATTTAAACTTTGTACCAGTATTTGATGTTTTCAAAATATTAGCATAAACATCAGCTTTTTTATTTTTTAGAGATACCCAAATAACTTTGCATTTACTTTTTAATTTATAACTTGTTTGATATTCATCATCCATATTAAGTACTGCAACACCATCATCAGGTAAACTATCTATTAATTCAAACTTTCCTTTTTGAATATTTTCTCTACTACCAAAACTTTCTAAATGGGCAGTTCCAACTACTGTTAATATTCCATATTGTGGCTTTATAAATTCAGCCTTTTCTTTTATTTCTCCTCTTTTAAAAGCACCCATTTCAGCTACAAAAACATCGTTAAATTTATCCATATAATTATTAATAGCATTCATAAGTCCATACATAGTATTAAAACTTTTAGGTGTCGCAAAAGAATTATATTTAACATTTAATATATCATTTAAGAAATTCTTTGTGCTTGTTTTACCATAACTACCTGTAATAGCTATTTTTTTTAAATTAACCATACTATTAAGTTTATTAAGAGCTATTCTTTTATAATGTAAAAACACTAATTTTTCAACAGGCTTATTTATTATATTTGCTATATATACAAATAAATAATTAAACCAAATACTAAATCCTACAAATGCATAATATACATGAATATATTTCTCATTGAAATTAATAATCATAGGCAATGTTATAAGCAAATAAATTATTAATAATGTTACATATAATCTTTTTATTCTAGCTGTAATTACTAATGGTTTTTTAGATTGTTCTTTTGTGACATGAGCTTTATATAAAAAGTAAACAAACACATAAAATCCTACAAATATAGAAATAGCTATATTAGTTTTCTCATACTGTAATAACAAGAAAAATATAAATAACATATCATAAGTTATAAAAGTTTTCATTCTATTATCAAGTATCCATTTTAAATATCTATTTCCATCATTATACCAATTTTGTTGAAGCATATGCATTGCTTTCTTACTTTTATATATTAAATATAAAAAAGCAGGTATTAAACTTAAAATAAAATATATTTTCACTACTTATCACTTCCTATAAAACTATTTAAGACTCTTATTGTTTGATCTAATCTTTCCAAATAAGCATAGTGAGTACACCCTTCATATACAACAAGTCCTGCATTAGGAATTAATTTTTCTAGAGTCCTTCCATCTTCAATATCAACAGCAGTATCTCTATCTCCCCATATTAATAAAGATGGACATTTAATTTTAGATACTTCATCCGTTAAATCTAAATTAACATGTTCTACTAATATCTTTCTCATCATTTCACTAGCGTTTTTATAATCAGTAGAGCCAACATGTTTCTTCACAACATTTTCTAGTGGCTTCAAAAATGATATTTTCTTAACTGTTTTATATATTTTCATTTTTAAAGTTGGTTTATTTATTTTCTTTTTAAATGGACTAGCAAGTAACACTATCTTTTTAGGATTATATTTAATAGCATAACATAGAGATATTTTTCCACCAAAAGAATGTCCAATTAATATTGGATTATTTATTTTTAATTTAACTAATATTTCATTTAACATATCTGCATAATCATATATAGACCATACACTGCTTGGTTCATCACTTTTACCAAATCCAGGTAAATCAAGAACTAAAACATTATATTTTTTAATAAATGGCTTAGCAAGTCCCATCATCATTTGGATATTTTGACCCCAACCATGTAAAAAGACTAAAGAATCTTTTGATTTATTATCATAATAATCATAATTAATTTTAGTGTTTTTAACTAATAATTCCATTATATTCCACCATTTTAATTATATCATAAAATAGATTATTTAGAATTATATTAACATACTTTTGACATATTTATTATTTTATGATAGAATATGAAACTTGCTGAAAGGGGAATAAATATGAAAGAATACAAATATCCTGATTTATTCATTGCTAATATGTTAGTTAATGATGGATCTATATTAAAAGAAGATAAATATATAAAAATGGCTACATTCTTGGTAAGAGAAGTATGTACCAACAATTGTACTATAGTAGGCTTTGCTGAAGCTGTAACTAATGATTTAGTAGTTGATAGAAGAAAACGTAAGTATGCTTTAAAACATGGATATACTGATTTAGATGTTGATGCTAAAACTCCTTTTAAAGATCAACCAGGAGACATACTATGGAGAGTATCAAAAATACATGCTGATAGAGTATTAACAAATGAAGAAATCGAAGCATATCTTTCAAATAACCCAGAAAAAATCAGATATTCATTAGATTTCTACAGAGCTAATACTAATAATTACATCGATAAAAATAATCAAACGAATCTAATATTAAAATAATGGCTTTCGCCATTATTTTTTTATTAATTTTAAATTAGCCTCTTTTATATAATTACTTTTCCAAGAATTCCAATCATCTGAATAATTTCTTGCATAATATAATGTATTTGGAAAGCATTCACATATACTGTTATACCAACTATTTATTTCATTCATATGAACGTACTTTGTATAACTCATATCTTTAGATAAATAACTATCTTTATTCTCTACAAATTTAATTATATTATTTCTATTATGTGCATCGCTATTAGTAAGAACTTTCATATACTTAGCATATGCTTCGATTAGATTATGATCTGAAAACAATACTTCTCCATATATAATAGGTAACCACTTTTTTAATGAATAAGTTATATTTTTAAAAAAGTCACACCCTTCTTCTGGTAATGCTATACTTTTAGCAGCATCAAATCTAAAACCATTCACCCCAAGACTAATATAATTATTTAGCATATCTATTACTTTTTGCTGAACTATTCTATTATTTGGATTAAGCCCAGGTAAACTCATACAATAATTAGTTACTTGAAATCTATCTTCCCAATTAGATATATTTCTTCTTTCTTTCCAACAATCTGGATTATATAACAAGTCTTTATCACATTTAATATTTGGTAATAAACTTCCAGAGTTATCAGTAGATGCTAGATGATTACAAACAATATCTGCTACTATTAATAGTCCATTTTTATTTGCTTCATTACATAATTCATATAAATCATCTTCATTACCTAATCTATTTCCAAGATTAAAATTAATTGGTTGATAAAGCATCCACCACTCTTTTGAATTATCATCTTTTGTATTTTGAAGAGGACTAATTTGTACAGCATCAAAACCCTGCCTTTTAATTTCAGGAAGATAATGCTTAATACTATTTAAATCACAATCAAATAAACTTAATATTCTCATATATACTACCTATCATATTAAGTTTACCATAATAAAAATGGTTAGTAAACTAACCATTTCATTATTTAATTTTTCTTGCTTCTAAATAGAAACGTTTATCATAACTGTGTCCCATAGAGAATGTTTTTCTAGGAAGAGCACCATCTAAAATAACTGTTTTAAATAAATCTTCTTTAGCCATAGCATCAAATATTATACCAACATTATTTTCTTTACTAGCAAATTCTTTAGTAACTTCTTCTCCATGAATATAATCAATTTTGCCTTTGTGATCTTTTAAATATTCATCTAAGAATGTTTGAATAGAACCAACCGCTATATTAGATTTAGGATTTTCTATATATAATGTTTTATCATAATCTTTAGTAACAAGTTCAAACTTTTGACCATTACCTTCTTCATTAATATCATAATATTTATATAAACTATCTACTAAATCATTAACATCAGTATCAAATATTACTCTATGAATTGCTTCAAATTCAAGAGCACTACTATGAAGATTAACAAGTTCAACTAAAGCATATCTAGCAGGATTATTTAAATATTCACTTTCACTCATAGTTTCTTTTAATTTTTCATAGCATGCTTTAGCAGTCGCTAAAGAGTGATTTCCATCTCCCATAGCAAATAATAAAACGCCTTTGTCTTTAACATCATATTTATTTTCAAAATACTCTTTATCACTTAAATCTTCTAATTTACTAATAACTTCATTAATAGTATTATCATTTAATTTATATCCTTTAATATGTCCACCCTTTTGCATTAAATCAAAATCATATACTATATCTTCCTCAGTAACTTTATTCTTTAAACTTTCAATGATATCTTTCTTTTCATCATCAATTAATATCATAATATGAGGAAGTTCAAGTAAAGCATTTTCTCTTACTTTCATTCTAGGTGGTATTCTTTCAATAACAGTTTTTTCAGTTGCTCTAATTAATGTTTGTGATCCTTTTTCATAAGAGTAATCTTCAAGATCAACTATTCCCATTAATCCTTCTCTTACTTTCCCATCATTTTGAGTTCTTTCTAAATATATCATTGAATCTTTATATTCATCAAAAATATCTTTATCTAAATATTCAACCATATTAGAATTAATATTTTTAATTCTTGTTTCTACATCACTTTCTTCAAGATATATTTCTGGTAAAGTTAATCTTAATGTAGAAGGATTATTTCCTACTATAGATTCTACTTCATTCCAGTATTCAGGTTCTGAAGTGTATTGATCACATGCTACTACACTCCACTTTGTCATATCAACATTCTTTTTAGGAATTAATATATTCCCAGCCTTAAAAGGTACACTCATTTTCTCATCTCCCAAAGTTATTTTAACACAATAAAAAAATAATGAAATAAAAAAATTACTTTTTAAGTAACTTTTTATTTAAAACTATCAAAACTAATGAAATTAAATACATAATAACATATATAAATGGAATAACTATATAAATATTATTTATATTTCCTCTTAAGAAACCATAGAAATCATATTTAAAAGTAAGCCCTCCATTATCTAAATGAATTAATACATTTGTTATATAATATATTGAATATATAAACATAGGAATTATTCCAAAAAAAGAATATTTATATTTACAGTCATGTTTTTCATATAAAACATAAGAAAATATTGAAAGCAATGGAATAATTAAATGAAAGAATAAATTATTGTTATTATACATTGCATAAAAACCATATAGTGGTGCTAAAAAGAATAACGTAACTATAAGTGTTAATGTTATCGCAGCAGTACCAACCATTTTTAATATATAAACACTTTCAGGTATTTTATCAATCTTTCCTTTTAATAACTTATATTCAAATATAGCTAATATAAATGAAACTATTCCAATTAATATATTAGAATCTACTGTATAAAATTTAAACATTCTAGTTCCATTTAATTCAAGTAATGTTTGATCTGGCATAAATCTAAATCCAACAAACATAGATGTACATGTTATTAAAACTAATATGACAATTATAATATTTAATATAAATGACTTCTTCATATACTACTCCATTCAATATAATTATACTATATTATTAATTGCAAATATAGAATAGTTTGATATAATAACCTTGAGGTGAAAATATGAAAATAGAAAATGAAATAACTGTACTTGTTAAATGTGACTTTGAAACTTTAAAAAATGAACTTCTAAGTAAAGGATTTAGTATTAAAGAAGAATATGAACTAGATGATATTTACATGATTAGCAATGATATTGATTTAACAAAATTAAGCAACTTAGAGATATTAAAAAAATGTGTTCTTATAAGAGAAATAATGAATATTAAGAAAGTACTATTATATAAATATAAAAAGTTTGCTCCTAATGGAGATATAATTGAACAAGGAAAAGTTGAATGTCCAATTGAAGACACAAAAAAAGCAACAGAATTTATGGAAGCAATTAATTATAAAAAGTTATTTAATATTTATGATAAATGCACCATATTTGCAAATAAGGAAACAGAACTAAATGTACAACAAGTTAATAATGAATATATTTTCATAGAAATGGAACAAAAAGGAGATTATATAGATAGAGTATATAAAGATGTAGAAGAATTAAAAAGTGATATAAATAGATATAATCTACCTATAGATAATTCAAATTACTTTGTAAAAAAAGCAGAACTAATGCTAGAAAAAACACTAACTAAATAGTTAGTGTTTTAATATTCATCTAATACTTGAGGCATGTCTTTATCAAATGTAACAACTGATTCGATAGTTTTATGTTGCGCTCTACATAATTCTGCATATTTATCATCCCAAGATAAATCGTACGCATCATTTATATCAAATCCTAGTTTATTTACCCACTCTTTAACAACAGATTTTCCATCTTTTATTTTACTTTTATTTTCAATTTCAACAGCTATTCCAAAAGGATAATGATCAACAACTATTTCAACGTCTTCATTATAAAATCTAGTTCTATATCTTTCATAACTTTCAACTAATTCTAAATGAAGTACATTAGTTAAAAGAAATAATAAATTATCATATTCTTCACTTTTAATAGATAATTCAACTTCCTCTTCTTCATGTATTTTATTATTGTTATTTATTCTTCTTTTCCAAGTAATCATACATTTAGATATCTTCTCATTTTCAGTTTTTCTTACTCTAAATCTTCCATCTATCTTTTTATCATAAAAATCATACTCTTTCATTGGATGATTATATTGATCAGTTTTTTCATAATACTTATCATCGTATTTTAATTCATTAATACTTTTTAGCATATTAATTATTTTAACTTCACTATCAAGTGAATAATAAAATCTAACTTCAGTTTCCATAATACACCTCTAAAACTATTATAACAAAAAAACAAATATTTCTATTTGTTTTTTAAATAATAACTCATTACTTTTTTAATTGTAATTTAAATACATCGACTACTTCAGGTTCTTTTAAATATTCTTTAACAGCAGCCAAATTGAATTTAAAACATTTTAAAGTTTCATAATATAATTCATTTAATCCTTTATAATCATATTCTTTATCATCATTAATAGAATCATGTCTTGTTAGTTCAGGTGAATTAGCATAGTTCAATAATGCATTCAACAATAATTGATCAGAATTATGATAATAATAATAATTATATATAACATCAGTACGCTTAATTCCAAGTGATTCTGAATTATCTCTGAATGTTGGATAATCATCAATTAAGATTGTTTCTATATATGAATATAAATCAGGAAGTTTTGTATATGAATAATTATATGTAACATAATCGCAACCATTTTCAGTATGACGTACTATACTTTCTGGATATAGTTTTGCGTTTTCATATCTAAAGCTTAAGACTT
>JAEEGL012107187.1_pt1 | contig 13237 bp, 10 predicted proteins | sample 9134231 | NCBI WGS metagenome assembly JAEEGL01 (sample SAMN16246548, study PRJNA631951) | gut metagenome | biome: gut microbiome; feature: rumen; material: fiber-attached | host: Bos | place: Iran: Karaj | collected 2018-10 | reverse complement strand
TGTAAGTTCAGTTTAATTGTTTTTGGAGATGATGTCAATACTTTAATAGACCTTTCTTCACCTTTTTTGGGGCTGGAGCGCGAGAGCCCCAAAAATTCGCGGGCTTCGCCCGAAAGTGGTAGGATTCCTATAGTTCCTTCTTTTTAAAAAGTATTGATAAATAGTAAAAAAAATCAAAAGTCACAATCTCAATAGGTGTGGGGAAAAGCGGTTATGTTATCTTTATATTCTTTTATTAGTTATAGTGTTACTTTCTAAAGACAGCAAAAACAAAAAGGAAAGCACTTTTGTCGAATTTTGTCGAAAAAACTATTACTTTTTAATTTTAATCTTATATATTATAATACATATAGAGGTGAGTATGTCGTGAAACTAAGGATTGGAGAAACATATAGATTATCAAATGATTTTAGTCTTAATAATGATGAATATATAGATGGTATTAAAAACTATATTTATTATACTAAGATTAAAAATATTAATTCAACATGTAGACCTGAAAAAGGAATACATACAGTTCAAAAGATTAAAACAGATGAAGGCTTCAGATTACCAGTAATCATAATTACAAGTTCACAGCATAAAGCTGGCTCAGATGATACTCCATGGAAAGATAGATTCGATCCTGATAATGGTATTGTAATATATTATGGTGATGCTAAACCTGTTAATTCTGATCCATTAGAACCAACCGGAAACAGAGCGTTAATGGAAGAATGGAAAAGACATACATCAAATGATATTAATGAAAGGCAAAAAGCAACACCTATTGTTTTCTTTGAAAAAGCAAAAAAAGGATACATGCAATTTGCTGGAGTTGGAGTAATAGAAAAAGTGAGCTTAGTAACTCAGAAGGTCAAAGATAAAGAATTTACTAATTTTGAATATGAGTTTTGTATTTTAGATTTAAATAAAGAGAATAATTATTTAGATTGGGAATGGATATCCGACAGATGCAATACAAACCTATCTATAAAGCAAATTAATGATAAAGCACCTATTGCATGGAAAAATTGGATAAAAGATGGCAATGATAAAATTGAAAAAGTAAGACGACACGTTATAAAATCAAGAATAATTAAAGAATCTGATCAATATACAAAACCAGGCTCAGTTGAAGAAAAAATATTAAAGGTTATTGAAAAACATTATGAAAAGAAAAAATTACAATTTGAATTATTTGCTTTGTATATAACACAATTTTTCTTTGCTGATAATAACATGAAATTATTTGATGGTTATATAACAAAGGGATCCGGCGATAAAGGAATTGATTTTATTTCAAGAATGGATATCGGTCAAGACCTCTCAAGCATCAAAATGGTTGTAATAGGACAAGCAAAATGTCAAAGCGATACAATCAATAGTAAAGATATTGCCAGAACAATTGCTAAATTAAAAAGAAATTATATTGGAGTTTTTGTTACGAATTCAGTATTTTCTAAGCAAACACAGGAAGAAATTTTGGAAGATCAATATCCATTAATAATGATTAATGGTAATAAAATTGCTGAATTAACAAACAAGTATATACTTGATAGTTCAACTGATATGAACAAATTGGAAGAATACTTAAATGATATTGATAAACAATATGATTCTTATAAAAGTAATATAAGGCCAGATGATATTATATTTAAATAAAAAAAGAAAAAATGATTTTTTCTTTTTTTATTTTATCCCATTCTGCTCTAGTTTATCTTTTATTTCAAATATTATCTTAGTTTGAGCGGGGGACATTCCCATTACCATTCCACTACAATACTTGATGGCAAAATCGATAAATTCTACATCTTTACCATTAAGTACTCCTTGCTCTAATCCAAGTTGCTTAACTCGATTCCAATAATTAGTTCCTAGCTGGAATATTTCAACTTCTTGCATAACTGAGTTATTTAACTTTTCATCTTTTTTTGCGCTTATTGCTTCAATCTTTTTTTCTTCTTTTGTTATTAATGAATCTAATGTCTCTTCAGATAAAGTATAGTTTTTATCCTTTATTGTATTCCAACAATCCTTTCGTTTAGTGTATTCACCAATATTGTTAAACGTACGATTTGGATCATTAAACGCATCAAAACATAGTTTAGAAATTTTAATTATTTCGTCAATTAAGTATTGAGGTACACTTTGCTTATCCCAAATTGACTTGTAATCGATTTCCATATTGCCATTCTTTTTAACTTCATAAATTAATTTAGAAAACGAATATGTAACAAGTTGTGCTCTATATGCCTTATTTTCAATATACCAATCTTGGTCAGAAATCACTTTCTCAATAGTTTTAAATAGAATTGCTTTTGATATTAAATCTTTGTAGAACAATTCATTAAATGCTAATTTATCTTTAGCCCATTGAGTTTCCAATTCTGTTTGAAAATCAACTAAGTTTAATTGTGCACCTTTTGAAACTGCATATGGTTTCATTGCAGCAGAGTTTAAATATTTTGCTAAGTCTGTTTTTGTAAATTTCTGATTTTTAGGATTAAGTTTCGTATATTTTTCTCTTTCCGCTTTTGACATACTCATCTTAGGTTGATCATATTGACCTCTTGCACGTTCAAAAAACCATAATGTTTGATAAGGTTGATTATTAACTGGTGGTGCATATGTTTTTCTTGAAAATTCTTCCATTTTGACATAGAAAGGATGATTTGAATTTAGATCAGCTGCAGTTACTTTATTCTGACTATTTGCATACTTTGAAATATTATGAACAAACTCAGGATCATCTTCTTTTACTATAGTTAATTTCATTTGAACATATATATTATCTAATGGTGCTTTATCTTTTATATCCGCTGAGGCTAACGATGCAGTTGTTTGACCACCATTTATAATTTGAAAGTCATTAAATTCCGTTATTACCAATCCTTGATTAGGTATCATCTCAGTTTTTATATCTTTTGCAACTGTCGATATTCCGTTATTATATGTAAAAAACTTATTTCTTTCATTTAGAATAGTTCCTCGAATTCCTTTGTTAACAGCTCCTTTAGCATTTAAGAAAGATCTAACATTTGATTCCAATAATCTAGGGCCATACTTTTCATAAATATCACACAAAAATTTCCCTGGAACAATAGCCAAATATGCTTCATAGTCACTGGCACCTATGTCGGCTTTAATACATTGTATTCCTCTAAATCCAAATTCACTTGTGTTAATAACTACTGGTTCTTTCTTAAAGTCTTTTAGTCTTGAGTTATATATCATTTGAATATCTATTACATCAAGTTCAACTTTAAATTTAAAATTATTAAATATAAAATCGTCTCTATATATAGTTTTAACTCTTGTACTTAGTTTATTAGTAGAAATGATTATTAAATGAATTTTATTTATTGATGATAAATTATTTAAAATACTATACGCCAATTGAACAGCAGGATTACTATCTTCAGCATTAGAAAAATACTGTTTTAATACATTTTCCATGTAATTGATCATCAATTGTGATTTAGAATTAATAAAATCATTTGTTATTGTATTAATTTCACCAGGATTATAGTCAGCAATTAAGAAGTCCACAACATTAGCAGGTAAATCTAAATAACCAGCATCTATTTGCATGTTTTTAAAAGCTTTCGTTCCCTTATTAAATGAATAAAAACACTTATCTAAACCATTAATTAACGAAAAATCATCAATTAGAGTATCCGTCATTTCATCAATGAAAGCGTCTGTAGGATGCTCACTATTTTCAATAGCTGATAGATTTATATCATTTATATAATCTTCTCTAAATTCTTCTAAACTAATCATAATTCCTCCACCTTGTATTTTTCTATTCCAGATAGATTTAATAAATATGAAACATTATCTATTTCCTCATGTGTTATTACATTTTTGGTTAATCTAGGGAATTCATCATTTACTAAATATAATTTAGTACTCTTAACATCAAATTTCCTCGAACCAAAACCATTATCAGGTCCCAATCCATATTCAACTAATTTATTCAAAAAATCATCCTGAATTTTTATGGTAGTTATTTGCGCCATAATCACTTGAATTAAATTATAAACGGATGATAGAGGGCCAGTAAATTCTGGCGACATTTTTTCAACTTTAACAACAGATAAAAATCCTTCTTTTTCTGAATCTAATTGGGATAAAGAAGATATCTTAATGTTAGTGGAACTTACACTTGAAGTTTTAATTTCATACCAAGTATCAGTGATTGAAAAATCTTTATTAAATTTGAGAGGCCCTGACCATGACAAAATTGAACTATCAATACCATACTTAGGAATCATATAATTATATAGAAAATATAATTCTCCAAATATGCCTTGTTCTTTTTCTTCAGATAAATCTTTTGTTGTTACATTTTGAAACATTTTTTTCCAATTATAAAATCTATTCTTAATATAATCTAATTCTTTTTTTGCATCAGATAAGTCTGATAATGAATTAACCATGTCTGAGCAAAAAGTATAAAATAAATTATCAAATTTATTATCCTCTAAATCAAAACTTAACCAATAATAATCCTCATTGTCTTTATAATAACTTACATTAATTATTTTTGTTGATTCTATTTGATCAATGGTTTCTCTAGATTGAAATGCCAATCTCTTTTTACCTTCTTTAGATAGACCAAAGAAGATTTTTATTTCATTATTTGTATCTATTTTTTTAAGTATGTCTTCACTAGTTTGTAAATTGGTAAATTGCTCTTCAAAATTAATCTTCATTTGGATCATAGTCCTCCTCGTTTTCAAAATCCATTGATAATTGTTCAATTTTTACTTTATTTAAAACATACGTTACTCTTTCATCTGTAAATATTCCTGGGAATCCTAAAGCAATTCCAAATAAAGGCTCACCATAATTAACAGCTTTTATTGCATCTAATTCATCAGCATTTGCTTTTGTAATATCTTTATTTAGTCTCAACGGATATAAAACCAATAATGGCCTTCTTGTAACATTTAAATAATCAGCCGCAATTATGTTAGTACCTTGATGAGTTTTAACATTTTCTTTGACTTGTTCTAATTGTTCTTTAGTCAAACCACTATTAAATATTCCCGGTTCATATAATCTATTTTTATTACCTGATATTCTAATAATACCTTCTCCAGGATTCATTTCAAAACTACGAGTAACCAATTTAATAGGTGTTTCAAAATAATTCCATTCACTAATTTCTCCGGGTTGTAGTTTAGGATTTTTATCACCGGTAGCAATTACTAAATCCCATTCTGGCATTGCTGTTGAATTTCTTATATATTCTGAAATACTTTCAGTTTCAAATTTTTTATTTTGAAATGGTATTTTAAATTTAGCAATAAAATCCGCAATAATCGTTTTGGGAATTCTTTGAATCATTTTTCTATTATCAACATCTTTTAAATAAAGATCTTTTGCTTGTAAGCTATTAAATAAATGATCGATACATTTTTTATTATCCTCATTATACTTTAGATCTAACTTTGAAGTATCTGCTGCAGTACCACTATAATTTAATGTAATCGTTTTAGATTCTGTATTTTTCATTTTATTTTTAGCTGTTATATTCATCTTCTCAAATTTTTCTAATTCTTCACCGCTAGATATAAACATCTGCATATTTAATCTAGCTGGAGATTGTTTAACCATCAATCCAAAATCTTCTGGAGTTTTATTATGTATATTCATCTGGGTAAATTGTTCCTTAAGATTTTCAACAGCATCTATAACATCTTCAAAATTATCTATATTTTCTTGAGTCATATAAATCTTACATAGATCTTCATAACCAGGTCTATACCCAAACCACCTACACATTTGAAGTACTGTATCATATGCATTTGCTTTTCTATTGAAATAGCTAATCATTAATCCTTCGAGAGTTAAACCTCTTGATAAAATAAATCCTCCTATTGCAATTACTCTTGCACCTTCATTTTCGTAATCATCATAATTGAATCTATTCTTACTATTTGAATTATTAACAACTGTAACTATGAATTGTTGAATTTCTTCATTTAAACCTTCTTGTATTTGATCCCATGAATACTCTTCTCTTAATTGATCGTAGAATGGATCATTATAACAATTATATAAAGAAGCCATATATGGATCTTTAATAAAATCTTCAAAACTCATTTTATATGTTTGAGATATTGTATTGCGCATTATATCAATGTAATCATTTACTTTGTCGGATATTTTATATTAAACATTATTAAACCTAGAAATATTAATCATCATAGTTCTATGTTTAGTCTTTTTACCACGAAGTGTTCTTATTACATTCACAATAATAAAATCATTAATTGCTTTTTTCAAACTATCAGGGATGACTTTAAACACCTCGTCATCTTTCTTATGTGTTGATAGTAAGAAATTATTTTCATATGGATCAAGAGTTTCAATATGATTATAATGTGGACTATTAATTGATCCTTTATTATCGAAAACTTTACTTGCACCAAAATATGTTGAGGGATCCTTTAATTGAACAATAAAATCAGATGGGAACAAATCTTTATTAAGTTCTTCATCAAAAGGATTTATAAATATGTTTGCAAATGGTGTTGCAGTAAAGCCAACATAAGATGCAATTGGGAAATTATTAAACAAATCTCTTATTAACTTATTTATAATAGATGGATCTTCCGTAAATTTCGTATTAACTGAAGCATTATCCGCTTCATCATCAATAATCAAAATATTATCAGAAGTAATGCCTGGATTACCTGGTTTCAAATAATCTTTAACCTGAGTTAGTACACTTTTATTCTTTTTAACAACTAGTATTAAAGGTTTATTAAAGTCACTTGAATTTGTGTTCTGATTTTCTCTCTCAGCTTTTCCAAAATCTGATTTGCTATTAGTTAATGGAATAGCATAGTATCTCTTTTCATCTTCACCTACTCCAACAAACTCAATTTTTGAGCTACTAATTGTATCACTTTTTGCCCCTATAAAACCTGAATCAATTCTTTTTTGTGTCTGTACTCTTAAAGAATCTGTCATTCCAGCTAATAACACAATTACTTTGTACCCATAATCTGCAGCTAAATTTATTAATGCAGTATAATTAGCTGTTTTACCAGATTGAATATCACCCATGACTAATCCCTTTTTCTTAGAATTATTAGTATCATGTAAATCATTTGGATCAGCACATCTTGCTAATATATCATTTGTAGAATGAGTCATTTTAGTAATTGAATCTTCTGGAAAATCTTGATCTCTTAAATAATCTAAATATCTATCAAAAAATGGAGTTGGTTTATCCACTTTTTTAATCCAGTTATTAAATTCTTTATCTTTAACAAGAAATTCTGCTTCAGGATTAGTTGTTCCAATGTTTATAATATAGTTTTCATAAATTGTATTTTTAATGCTTTCTTTATCACATCCATCAAAAATACTCATTTTTAAAATCATGTCTATGTTATCCTTTATTGTTTCTATTGACTTGTTTTCTCCACGAAGAACGTCATGCAATATTCTATATGCTTTTTTTTCAATATCATTCATAACTACTCATCCTTCCAAGTATTTCTTCTTTCTTTTCAAATATACTTCTATAAACATCTGTTTTTAATAATTCATCCAATACTACATCTCTTTTATCTTTTGGAATAATCATTAAGTCTTGACATACTCTATCAACTAATTCTTCAGGAGTATTGCTATCACTATCATTAACTATTTTCAAATCATCTAAGGTGTCATTTTGAATTGAATATTTTGGCAAACCAGTTTCAATCTGAAAAATAAATGAATCCAATATTTTTTTATCATTTTCTGATAAATTCTCAGAAAGAATTTTATACAATGGATTTTCTTTATTTAATTCATATTTAATAAATCCATCTCTTAAATTAACTCTATTCCATACTTTATCAGTTAATTGTTGCTCTTTAACTCCTTTAAATCTTGTGGTTTGCTTACTTCTATGAATAGAATCCTCTAAAGATGCTTTAATTTGTTCCTTAACCTTATCAGGAATTTTAGCAGTTGATTTTTTAACATCTAAACTCCATGCCTTATCTAATGTAGAAGGTATTTCAATTTTTACTCTGGCAAGTTTACTTACTTCGCTTCTTACATTCATATGAAGCCAACTTCCCCAAATTATAAGTCTTCTATTTCTATAAATATAAAATCCTTGTTCATCATAAATACTGACATTTCCTAACAACCTTTTTTCTTCAGCTGTTAATGTATTTGCAAAAGGTAACGTATATGGAGTAATAGTAATTATAGACCCATCCATTGTTATTTGATCAATTCTTCCAGTTTGTTGTCTAGGAGCTGATTCAATAAGGAATGGATCTCTTCTTTCAATTCTGTCATTATTAAAGAAGATTTCTACTTCATCATAATAATAATGAAATACAAGTTCTACATGTTTTTTTGCATCTGAAACAGCATTTCTAAATGATGTGACAAAATTAGTTGCCAATGCATCCAATTTATCGAACTCTTGCCAAATTACCAATGTTCCAGTTTCATATTTTTTTAATTGTTCAACACAAGGTAAAGAAAATATTTCTTCATCTGATAATATTTCTAAAACCCAATCATTTTGTTCCTCGATTTCATCTAAATCGTAGGACATACCATTAATTATATTGTCGGCTTTACTAATAACTGTCATTCTTCTACATTGTGATAAAGAAGCAGACTTTAATCCTAACCCAAATCTACCTAAATCTAGAGAACTATCGACTTTATTGCTTCTATCAGAACCAAAAGTCATAGCATTTTTTAACTCTTCATAGTTCATTCCTAAACCATTGTCAAGAATTGCAAAAAACGGATTATCTAGCGGATCTGAATAGATATTTATCTCTGTTGCTTTTGCAGTAATACTATTATCAATAATATCAGCAACAGAAGTAGCAAAACTATAACCAATCGAACGAATTCCAGCTATTAAAGATTTTGCAGGAGGTACTTGTTTAATATATTTCCCCATTTAATCATTCCTTTCTAAGCATCATAGAATTTATACTCTTTGAAAAGCTTAAAATATCTTCAACTTTATATCTTTTTATTCTTGCCCCATTAAATACATTAGTGACTATAAAAATTTCAACATCATCTTTAAAATCATTAACAAATTTTAATTTTTTTGAAGAAATATTAAAGTATTCAATATTTGATGTTGTATAGAATACCAATACGTATTTTATAAATGAACCTTTTCTGCATTCATAATCATATAATGAATATGGGTACATATATGAGATGTTTATTACTTTATCATATGATTCACTATTTAATAAAGATTCTGCTTCACTCATAGCTTTTATTTTTGCTTCATCCATATAACTTAAATAATTATCTGGATTAACATTCTGACCAAAAATTTGTCTCAACCCTATAATTTCCATATCGTATGATTCAGCATTTTCATTAAATATACTGCTAAATTTATTACCAGCACCTTTGTTATTAATAAATACTTTTGAATATGGTATTCTGTTCTCTCCAATTATTGTTATATTAAAATTCAATATATCAGTGTCAGAATCATATTCAAAACTATTAACAATAAATGCATAATTATGTATTTTTTTTGAAATAGAATTCATTATGTATTTATTATCTATGTCTATATCTTCATCTTCATATTTTAGACTCATTGGATAGTGTAATTTAATTCTTCCAAATTGATATTTGGTTGAATCAACTTCTTCTTTAACATACATTCCAAAACATACATTATCGTTTTCAATAAGGGATCCGTTAACTGATATTTTGTCAAACAGAAATACATTTGTTATCTTAATTTGAGACTTTGAATTTTTAATTAACTCATCGATCAATTTTGGTTTTGAATGAAAATCAAATTGTTTAGGTATATTAAATATCTGATTCAATTCTTCATCCAATGTATTTCTTTGTTTAATCGGAGTTGAAACTGTAGCTGTATGTCCACTTTCATTGTCATTTAATATATTCATAAAAAGGGATTTTGTATCAATTGGTAAATTAATTATCATTGTTTTTTTCCTCCTCAAAAATTGCTTTAAATATTGCTTCAAGAACCGGAACAACAATTGAATTACCAGCTAGTTTTATAGTCTTTCTGTAACTTAACCCTAATTCTCTTACATTTTCATAATCTTTTTCTGAAAATCCCATAAGTAAAAATGCTTCACGTGCAGTTAATAATCTATATGAATTTCCTTTTGGCCCATCATACAAAATCATTCCAGCATTGTTTTGTCTATCCATATTACATGTTATTGTATTGAAATATGTAAGTTTATTAATATCTCTTTTGTTGATCTCCCACATTACTTCTCTTGAAATGGTTTTTGGAAGTTGTGCTTCATCAGCTTCTTTTTTGTATATTGCATTAGAATAATCTGTACGTAAGAATTTATCTATATCTTCTACAGGATATAATGTTTTCTTTAATTTTTCCTCAATATGAGGCTCTTCATCACCTAAAACGCTAACCATAAAACATCTTGCTCTATCTTGTGGGACTCCGAAATAGATACCAGATAGTACCATCACTTCATTTTTATATCCTAATTTTTCAAGATATTTTTTCCACATTCCAAAATCTTTTTTATTTGAAGGAGCTAATATTGCTTTGACGTTTTCCATCAATAAATACTTAGGTAAACGATTTTCTTCATTCAATTCTCCTAAAATTCTTTCAATTTCCCATAATAAACCAGATCTGGTTCCAGAGCCTTTTTTCATTCCCTTAGTTTTACCTCCTGTAGATAAATCTTGGCACGGAAAACTATATGTTAATAAATCATGATCTGGTATATCTTTAGCGTGAATCTCTGTTATTGATCCCAAATTTTTTGTTCTTTTGTTAGCAATATATAGTTTTTCTATTTCTTCAGGTTTCTTTTTAGATAAATTTGTGCAAGGCTTAACAGAATCATTACTAAAAGTAAATTTTTCCAAATATTTTAGTTGTTTTTCATAAGAAGGGACTTTAACTTTTTTTCTCTTACAATGAATAGCATCATAAGCCAAAATGGCATCTATAAACCAATCACTAGTTGCTACAATTTCATATTTTAATTTTGAATTCTTAAGTGCTTTGTTTTGAGCTCCTATTCCTGAAAAAGTCTCAAATACTCTAATTTTATCCATATTATCACCATCATATTATATCTTATATAAACAGTATAACAAAAAAACTAATTTTTGAACAGTAATTACCAAATAAAAAGTCTAAAATTACCATTTATTATAACATATTGAAAAATAAAGCTATGTTTTTACAAGAAAAGAATTAAAATGATAAACATTTATCATTTTAATTCGCGCCTTACGGCCAACACCAAAATTTGATATACTTATAATATGATTAAAGAAATAAATTGGCATAACTCAAACTTTATTAAAGATAGAACTATTAAATTTAGACTAAAAGATATTTTTGCTGACCATTGGGATAATTTTGTGAAATCATATTCAAATCTTGATATCAGACCTGTTATTCATAAAGAAGTCAAAAAAATGATTTCTTGCCGCACTTCTGAATTAGGATATTCCGTCTATGAGTGTCCTGATTGTGGTGAAATTAAATTTTCATATCATACTTGTAAATCTAGATTTTGTCCATCTTGTGGAAATAAATACGTTAGAAAACGTACTGAAGCTATCCTTCAAAAATGCTATAACTGTAAACATCGACATATTGTGTTTACCATTTCTGATTATCTTTGGCCCTATTTTAGAAAAGATAGGAAACTTCTAGATTTATTATTTAAAGCATCTTCTCAAACTATTCTCTCTTGGTTCAAAGATAAATATAAAAAAGAACATTACATCCCAGGAATTATTGCTGTTCTGCATACTTATGGAAGAGATATGAAATGGAATCCTCATATTCATACTATTGTTACAGAAGGTGCTATGGGTAAAAATAATGTGTTTAAAAAATTTGATTTTATTTCCTATGATGCTTTAAGAAAAAGATTTCAAAAAATATTACTTGATTTATTAGAAAAAGAAATTGGCAAAAAAGATTTTAAAGCTCTAAAAAATTTTATTTATAAAAAATCTAATAAAGGTTTCTATGTATATGCTGAAAAAAAGTGTTCATCTTCGACTGAGACTATGATTGAATATGCAGTCAGATATACAGGAAAACCAGCTATGGCTGAATCTAGAATTATTGATTATGATGGCGAATTTGTAACTTTTTGGTATCAAAGACATGAAGACAATAAATTTGTTGAAGAAAAAATTCACGTATTTGAATTTTTTAAAAGATTGATTATTCATATTCCAAATGAAAATTTTAAAACTGTTAGATATTATGGAATATATTCTAAAAAACACAAATTTCATGATAAAATGATAATGTTAATAAAACATCAAACTCACAAATTAAGAGATTCTCTTAATTCTTGGAGAATGATGATATTAAAAGACTTTGATATTGATCCAATATCTTGTCCAAAATGTGGTAACCAAATGATATGGCAATATCGAGTCTGTTAGAAAGGTTGTGTTTTTTATTATTAAATTTGATTTCTCTACTATACCAATACCACTTAGTGGAAAAATAGTAGAATATATTTGTCCAAAATGCAAAGTCGAGTTTGAAGCACCAATTGAAATGGTTGAAGAATTTGAAGAAGAAGATATATTGAATGGATTACCAATCTCAACTCCTCCATATATCATTTGTCCAAAATGCCAACACAAAAAATGTGTTCCATTAGATTATAAATCAAAAAGAGGTTACCACCACAAATATAATAAGTAAGAAAAAAATTCATAGTGATATGAATCTTTTTGGAGTGGCATTATTGCCACTCTCTTTTATTTTTACATTTTTGTTTATAAGGAGAAAATTCCTTATAAACAAAAAAAGACCTTTTTAGGTCATATTTTTCTATTTACATACTTTTTAGATAATCAGACAAGTCTTTGTTGGTACAGTATATGTAACATCCTTTCATGCCACGTGTCATTAATGTTCTGTATGTGTTTTTAATTAAAGTGTCTGCTATCTTGTTAGCTACATCTGCTCCTTGTTCATTTGCTATTTTATTTATACCTTTTAGTGAGTTATCACTCTTTGCTCTTTTATTATAATCAGTAATAATATGACCATCTTCATATCTCATATCATCGCCAATAATGACTCCAACGTAATCAAATTCTAATCCTTGAACAGTATGAATGCATCCTGCTTCGTTAATAGAGTTTTCTCCTATAGCGAAAGCTTCTCCTGTTTCAAGATTCCAACTTATTTCAAAATCCTTTTCAGGTATTTTTATTTCATGATAATTAG
>JAEEGL011432098.1_pt1 | contig 13237 bp, 12 predicted proteins | sample 9134231 | NCBI WGS metagenome assembly JAEEGL01 (sample SAMN16246548, study PRJNA631951) | gut metagenome | biome: gut microbiome; feature: rumen; material: fiber-attached | host: Bos | place: Iran: Karaj | collected 2018-10 | reverse complement strand
CAATTTGCAAGTTTTAGAATATAATATATAGCAATCGAAATAATAATTTTAAGGAACAAGAATTAAATGCCGATTATTAAATCCGCGAAGAAAGCCGCGCGCCAAGCTGTTAAGCGTCGCGACAACAACCAAGCGATCAAAAAGGTTATCCGCAATGCACTAAAGGATTTCCATAATAAACCAACCGCCGAGAAGATGTCGGTTGTTCAGTCCGAGTACGATAAGGCCGTGAAGAAAGGTCTTATGAAGAAAAATACTGCTAGCCGCCGTAAGGCAAATCTTGCAAAATGGGCTAAAGAACACAACGTAAAGCTTGCTGCCGGTAAGAAGGCTACTGCGCCTAAGACCGCTGCTAAGCCAGTTGCAAAAACTTCAACTAAGAAAACCGCGACTAAGACTGCTACCGTAAAGAAAGCTACAACTAAGAAGGCTACCGCTACGAAGAAGCCAGTTGCTAAGAAAGCTACTACCAAGAAAGCAGCTACGAAATAAAAAATCAGTTCACAAAATATCTCCGTCTTGACGACGGAGATATTTTTTATCCTGCGATAGTGTCATGCTCGGACGACTCTAGCAATTCGCCGTAGCTTTGCTCAATCGCCTTCCCTTTAACTTTTAAGACGCGGAATGTCTCAACGAGATCGTCGAAAGCTTCTTTGGGATCGTCTTCGTCCGAGAGATCAGACTCGATACGACCGTAATAGCCCGGAAGACCATCAATTTTATCGATATATATGCTAATCGTATCGCCCATAGAAAGTTCTTCGCGACGACGACTAACTTCGTATTTTAGCTCATATCCTAGCTGATAAACGATATGCGCCGCTTCAGTATAATCCTTCACCTGAGTAGAGTTAACTATATCAAGATGTCTATCTTCGAAATGACGGCGTAATACTAGGGCGTAAATGGTTTTATCGGGTGCTTTAACAATGGTGCGAAGCGAGAGACGAGGCATGGAGCGATCGCGAGCATAGTTCTTAGGCACAAAAATACGGTCATGTTGCCAATATGCCTCGGAGAATTTAAAGTTAATTTCTTCGAGTGTTTGGATAAAATCCGCGCGGCTCTGTAGTTTCATTTTTACGATAGATTTTTTCATAAAGTAACTCCTTCGCGAGCTTTGTTCGCCCATTCGTCTGCGTTTTCGTTACCATCCGTTCCAATATGTCCACGCGTCCATTCGAGAGTAACTTCTGGCTTTTCGAGATATAGCGCATATAATTCCTGAACAAGCTCGAGATTTTTAATCTCGCCGGTTTTCTTTTTCCACCCATTTTTTTGCCAACCAGCCGCCCACTTCGTGACGACGTTGACCCAAAATTCGCTATCGGTGGAGATTTTGTCGCCCACTCGAGCGAGTTTATAGGCAGCAATAAGGGCTTGAGCCTCCATACGGATATTAGTGGAGTTCTTTTCTCTGCCCAAAACAACAGGCCGGCCGTTAAGAACAACGGCGTAACCGCCTGGGCCAGGGTTTGGGCTTGCACTGCCATCCGTGAAATAGTGTGCCATATACTGTTATTTTACCACAGCGGTCAAATATGTCACCGCAATAGCCTTTTTTTGCGATTATTTGGTACTACCCCTGAATAATGTTAAAATATGACTATGCCCGCGTGGCGGAATTGGCAGACGCGCTAGCTTCAGGTGCTAGTGCCCCTATGGGCGTGCTGGTTCAACTCCAGTCGCGGGCACCATTTCGTTAGCCGACAAAAAACACCCTCCACTGAGGGTGTTTTTTAGAGAGGTTAGTATTTGCCTGCGCTAGCGCATTTAGTAATCTCCGTCTTCGTTGTACCGGCTTCTAGAGCGGAATCATCCAGGATAGTTTCTTCCGATCTGCAGACTGGGGCAGTAACATAGAAATTTTTTGAAATATTTCCTTCTTCTGGGTCATATGCCGCAAGAGCATAGTTGGCGAGTGGAAAATTCGAGTCGAAGAGCTCGACGCGCGCTTCAATGCGACGGAAGAGATCGTTGGCGCGTCCGGTCGAGTCCACCACAGCCTGTACGCCATCGAAATACACATTCTGACAGTTATCGTTTTCAAAAATACTAATATCTTGGTTATTGCAATGCTTCATTTCTACACTTACCTCAGTTTTTGGCTTACCGTAAGGCAGATTTAGCACTAGAAAGAAAGTTTCGTCATTTCTATTATTCGAAGTCTTCGGATAAGGTACACGAATATCTGCCACGCAGGCATAGCCGTTACCCCAATCGATATTATTCTCATAATTACAATACACATCCATTGGGTTATTCTGCGATTTATTTGCAGCGGCAGCAAATGGATTACCATTCAAATGGTTGGAATAGTTCGCACTAGTAATAAGGTTAGGAGCCTTGAGCGCAATATTTTGCGATGGCCTTAGCAATACTGTACCGCGATTTGACCTAGCATCATTCCCGGTTCCAGTGCTTGAATAAAAATCACTCAACTTAAAATTCGTTGCGGTCTGGATTAGGGTAGTTTGAAGAGTGGGCGGGACGCTTGGTTTTACGTTAAACCAGTTATTATAATTATCGTGAGGTAGATAGCCACTAATCGTCCTGTTAATACCTCTCATTCCAGTGCTGGAGGATTCAAACGAGAAGTAGCTATTATCAATTTCACCAGAGTTATTATTGACAGCAGTAAGGTCGGCACGACTAAACCAGCTAACGACAAGACGATTGACGCTAGACGCTTTAGAATCATCTCCGGTGCGGAGGGGTATAATCTTAGTTGGATTATTTTCAGTAAGCGTCGAGATGAAATCTTTACTTTTGCGCGCAACCTTAACGCAAGTATAAGCCTGATCGTAAACTTTAGAGGCGTCTCGACCGATCTCGCCGCCAGTACTAATTGGGGTTTCTGGGCTTTCCCCATCGCCAGCACTGGTTCTCGGATAGTTAAGTAATTTCGGTACAAGATCACAATCCTGCGCATTAACGAGACTGTTAGCATCGCCACCAAATACGGCTTCATATTCTGAGCATGACTCGCCACTTATCAAGCAATTTTGGTATTTGATTAATACAATTTTCGCATCTTCAACGCCCGCTAATGCCGAGTTGTAAGCAGATTGAGAGAGACTGTAATCAGTAGTACGCGTCGATTCCGAGAGCATTAATCTAATAAAGCTCAACGCGATAATACTCAATAACGTTGCTGTAAAAATTACTACATAAATTGCTGATGCGCCTTTTCGTGTTTTTACTTGTCTTCTTGCCATATCACCTCGCTTCTATTATCTTTACACATTCCTTCCAGTTGCCCGAACCGAAAAATTAAATTTATTCACCGAACAATAGTCAAATTCGATTTTCGTGGCTTCGGTACTCTCGTCTAAAGAGTATGTCTCATTCGAACCTGTGCAGAAGTTTCCATTGGACTGAATATTGACACCGCCAGATAAAGTCGCAAGAATAAATGTTCCGGAATAGAAGATTTGACCGGTGCGCTTATTTTGCATAGCAGGCATTATCGAAAAATCATATAGCGCTAAGTCATTTTCATCCTTATTAATAAGAACAGTGACGTCGTTGTCGTTAGCTACTTCATAGTTATTGCCTGCTGGTGGCGTAAGCTTGGTGCCAGCTTCGTGAGCGCAAACGTTGCGACTTCCATCTGGTATACGAACGAGACGATGAACTTGATTATTAACTTTAAGCGCAGTAGCCGGAACGGTGCCGCCGTTATTATTCATAGATTCGATTGTTGGTGCGGTATTCCAAATATACGAATAACTCCCCGTGCAGAAAACACCACTAGCTTGCACAGTAAAGCCATTGCGATCAGTTGTTATTTCGTTGTAATAATCGGCCCACGATTCCCTAATTGCATTCGCATTTATTGGAGACGATGACGGCTCGGGCATAACTCTGTTCGTAACTGGCGAACTAGTAATTACGCGAGAGAGGTCATTAATAATATCGCGCCCAACACTATTAACCGAGCGCATTGCTAGACCCTTTTTATATATTTTAATAATTCGAATCGTTAGAGAAGCAATGCTCATGAGCATTATCGCCAGCACGGTAGTAGCTAACATAAATTCAACAATAGTAAAAGCTTTCTTTTTCATTCGTTTGCCACCTCTGGATTATATAACCGCACAATAGTAGTAATCGTAGAAGCTGCTTTAGATCCAACACTATGCCAGCAAGTATGAATATAGAAATCGTAATACTTTGATTTGTTTAGATTGGATTCGTTTTCGCCAACAGCTACAATATAAATGCCCTCAGGATTTTTAATCTTATTGTAAATATCCTTCTCCGCAAGTGCACCATCGGCACTATCTCTTCCCGTCTTACCTCCAGACGATCTCTGCGGTACTCCGCTGCTGCCAGCCGATTCATATACAACGCGTGGGTAGACTGATGCTTCTTGTTCGTCGCCAAAAGTCCCATAATAAAGCACATCTCCGGTTTCTTTGGCATAAATATTGTTGTCATATTTCGAATCCGTATCAGGTAGAACGGCGCGAGAATTAATAATAAACGGTTTATAGCTGGCTATCTTTGAGTACACTTCATGACAATCATCTCCACCGATATTCGCATCAAATTCCAAAGTTTTTTGCGGCGAAAGCGCTCTGCTTTTTATCGAGTTCCATATATTCGCAAACTTACTGCCGTCGTTACTATACTGCAGCTCCGAGACGTAGCCCTGATGGAGATAACGCAGTGCTTCTGCCTGAGCATCCATTTCGTTACGCGCCATAGTATATTCTAAAGTGCGCTGAGCATTATTGACGCCGGAGTTCATAAGATTAACGGTCATAATTGCGATAATAGAAAAAATAGCAAGAGACATCATTACCTCGATAATGGTGTCGCCACGAAGAGTTTGTTTTTGCGCCTTTTTTAATCTTGACATTGGTCCGCCTCGTCATCCGCGTCGACTAGCCGAATGGCACTTTGACCAGAGCCATTATGCAATATCTTAATCATGCGTTTATGGTTGTCATATATTTGAGCGCTTCCGGTCTCTATGCAGATTTTCAAATCCTGATCATTCTTGAAGTTAGCGTCAGTTATTTCGTCATTAATTCCGAGGCGATCAAGCGCAGAAGATGCATATGTAAGACCGTTTCCGGAATTGGAGCCATTCATCTCTTCATAATCATACGCATTACCATCGTCGTTAGTAATATAATCTTTCCACACATAAGTACGAATTGAGCCATCTCGAGGAGATCTAAAAATTAATAATGTAGCTTTTAGAGTATTATTAGTTTCGTCTACCATTTTTACGCCCCATTTCAACGTGCGTGTAGTAAGATGATCGGCGGCGCGTATATAACAGCTCGAAGTGTCGCTTTTATGTGGACAATGCACGGCTATGTTGTTTGCTTTGGCGACGTCTTTTAGTATTTTAAGATCGTTATAGTTGTCCGGTATTGGGGTGCCGCCAGGCTCTTCGCTCAGTCTAACCATAGTAATATAATCGCGTCCGATTAGTTCGGAGGTTTGGATTTTGCTACTCGCACCATCAATAACGACTACGGCGCCATATACAACGCAATTAGTGCGTCCACGATAGGAAATAGATTCCGACATGCTGTTTGTGACGGAATTGTAATATGCAGCAGCGCTTCCATCCGAAATATCTTTAGATACTAAAGCATAGCAGCTCGAATCTTGTGCTTTAGTACGCATATTGATATGAACGTCCGATACGAATGAATATTGATTTTGAAGAATGTCGGCAATATCCTCTACCGCATCATTATAGCGTTGACGAGATATGTTACTGCCTAGACCAATTAAGACCCCCGATAATAACAAGCCGGTCAGTGCCAAAAAAAGCATTACTTCTATAATTGTAAACCCAACCCTAATAGACTTTGCGTCCTTTTGCATAGCTCTATTATACAACAACATAAGCATTTTTTTACATTTTTTATGCCATATGTCGTTTTATTACTAAAGATTATTTTGCGTATTCGATTGCGCGAGTTTCACGAATAACATTAACCTTAATAACGCCAGGATATTGCATAGTTGCTTCTATCTTGTCGGCAATATCGCGTGCGAGCTTAAGTGCAGATAAATCATCAATCTGCTTCGGCTCGACAATAACGCGAATTTCGCGACCAGCGGAGATAGCATATGCTTTATCGATACCCTGAAAGCTAGTCGCAACATTTTCGAGCGCCTTCATACGTTCAGCGAAATTCTCGGCTGAAATATTGCGTGCACCTGGACGGGCGGCAGAAATGGCATCGACGATCTTTACAATAATAGCTTCTGGAGTAGTTGGCTCGATGTCGCCGTGATGAGCAGCGATTGCGTGGACGACTTCATCCTTCATGCCAAATTTTTTAGCTAATTCTGCGCCAATATCGGCATGCTTACCCTCAATCTTATGCGTAACTGCTTTACCCACATCATGAAGAAGCGTGGCGGTCTTAGCAATATTGACATCAGCACCAACTTCCTCGGCAATCATACCAGCTATATGTGCCATTTCGATTGAATGAAGAAGGACATTTTGACCATAACTTGTACGGAATTTAAGTTCGCCGAGAAGATGAAGGATCTCCGAGGGAATGCCGATAACTCCCACTTCACGAGCAGCGTCTTCGCCTGCGCGAACAACCTCTTTTTCGATTTCGCGTTCGGCTTTAGCGACTGCATCTTCGATGCTAGATGGATTAATGCGACCGTCTTTCATGAGACGCTCAAGCGCATAGCGAGCAACCTGACGGCGAATTGGGTCAAAACTGCTGAGAACTACCATACCAGGAGTGTCATCAACGAGAACATCAACGCCAGTAGCATGTTGAAGCGCCTGAATATTGCGCCCTTCCTTGCCGATAATGCGACCCTTCATGTCGTCATCTGGGAGCTTAAGACTAGTAACAGTGCGGTCAGCCGTAACCTCCGAAGACATACGCTCCATTGCGGTTAATAGCATCGCTTCAGCAGTTTCGTCGATGTGATCATTGTAGGCTTTTTGTTCTTTAATCATCAGCTCAGCAAGATCGCCCTTAATATCGCGCTCGGTCATGGAAATAAGCTTGTCCTTGGCGTCCTTCTTACTGAGACCGGCAATTTTTTCTAATTTTTCCTGCGCCTTAGTGCGAATAGCGCGAATTTCGTCTTTAAGTTCTTCGATTTCGCCTTCTTGTTTGCGTAAGCTTTCAGAACGCTTGTCGAGCTGATCGAGCTTTTTGTCAAGCAATGTTTCACGCTCGGCTAAACGATTCTCGGTTTTTTTCCATTCTTTACGATGCTCACTCTCTTCGCGTTGAGTCTTGTCGTTAATATTAGATGCTTCCTTCTTTGCATTCAGGACAATCTCCGAGGCTTCATGTTTAGCTTTACGAATCAATTCATCAGCCTTATTTTTGCCCCCATTTTCTTTATTTTTATTTACGGCATAAAAACCACCCACGCCAGCCCCAATACCTAGGACTAACCCGGCGATAAGTAGACCTATCTCCATATTCCCTCTTTCTTTCCATACGCAATCAAATATCAAAATTCAAGATGAAGGTGCGTATATAAATAAATTAAATAAATATCCTTGAAATTAAATGGTAACTTGTACCTGTAATAATTGTATCACAGAGCTTACTTCTTTGGTGGAGTAATATTGGCTGGTCGACCATATTCCGGTATGATTAATTTAACCTTTTCGCCATGATGATTATAGAGAGGGATACTTAGCTGTTCAGCAAGCGTATTTACGACCGTCGCACCAATCCTAAGCCCAGTAAAGCTGCCCGGACCGGACATCAAAGTTATTTCTTCGATGTCTTGCCAATCTTTTCCGTTTTCGATAAGTTTATCATGAATAAATTTATGTAAATGCCTAGCTAAATCACGTCCGGACTCCCACTCGTAACTTTTGCCGTCGAGCTTCATGATGGTTTTGGGCTGCGAAGTGTCTAAATATAGTTTCATTTTTCAATTAACTCCCGCGTACTTTCGTCAACATATTTAATTTCAATTACCTTGTGATCTTTCGGCAATACATTTTGGACGCTTTGCCCCCATTCAATAATTGTTACCGTTTTTGGTTCAAAGATTGACTCTGCAAGATCTTCGGACATAATACCTGGGTCAGAAAGGCGATAGAAATCATAATGAACAAGGCGATACTTTTTCCCAGCGTATTCTTTCGAGAGCGTAAAAGAAGGAGAAGTGACGTCTGCCGTAATACCTAAACCGCGTGCTATACCGCGAACTAGAGTGGTTTTACCGGCACCTACGTCGCCGAGCAGTTCAATAATGATGGGCGCTTTTACTGTTTGTCCGAGTTTCTGACCATATTTAAGCATTTCCGTTTCGGAATGAATTAACATGTATATATTTTACCATATTTTGGAGATTTATCTAGGGTAAAACTAGGTCTATATGAGTAGGACAAGTGATGTTTAATTACTAGAATGACGATTATAATTGGAATATATACTATGAAAATAATTGGCTGATTAGCCGGAATATCCACGATCGCCCACTTGGCGGCGCTAAGTCGATTGATAACTTCAATTTGATATAAAAGAAATAGTCGATTAATGCTTACTAATAACGGAATTTTAAACGGACAGACACCTACTACAAAAGTTAACGCCATGATGACTGGTATTAAAGGTGTAATAAGTAGGTTCGATATTGCGCCGATGATTGACAGCTGCCCAAAGGTATAAATACTAAGCGGTAAACAAGCAAATTGCGCTGAGATAGTAGCGAATATCATACTAGCTAACCAACTCGGAGTCTCTTGTCCACAAAAGAATCTTTGCAGTATGGGCACGATAATAATAATGCCAGTAAACGACAAAAACGATAACTGCCATGCGAGTTCAAGGACGACGGTAGGCTTAATCAAAGTCGAAAGCGCCGCCACATAAACAAGTAGTCGCCCAGGATGATAATTGTGTCCAAAGTACCTGGCGAATAATGATAAAACCGACACTATACTTGCTCTGATGAGACTGGGGCTAAAACCGGTTATTGAAACAAAAATTACGATTAGTACAACGGAAAAGAAGAAGCTGGCGAAACGAGAGGCTTTTCCGATTGTCTTCTTGACGAATTCGACAAGTACAGAAAGGCAGAATCCTGATGCAACGACGACATGCGATAAGCCGACAATCCTTAATTGTTCTTTGATCTTATTACTAAGAGTTTTCTCACCCATCAAAAAGCCGAGCGCAAGATTGGCTAGATCCGTGTCGCCGAATGATTGTTGTACATTTTGAACGAAGTAATTACGCGCTTGTAAGGCGAAATCTGGTGGGCTAGGTTTACTAATACTAATGAGCTGCGGACGATAAATAGAAAAAGTATATGCGCCAAAGCCAGTTTTAGGACTACCCCTGACCGTGATAATATCGGAACGGTTAATGTCTCTCCGTTCGCCTACTAAAACTGCATATGCTTGACATTTAATACTATCTGTGGTATAATTAAGGTATATATCACTTATCTTGACATGAGTCTGATGATTCTTATATTCTGGCTTGTCCGTAACTGTAGCACTTAATATAAGATCATGACCGATATAACTGGAAGCGATTCTCTGTTCGCGCACGACTACGCCGGCGCGCATAAGGCCGAGCAATAGTCCAGCGAAAATAGAAAGAATAATCCGCCAATATGGCGCAGCGATCAAAGCGAATACAATTAAGATTGCGGAAAGAACAAGCACCCAAACATCCGAAATGCTTCATAACATCACTAATGCGAGGATGTTGCCCATCACGAAGCAAAGGGCTACCATTAGCGACACAGTTGACGAATGAATTTTATGCTGAATTATCTGTTGCATATATCTAGTTTACAAAAAACTTTTTCAGGCTTAAATCATAAGCATTAAACATCTGTTATACTATGATTGTGAAGAAATTGTTTAATAAACCTTTAACTAAAAAGCAACGCTATATAGCTTCGTCTTTATTGTTTCTGGGCATAGCGGCAATTATACTAACCTGGTTTTTGGAATACCGGTATTTCTTAAATGACATGTTCCGCACCTGGAGCTTCGTAATTGGTAGTCCTTTAGTTTTTCTATTTAATGCATTCATTTTGTGGTTATTGATGGTTTTTATATGGGGCGTAACCGGATCGCCTACTATCACTGCTGGCGGGACCTGGATCTTAATTATCATACTTACTTATATTCACATCAATAAATACTATTCTCGTCAAACTCCGTTATTGCCAGAAGATTTTCAGCTGGCAAGTGAAGCACATTCATTGTCTAAATTCATCGATTCGGGCTCAATCATTCGCTTAGTTATAGCTATTGTTCTTGTAGTTGTTTTGATGACATTATTTTATAAATTCGCAGCTAAAAGACTAGGCTTGACGCGTGCTTGGAAAACTAATGATTTTGCAAATAGGCACGCGATTTCGATGAGGCTATTAATCGTAATTTTGGCTGGAAGTGCGTTTTACGTATCGACCGAATTTATTCGCCACCACGAAGGAATGCGCTACGAAGATATTCCGATTCTAGGTACGCATTTTACGGCTTGGAATCAGAATCGAAATTATGACGATAATGGTTTTGTTTTGGGCTTTTTATATAATTTTCAAAAATTAAAACTCGATGAGCCCGATATTTATAGCAATGAGAAAGTAACAGCCATTAAGAATAAGTATGATGCGATAGCGGAAGAAGAAAATATGAACCGCAAAAGTATAAATGACAACGACGTAAACGTTATTGTTATATTAAATGAATCTTTTTACGACCCAAGCGTAGAATTCAACGGCGAGAAATTTGAGAACTATTATCCTCATGAAGGTGGGGAAATACTACCAAACCTGCATAATATCCAAAAGAAATATCCGAGTGGGTTAATGTATTCATTGGATTATGGCGGCGGTACAGCAAATATCGAGTTTGAAGCGCTTACTAGTCTTACTAACTATTGGACAGATACGGTGCCTTACACTACGCTAATTCCGAAGTCTGGACAAATACCATCAATTGCGCAGATGCTGAGATTGAATGGCTATACAACGACGGCGATTCATCCATTCAACGGCGGCATGTATAAGCGTAATATTGCGTTGGCAAATGAAGGCTTCGATACTTTTATTACCGAAAATGAAATGGACTTTAAGGAGCACGAAGGTACTTCGGAATATATTAATGACCGTTCTGCCTACAAACAAACTCTCAAGGTGCTCAAAGAAGGTAAAGATAAGCAGATGATTGGTCTAATTACAATGCAGAATCATACGCCATATAATGCAGCGATTTATGATAAAACCCAGTTCGCCGTAAAAAATGAGAAGATTGATGAACAGAAAAAATCCGATATTTCGATTTACTACCAAACTCTTCATACTTCTGATCAATATTTAGGTGAATTTATTAGCGAGCTCGATAAAATAGACAAAAAAGTTGTCGTCTTATTCTTCGGCGATCATTCCGCCGGCTTATTCGACGAAGTCAACTCGCATGCCGAAAAGAAAGTGCGCGATTTGTCACGCGTTACGCCGTATTTTATTTATTCCAATTATGATTCAGGTTTTCGCGGAAAACGTAATCTCGCAACTACGACACCGAATTGTATGATAAATACAATGCTCAATGGTCTGAATTGGAAGAAAGATTCTCTTTATTACCTTGTCGACGAAGTGTGCAAGAATGAGCCAATTTTAACTTCAGCATATCTAGAGGGGCGCCAGGTTAGCATGCCGGCAATACTTGACGATTATGAGCTGATAACTTATGACATACTGGGCGGCAAAAAATATTGGACTAAAAAATAAAGAGCCCCCAATGGGAGCTTCTTTATTAATTCTTTGGAAATAGCGGTACAGCTGGTGGCCGAATCTCGGTTGCCGTAAAGATGTCTCGGATTTTTGCGGAGACGTCTGGTATAAATATCTGCAAGCGATCATTGATTGCGAGTAAATCTACGACGAGTTTCGTGAGGACCTCCTTAGCTTTCTCAGGATCGGTTTTAGCGAGCGCCCAAGGCTTCTCGACGTCAATGCGCTTGTTAAGTTCAGCAATACCATCCCATAAAATATCAAAAGCAAAGTTAAACTCGTATTTCTCCATGCGATGGTCGAAATCTTCGTTTGCAATGGGCTTAACTTTTTGGCCGGAAATACCGTTCTTTTTGCAAAGGGTTGCAAGGCGCTGAACGAGGTTGCCTAGGTCGTTGGCTAATTCATTATATGAAGCTTCATACTTCTCCCATGTAAAGTCCGCGTCGTCCGTCGTTGAGGCGTGGCGCAAGAAATAATAACGGAACGGCGCGAGACCATGCTTATCGATAATCTCCTGAGGAGCAATAACGTTACCAATGGTTTTAGACATTTTTTCGCCATTAGCTGTAATCCAGCCGTGGGCAAGTAGATTGTGCGGAAGTGGTAGACCGAGCCCCATTAGAATGGCTGGCCAAATACCGGCATGAAAGCGCAAAATATCCTTGCCAACGATTTGCGTATGAGCAGGCCAATCGGCTGAAATATCCTTGTCTGGGTAACCAAGAACGGTAATATAGTTAGAAAGTGCATCTATCCAAACATACATGACCTGATCATCGTCGTCCGGTACAGGAACGCCCCATTGCACTTGCTCTTTTGGGCGCGAAATAGAAACATCAGGCATATCTTTGATCATATTAAGAAATTCTTTTTTACGGAATGCTGGCGTAATTCTAAGTTCATCTGATTCGATTGCTTCGCGGATGCGTTCCTTAAAATCAGAGATGCGGAGATAATAGTTTTCTTCGGAAAGCTTAGTGTAGGGTTTTTTATGGTCGGGGCATACGCCATGATTCTCGTTGTATTCTTTCTCGGTGACGTAACCTTCGCAACCCTCGCAATACCAGCCCTCATATTTATCCTTATAAATATGGTTGGCGAGCTTACGCCAAATTTCCTGACAGCGGCGTTCGTGATCAGGGTCAGTAGTGCGAATAAAATCAGTATATTCTACGCCAAGCGAATGAATGAAATTTTGATATTGCTCTGCCTTCTGGTCGACAAAATCTTGAGCAGGCATACCCTGCTCGGCAGCTTTCTTGAAGTTCTTGCTACCATGCTCGTCAGTCCCCACTTGAAGGCGAACTTTTTTGCCACAATACATCATATATCGACGGAGCGTGTCCGCAAGCAGGTAGTCCATAGTGTGGCCAAGGTGCGGATTACCGTTGACATATGGAATAGCAGTAGTAATATATGATTCTTTCATGAACCATATTTTAACATCTTTTACAGATAAAGACGAGCTATCCTTAGTTAAGCTTTCTGGCACAATGCT
>JAEEGL011276048.1_pt1 | contig 13237 bp, 13 predicted proteins | sample 9134231 | NCBI WGS metagenome assembly JAEEGL01 (sample SAMN16246548, study PRJNA631951) | gut metagenome | biome: gut microbiome; feature: rumen; material: fiber-attached | host: Bos | place: Iran: Karaj | collected 2018-10 | reverse complement strand
GGCATCAAGGATCGCCTTGTGACCCAGATCCGGGTCGCGGCATTCCGGGTTGGAAAGGGCGAGATGACCATAGATGAAGCCATTTCAATGTACGGAAGCTTTGAGTAAAATTCTTCTCTGCCGTCTGGATCTGCCGGTTATAGCGTAATGCATGGGATCAGTGACGCCAGGTGTTGTTTCGAGCTGTGTCATATCGCCGATATACTTCTTTAAATCAAATACAAGAAATCCGAACCCCTTGCCGACCGGCTTCAGGTTCGGATTTCTCGTGTATGGTGGAGCATAGGAGATTCGAACTCCTGACCCCAACACTGCCAGAGCCCCGGGACACTTCGTGATCTTTTGTCCGGTTTTTCGTCGCTTTTCGAAAGTCCTGTATTTTCAACCCTTCCGGCGTTTCCGCTTTTCTTCGTTCGTCCCGACTGATCGGGGCTCTTTTTATTTTCGGTAGACATTCGGTAGACATTTCAGGTCGAAAAAGAACTGATAACCCGTAATATTTTCGAAGGCAAAAAAGAAGGCGGAAGGATGTGTTGTCCCTCCGCCTGAAGTGTTTTGATCCTGTCCAGTTATCCGAACATTGTTCCCAGTACATCCGACGCCGTCCTGTCGTCTTCCGGCAAGGCATGACCGTATATGTCCAATGTGACCGACGCTTTGCTGTGTCCCAGACGACGGGCGACTGTTTCGACGGGCGTATTCTTTGACAGAAGCAACGTCGCCCCGGTATGGCGGAGGTCGTGAAGCCTGATCTTCGGAAGTCGTTCGTCAAGTTTCTTCTGTTTATCCGCCTTGTTCGTGATCTTTTCCGCTTCCGCTTCGATCGCTGAATTATACAAGGTGATAATTTCGGCGAACTTGTGACCGGGCGTCGATATGTCGATCGGAAGCCCGTTATCGATCTGGATGAAAACAGTGTTGTCGTCAAAGTGATCGATCAGCTTCCCGTCTTCGATCTTGTCCCGATGACCCTTCCATGCTGTCCCCATTTTCATACACAAACGACGCTGATCCTTCTTCCACTGCTTCAGCAAGTTGATACAATCGGACGGCAACACAATATCCCTGATCCCGGCGGAGGTCTTCGGGTCTTTCACGATCCGCCCTTCCTTTGTGACCGTGATCGCCTTGTTGATCGACACGACCTGACTGTCGAAGCTGACGTCACGCCATGTCAGACCGCACATTTCGCCCCGGCGGAACTGTCCTTCGATCGCCATTGTGAAGTAAACACGCCACTGGAAGTCGATCTTATGTTTCGTTGTGTATCCCGGGACGGCGTACTTCTGACCCGTCTTCTTCAGCGTCCTGTGATGTCCCTTCACAGGGACGTCATATTCCCGGGTCAGGGCGTCCTTCAGAAAACGCTTCGCCTGATCCGTATCGAAGAAGCAAAGATCATTCCCGGTCTTCGCCTTCACAGTCGGAAGATCATCACAACGAAGGCAAGGGTTTTCCCTGATATACTGCTTCTTCATGGCGTATTTGAAAACGCTATTTGTGACGGCGAACGTCATCCTGATCGTGTTCGAGGCTTTTCCCTCCGCCTGTTCCGCCTTCAGTATATTGTCGATATGTGTCGCCCTGATCTTTGTGATCTTCAGGCTTCCGATCTTCGGCAACACACGGGAACGAAGGACGCCCATATAATTTTGTCTGACCGACGGCGTCTTCGCCGGAAGCCAATTCTTTTCCCAGATCGTCACGAATTCGGCGAAGGTGACTTTGTCGCCTGACACGACGTCGCCTTCCAGAACTTGCTTTTCGAACTGAACAGCGAAGGCTTCCGCTTCCTTCTTTGCCTTCGTCGGGGCTTTTGTCGTCGGCGTGAAGGTCGTCGTTTCGATTTGTTTCTTTCCTTCAGCGTCACGTCCCAGCGATACAGTGATCAGGAAGCTGATCGTCCCGTCTTTGTTCGGTCTTGCTTTTACGCTTGCCATTCTTCAGCCCTCCGTTTCTGTGTTGTCGTCGTACAGTGGCGTCCCACTTCTGGGAAGCCCGAAGCGTTTTTCTTCCTTCTCTGTGTATATCCCGAACTTGTCGACTTCCTGTTTTTCTTCTTCTGATAAAACGTATGTCGTCCAAAGCGTATTATCTTTGTCAAAGTCTGGATTTACTTCCTTATTCTTTTCCCAGAACAAAGCGTTTGCGTCCGCTTCCGCTTTTTCAAGTGTCTTCTGATGTGCTTCAAAAAGTGATGAAACATACTTTCCGATCTGGACTTGTAAAGCCCGGATGAACTTCATGTCGTACTTCGTCAGGAAGTACGTCTTCCCGTCTTTTGTGTACTGGAAAAGCCCACGACCCTTGCTTGTTTCGACTGCCTCCGCCGGGACTGCTCTTTCATAAGGATCATGATCCTGACCAGTCACATCATAGAAGTGTAACGGAGCAAAAACCGGGAACGCCTTGTCGAAGTCCGGGATAATATTCCTTAACCCCTGAAAGAAAGTCAGGTCTATTTTGAATTTTTCCTTTGCTATTTTTTCAAGCGATCCTTCCAGTCCGTTGGCATAGTCGACGACATACTGATAACGATCATCATGCGTTTTGGGTGTAAATTCGCTGATATCAACGTCCAAAACCTGACAGATTACTGGAAGATACTGCTTCGGCGAATGCACGCCATTCAATAGTCTGGAAACATACGTTTCATTGATTCCACATTGTGGATCGACTTCTTTTATAGCTTGTGCGAATTCCTTCTGTGTCTTCCCCTGTGAACGCCACTTCATGTCATACACTTCATTCAGCTTGTCTGTCATCCATTCTTTCTTTATCTTCGCCATGTTCCGCCCTCCGTCTGTATCGTACTTGTTGTTTCTTGCTGACTTAAAAAGTACATCAAGGGACTTTAAGTATAGTGTAGAAATTGAACAATGTCAACGTTGATGATTACATTCGGCGATCGGTTGCAAACGGTCGCCCAGAAAGAAGGTCTATCAAATGAACAATGTGAAAGTAAGGATCGCCATGACGGAAAACGGGCTTCATCAATGGGAAGTCGCCCGGTTGTTGGGAATTCATGAAGGATCGCTGTCCCGGCGTCTTCGGGATGAACTTCCGGCGGAGGAACAGGACAGGATCGTCGCCATGATCCGGCAACACACGAAGACGGGCGGAGGTGACGCCGAATGATGATCTGTGATGACGTCCCCGAAATGCTGACGATCAACGAAGTCAGGAAGCGTATTCCCTTCCTGTCGTATGACTGCCTTCGGCAGTGGTGTCTTCATGGAAAGATCGTTCATGTCAGGATCGGCAACGGGAAGTATTTGATCAACTTCGGACGCCTGGTCGAATTCCTGAACACTTCGAACGGAGGTGACGAACAGTGATCGATCTGGACAAAGTCTTCGTCTGTGAATATTCGACGAAACAACGTTGCTTCCATATTGTGAAGTTGTCAAAAGCCCTTCAGATGAACGCAAATGGCATAATTCACGACTATGGTCTGGACTTCATTCCCTTCGCACTGTCAACTGATTATGGCAAGGCGGACGCCATTTGTGACGATATGCTGAAGCTGATGAAGAAGGCAAAACAGGGATACAATGTCAATCCGATCAGGAAGCCTTCCTTCTGTGTCCATCCTGAAAAGACGAACTGTCGGGATTGCGAATATAGCGTCCTTCCAGAATGTTTCGACCCCGGTTGTCGACTTGAAAAGCCAACGGAAGAAGGTGAAGGCGATGATCAGCCCTGTGATAAATGAACTGTCGAAACAGTTTCCGTTTTTGTCTGAACTGATCCCGATCGGAAAGCATGAAGCGATATCGATGACTGATCTGTCGAAGCTGATCGGGCTTCCGCCCAGTGACGTCAGACTGATGATCCTGAACGCCCGGAAGATCGGCGTCCTGATCTGTTCAGGCGATGAAGGATACTATTTCCCGAAGAACGACGACGAACTGAAAGAATATGTCCGACGGCGGAGGAAGTATATCAGGACGGCGAAGATCGCCCTGAAGCCCTTCGAAGCGTCCCTGACGGATCAGGAAGAAGGTGATCCGGGATGATCAACACAACCTTCTACTTCCCGAAGTCGCTGACACTGCTTCCAATCTGGGTCTTGTGGCGTCTGGAAGAACGAAACGGACGGATGACAAAAGTCCCATATCAGACCAACGGACGGAAGGCTTCAACGACCGATCCGGCGACATGGACAACACGCCATGAAGTCGTCGACGCCATGCGAAACAACCCCGGATATTATCGGGGCGTCGGGACTGTGATGTCGAAGGAATATCGGACGATCTTCATCGATATCGATCACTGTATTGATCCGTCAGGACGTTTCGACGAACGGGCGGAAGACATTCTGGAAGCCTTCATGGACGACGACGGCAACCTGACGACCTTCGTCGAAGTCAGTCAGTCCGGGACAGGGCTTCATCTGATCGTGATCGGCGACATTCCCCGGTCGTTCAAAAACAGTCGGAAGAATGTCGAAATGTACGACAACGGACGCTTCATCGCCATGACTGGAGGGGCTATTTCCGCTTGTGAACCTTCTGAATGTGTTGACGGTCTTCGGTACGTCTTCGAACGGTATAAGACGGCTTCGAAGGCGATAGACTGGACGTCACGTCCGCCGATCGATCCGACAACACGTCATGAAGACGACTGGATCGTCCGCCATGCGTCAGATCGGGGCGGAAGCAAGTTTTCCGCCCTGTTCGGGGGCGACTGGTCAGGATATCAGTCCCGGTCGGAAGCTGACCTTGCCTTGTGCAAGATATTAGCCTTCTGGACGAACAACGACCCGGAAGCGATCGACCGTCTGTTTCGGCGATCTGGACTGTATCGGGCAAAATGGGATCGGAACAACTATTCGACGCCGACGATCAGGAAGGCGATCAGCACGAACGACGACACGCTGATCGAATTCACACAGCGAAGGATCAGGGAAAGGGGGCTTGCTTCCATTGGCGAACTTTCCACTGTCCGGCATTAACTATTCCTTCATCGAAGGACGCCTGAAGGCAATCGATCCGGCGAATTCCCCGGCATACAACACAGCGGACGATATATCCTCCGCCCTGTTATTCAAAGCAGTATTCGGGCAGTTTGTCCGCTACAATGCGACGGCGAAGTCATGGTATGTATACGACGGGATCAGGTGGAAGCCTGACCCGGGCGATCTGACTGTCGAAACGTATGCGAAACATCTTTCCCGGGCTATGCTGATCTATTCAGCGGACGTCACGTCGAAGGACTTCCAGAAGTACGTTTTTCAGCTTCAGGAACGACGGCGTCGCCGGACGATGATCGATGACGCCCGTGATCTTCTTCCTGTCCTTCAGTCAGACTTCGACGTCGATCCGTATCTTTTCAACTGTCAGAATGGCGTCCTAAATCTGAAGGAACATTCATTCGGCGATCACGATCCTGATCTTCTTCTGTCGAAGGTTGCAAATGTCGCCTTCGATCCTGACGCCGGAAGCGATATCTTCGAAGCCTTCATGGATCAGATCATGCAAGGCGACCAGGCGAAGATCGAATATCTTCAGACGCTTTTCGGCTACGCCATGACCGGGACGAACGAACGGGAAGAATGTACCATGCTTTACGGGGCGACGACCCGGAACGGCAAAGGCACACTGACCAACACGATCAAATATCTGTTCGGCGACTATGGGGCGAACATTCAGCCCGAAACGCTTGCTATGCAAAAGAACCGGGACGGAAGGACGGCGTCCGGCGATATCGCCCGTCTGAATGGCGTCCGCTTCCTTCAAATGTCTGAACCCCCGAAGCGAATGAAGATCGACGTCGCCCTTCTGAAGACGCTGATCGGGCGTGATGTCATCACTGCACGTCATTTGTATGAACGGGAATTCGAATTCACGCCTTGCTTCAAGTTGTTTATCAACACGAACTTCCTTCCCGTCGTACTGGACGACACGCTGTTTTCTTCTGGACGGGTGAAGGTCGTCACATTCGACCGTCACTTCGATGAAGCTGAACAGGATCACACGCTGAAGGATCGCCTTCAGACGCCGGAAGCCTTGTCTGGTATCCTGAACTGGATACTAAAGGGGCTGAAGAGATATCACGCAAACGGCAACACAATAACGATCCCGGAAAGCGTCAGGACGGCGACCGACGAATATCGGGCGAAGTCTGACAAGATGAAAACCTTTATCGAAGAAGTCCTGACCCCTGACGACCGGGCAGTCGTGAAGGCGAAGGAAGTGTATCTTGCCTTCGGCAACTGGTGCAAGGTGAACGGATACGGTGTCGAAAACAAGTCGAACTTCCTGACCGAACTTCGGCTGAAGGGACTTCTGTCCGAAACAGGAACGATCAACGGTCGGACATATCACAACGTTGTGAAGGGCTACACGATCGACGACGAACTGATCGGAACGGGCGACGACTGACGCCCTGATCGGGGACTGTGCAGTCTGTGCAATATCGTTGTAAAGTATTTCGATTCGAACATAGGAAAAGTTTACATAGAAAATGCACGAACTGCACAGCGACCCCGGTCGAACGACGAAACAACGACTGACGGCGACCCGATCACGATCATGTGTTGTCATCAGAATGACCCAGACTGTCCCCTATATCGTGAAAATACGGGCTTCCCGGCACAGGGCTGTGGGTGGGTGCTGAAAAACCGGACATGGATTTTCTTAAAACCCTTCCAGATTACGTTACGGAAAGAAGGTGATCAAATGGCATGGTATTACAAGGACATGGGGAAGATCGGCGTCAGTCGGCATTATGTCGCCGTCGCCGTCTGTGATCGATGTGGTGTCGAATTCCAGTCCGGCAACGTCGCTTCATCGAAGTATTGTCCAGACTGTCAGAAGGCAGTCTATCGGGAAAAGAACGCCGAACGGCAACGACGTTTTCGGGAAAATCTGAAGAAAAAGAAGGAAGATAATCAGATTTCCCTTGAATAACGTAATTGAACACGGGATTACAAAAACTTCGTCGGGTTTTTCCTATGCCCCGTCCAGAGCTGACATGACCCCATCAGCAAAAACAAACAGGGGGGGCGTCATCCCTGACCCGGATCAACTGTCCGGGTCTTTTTGCTTGTCGTTTCTGGGACAGTTATCAGACCACATCGTTGAATTATGGGTTAACTATTCGTAAAACCATTGTTTCACGAATAGTTGAAAACGCATTCCCCCGGCCTTCATGTCGCTTCTGGTTTAATTTCATCCCGTTATGTACTTGCCATTTGATTTTATTCAATTTTTGTGCATTTTCTTTGAATATCTTTGAATAATATTCAGGCGATTATTCATCCGTTTTTCGCATATTCAGACGCCCATTTTCGACGGGGAAGACGGTCTTCAGATCAGCGGTCGAAGTTTAATCGGCTTGTTCCAGTCGACCGTCGATCCGATGATATCCAGACCCCACGTCCTTTGCATGAAGGCGAACGCCTGACACAGTCCGTCGAAGTGTTCCCCTTCTGACCCGTCATCGTATCGAATGAAGTATTGTGACCCAGACCCAGCATATACCAGACGAATGATCCTTCCGTTGACGACAATGCTTCCAATGGCAAATGATCGATCTTCCATCATGCATCATCCCTCCGCCTTCGTACTGAATGTCAGATCATTATATCATCTGGGGCGTCATCACATGAAGAACGACCCATCAGATCGCCTTCAGATCGTCAGGAAGGCGTCTGTCCCACTTCAGCCCGTCGTCTGGACGTCTGGACGGCGGGACGCCCGGAAAGTGTCTTCAGGGACTTCCAGAAGGACGACAACACACGGACGGCGTCTGATCCGTCGCCTGATCGGTAGACATTCAGGGAAAACGCTGATCTGGTAGACATTCGGTAGACAATACCCTTGTTTTTCGTCATGATCCGCCTGGTCACTTCCAGACATAAGAAAACCCGGAAGCTTGATTTCTCATTGCTTCCGGGATTTGTGGAGCATAGGAGATTCGAACTCCTGACCCCAACACTGCCAGTGTTGTGCGCTACCAACTGCGCTAATGCCCCGAACAGCGGTTATATTACCATATGTTCCCTGCTTTGTAAAGCACTTTTTTCATTCCTTTTTACCTGCCACTATGATAGAATAAACTTACTGAAGGAGCGTGAAATATATGACCCTGAACGAAGCGATCGAAAAGCTGAACGAACTGGAAAAAGCAGCCTACGCGCTGGGCCATGCCCAGAGCATCCTGTATACGGACGGTGATACCGTCGCGCCAAAGAATTCCTGGAAAGGCCGGGGCAAAGCCCTCGCCTACCTGGGCGAACTGACCTACAAACAGATGGTAAACCCGGAAACCGGTGAGGTGCTGGAGACGATCCTGCAGCATCCGGACGAGGTGGACGGAATCACTTTCCGCCAGGCGGAAGTCATGAAGGAAGGCTATGACGACCTGCATGTGCTGCCCATGGACGAGTTTGTTGCCTGGCAGGAACTGACCAATGAAGCCAGCGCCGTCTGGCATGACGCGAAGCCGAAGAGCGACTGGAGCCTGTTTGCTCCTTACCTGGAGAAGATGATCGCTGCCCGCCGCCGCTTCGCGGCGCTGAAGAATCCGGACAAGCCCGCCTACGATGTGCTGCTGGACCTGTATGAGAAGGGGATCACCATGACGGAACTGGACCCCTTCTTCCGTACCCTGCGGGAGGACCTGTCCCCGGTCATCCGGGAAGTCGCCGCCCGGGGAAAGCCCGTTCCCTCCTTTATGAAAGGCCCCTGGCCGGTCGGGCAGCAGCGTGTCTTCTCCGACAGGATCATGGCGCTGGAGGGCATCGATCCGATGAACTGCACCCTCGGCGAAACGGAGCATCCCTTCACAAACAACACAAATAAATGGGATGTCCGCATCACCACCCATTATTATGAGGAAGATCCCTTTTTCAGCATGTACAGCGTGATCCATGAGGGCGGCCATGCCCTGTACGAACTGGATATACGGGACGACCTGCAGTTCACCTGCCTCGCCGGCGGTGTGACCATGGGAGTGCACGAGAGCCAGTCCCGGTTCTATGAGAACTTGATCGGCCGCAGCCGCTCCTTCTGCGTACCGCTGCTGAAGATCATGCGGGAAGTGTTCCCGGACCGGATGCAGGGTGTCACCGAGGACGACCTGTATTCCGCGATCAACCTCTCCAAACCCACCCTGATCCGCACGGAAGCGGACGAACTGACCTATCCCCTGCATGTCATGATCCGCTATGAACTGGAAAAGGCGATGATCGCCGGCGACCTGAAGGTAGCCGATATTCCCGGGGAATGGAACCGCATGTACAGGGAAGTGCTGGGCGTGGACGTGCCGGATGACCGGCGCGGCTGCCTGCAGGACAGCCACTGGTCCTTCGGCGGCATGGGCTACTTCCCCAGCTATGCCCTGGGCAGTGCCTACGGCGTACAGATGCTGCGCCGGATGGAGAAAGAGGCCGATGTGTGGGGCGCCGTCGAAAAGGGCGATCTGTCCCCCGTGACCGCCTGGCTGACGGAAAACATCCATCAGTACGGAAAACTGAAAAAGCCGCATGACCTGCTGGCCGCCGCGATGGGCGGACCGCTGGATGCGGCTGTATATACGGATTACCTGAGGAAGAAATTCAGCAGCCTGTACGGGCTCTGATTCAGGCGATCATCTTCTTTGCTTTTTCCAGTGTCCTGAAAAAAGTGGACTGGCTGGTGCACATGCACTCCGCCGCTTCGCGGATCGTCATGCCGTGCCAGAAGACCAGCAGGACCGCTTCACGGTATTTCCCCGGAAGCTTCATCACGTCCATGATCAGGTCCCTGTCTTCCTGCGGGGCGTTCCCCAGTTTCCGCAGCTCCTCCGGTGTGATCAGGCGGTTCTCATGCTTCCGCCAGCCTTTCCGGAGATAATCCCGGCAGGTATTCCCCGCGATCTTGATGATCCATGTCTTCGGGGAGCATCCGTCCCGCGATTCATACCGGCCGATGTTCCGCCAGACCTTCAGGAACGTTTCCTGGGTGGCGTCTTCCGCGTCCGCCTTGTTGCCAAGGAACATGAAGCAGTAGCGGAGGATATCCGTGCCGTACTCGTCGTACCATGCCGAAAGCGTCGCTTCCGGCGATGCAGGGATCGCCTCCGTCCGGCTTTCTTTCCGGTCGGCGCTCCAGGTGTTCGTCAGCGTCTTACTGCGCAGCGTAGTCACAGGCTATCCCTCCTTTGCTTCACAGTATAGCGGAATTTCCTTACTTTAACGTGACTTTATCCTTACGTTATCGTAAGGTACGTAACAGCGGCGTAAATTTTCTTGACAAAACGGTTTTTATCCGGTATGATGCACATCCACACGCTTGCGAGACGATGATCCGTAAGCCTCTGCGACAATAAAAAATCGGCAGGGGCTTTTTTATCGTTTTGCCGGGAAAGGAAAAAAATGAAACAGATCAGTTTACCGGATCATCCGGCCGCCGAAGAGGAATACCTCCATCTTCAGCAGGCCTGCGATACGATCGACCGGGAGATCGCCGAGGTCGAAGCGCTCACCGGCGCGAAGGCCGGCGTGTGCATGGACGTGCAGATGAAGGAGGATCCGGACGAGCAGGAGCAGGTAACCATCCAGCGCTTCCGGTACCAGCTGGACCGACTGCGCCAGCTGAGCATGGCCTCCGGCCAGGCATACTTTGCCCGGCTGGACTTCATCCCCTCCGGCAGCAGGCCGGAGACCTGGTACCTGGGACGCTGGGGCGTCCTGGATCCCGTAACGCTGTTCCCCGTCGTGGTGGACTGGCGTTCCCCCGTCGCGAACCTGTACTATTCAGGCCAGATCGGCCGGATGGACTATGAGGCTCCGGACGGGCGCGTGGAGGGCGAGCTGACCCTGAAGCGGATGCTGACCGTCCGCCAGCGGGAACTGGTCAGCCTGTTCGACAGCGGGATCGTCTCCCAGGAAGCCTATCTGCAGGGCGTACTGGGCAGCGTCTCCACCGACCGCCTGCGGGAGATCGTCACCACCATCCAGGCGGAACAGAACATCGTCATCCGTCATCCCCTCACCGCCAGCCTGCTGGTGCAGGGCGCGGCCGGAAGCGGAAAGACCACCATCGCGCTGCACCGGATCGCCTACCTGCTCTACACTTTCCAGAAAACCCTCAGGCCGGAGAACATGATGATCCTGGCGCCGAACCCGCTGTTCCTCTCCTATATCTCCCAGGTCCTTCCCGACCTGGGCGTCGAGCGGGTCATCCAGACCACCTTTGAAGGCTGGTGCCGGGAAGGCATGGGCCGCCGTATGCCGAAGATCCTGCGGGAAAGCCGGCTGGAAAAGAACCTGTCCCTTCCGGAAGCAGAGCGGGAGAAGGCCGGCCGGATCCTCCGGATAAAAGGTTCCCTGTCAATGATGCGGAAGCTGGAGGCCTGGCTTGCCCGCCTACAGGAGACCGTTCTGCCGGCCGGCTTCAAAATGGCCGGTGTCGTCTTGATGGAGCGTGCGGAACTGGAAACCGTCTTCCTGAAGGACCTGCGTTTCTTCCCGCTGGAACAGCGGATCACGGAACTGAAAAAGATCATCCGCAAGCGGGTCCAGTCCGCCGCCGCCACGCTGAAGGACCGCTATGCCGACAGCGCGGAACAGATGGCCGGCCGGATCCGGGCCTCCCTGCGCGACGGCGCGCAGCGGCAGCAGAAGATCAAAGAGCTGTATGAAGTCCGCGACCAGCGTTACCGGGAGATCGACGCCCGGGCGGAAGCGTACCTGAACGGTTACCGGGACAAGTTCCCGCTGCCGGATGTCGCGGGGTTATACCGGGCCTTCCTGGAGGAATGCGCTCCGGAACTGATCCCGGAGGACGGCTGCCTGCGGCAGGAGGACCTGCCGATGCTGGTCATGATCTGCCAGACAGCCTACGGGCTGAAAACAAAGCCGGTGAAGCACATCGTGATCGACGAATGCCAGGACTTCTCCCCCTTCCAGGTTGAGCTGCTGAAAAAAGCGAATCCCGCGGCCTCTTTTTCCCTGGTCGGGGACCTGTACCAGGGGATCCGCGCGGATGAGGGCATCCGGAGCTGGGACGAATGGAAAGGCCCGGTCTTTGAGGGAAATGCGGACCTGAAGCAGCTGACCGTCAGCTACCGCAACACGGTGGAGATCATGAACCTGGCTCAGGCGGTCGCCGCCCGCTGGCCCATCGAAGGGATCTGCGAAACAAAGCCGGTCCTTCGCCACGGCGAACCGCCGAAGATCGTCCGGGCCGACAGCGAAAAGGAGCGGCTCGCCCTGATCTGTGAGCAGGTCAGAGCCTGGCGGGCGGAAGGATACTACAGCGTCGCCCTGATCGAAAAAACAGGGGAGCAGGCAAAAAAACTGTTCCGGCAGATCGGCGCGGAACTGGGCGCGCACCTGCTCTCGGAAACGGACGCCGAATACCGGGGCGGTGTGATGATCCTCCCGGCCAGCATCGCCAAAGGCATGGAGTTTGACTGCGTCGGCATCTGCGATGCCTCCGCGGAGAGCTTCCCGGACGATGAATTCCTCTGCCGGATCCTGTATGTGATGATGACCCGGCCGCTGCACCGGCTGTGCATCTGGCATAAGGGTGATCCCTCGCCGATGCTGCCGGCCGGCAAATGAAAAAGGGCGCTGCTTCGGCAGCGCCCTTCGGCTTTCTGTTGATCAGATGAGATCCGCGATGTCGGGATTCTTTCCCTTGATGCAGACCTTCGCGCCCGCGGCCGCTTCGGCGGAATCCGCATGCGCCAGCAGCCACTTGTTGGCCGCGGTCATCAGCTCGTCCTCGGCGTTCTTCACGGTGAACTCGGGTTTCGCCAGGTTGGTTCCCTTCGGCAGGACGACGATCACCTTGAAGCCCTGGCCCTTCTTCGCGCTGCAGGGCGCGTAGTGCAGGGTCGTGGCATAGACTTCAACCATCGTGCCGGCGGGGCAGTAGTACGCGACCACCTTGTCGGAGTCCAGGATCCCGTCCACCAGGTCCTCACGCTTGGCCAGCAGCAGGATGAAATCCTGTACGCCAACGTTCAGTTCGCTGTCCCGGTGATACTCCAGGCAGTTCATCTTCGTGTTGTGGCCGTTGCACCAGCCGATCTGGATGGGCATGCCGCCGTAGGCGCGGTTGCGCAGTTCCTTCTCGATGGGCAGGGCCTGCAGTTCAGCCTGTTCCGGCACATAGTCCACGCCGTCCGGGCAGGGAGTGACCTTGTCCAGGGTGGCCAGCAGCTCGGTGAGGTCGTAGCCGGTCAGTACCTGGCCGTAGTTCTGGAATGACGGGTCGCTTACGGGTAAGATCTTCATATG
>JAEEGL011101074.1_pt1 | contig 13237 bp, 7 predicted proteins | sample 9134231 | NCBI WGS metagenome assembly JAEEGL01 (sample SAMN16246548, study PRJNA631951) | gut metagenome | biome: gut microbiome; feature: rumen; material: fiber-attached | host: Bos | place: Iran: Karaj | collected 2018-10 | reverse complement strand
GTCAGACATGGCAGATGATACTGTTGAGCAGACCTATTCCTTTAACGAAGATGTCTGCGCCGACGCCTGTGCCTGTTTTGTAAAAAAAATTATAGAGCTTGTTGAGGACTAGTATGGAAAAAAAATATAACGTTGATTCATTCAATCTTGATCACACAAAGGTAACTGCTCCTTTTGTTCGTCTTGCTGCAAAAAAGGTAGGAGAAAAAGGTGATATTGTTACAAAGTTTGATATCCGCTTCTGCCAGCCTAACAAGGAGTTTATGACTACCGGTGCCATTCATACTCTTGAACACCTTATGGCAGAATATATCCGCGACGAAATGGAAGGGGTAATTGACCTTTCTCCAATGGGCTGCCGTACAGGCTTTTATTTTACAGTCTGGGGCGACCGCAGCGAAGAAGAAATTGCCGGCCATCTTATGAATGTTCTTAAAAAGGTTGCAGTCTGGGATAAACCGGTGCCTGCTACCACCGAACAGGAATGCGGAAACTACCGCGACCACGACCTTGAAGGTGCAAAAAAATATGCAGCTGCCTGGGTTGCAGGAATAGAAAAAAAGGGCTGGAGTGCATTCATTTAGTAGATGAACATTCTTCATAAATTTAAAGAAACAGCAATCTCTGTGCTTCCTGTTATGGCAATTGTAGTCCTGCTGGGCTTAACAATTGTTCCTCTGGAGCCTTCCCTGCTTTTAAAGTTTTTACTGAGCGGTCTGCTGCTCATTGTTGGGCTTACAGTTTTTCTGCTTGGTGTTGACCTTGGTATTCAGCCGATGGGCCAGCGCACCGGAGCAGAGCTTACCAAAAGAAAGAACCTGTCTTTTCTTCTTGTTACAGCCTTTGTTATTGGTTTTATTGTTACTGTTGCCGAGCCGGACATTCAGGTTTTTGCAGATCAGGTCAGGGGAGTTTTTCCTTTTGTAAATAAGCTGGCCTTTACCTTTGTAATTGCCGGTGGGGTAGGCCTTTTTATAATGCTGGGCCTCCTGCGCACCGTAACCAATCTTTCCCTTAAATGGACTCTTTTTATTTCATATACACTTCTTTTTATTCTGGTCTTTTTTGCTCAGGATTCTTTTACTGCAATTGCCTTTGATTCAGGTGGAGCAACAACAGGACCAATGACTGTTCCTTTTATAATGGCTCTGGGCCTTGGTGTTTCTTCTGTTCGTGCCGGTAAAGATGATAATTCCTTTGGACTTACTGGCATTTCGTCTGTAGGTCCTGTGCTTGCAGTCCTTGTCTATGCAATTGTGATTGGCCCTTCGACAAGCTCAGGGACCGCCGCGCTGTTGGCATCTGGGGTTCCTGAGCCTGTCGAAGGGCACCTCGGCATCATCGCCTCTGCCCTTTATGAATCCTTTACATCTATTGCTCCACTTTTCCTCATGTTTATAGTTTTTCAGTTTCTGCTGCTTAAAATGACAGCCCGCCAGATAATAAGAATGCTCATAGGTTTTGTATACAGCTTCCTTGGTCTTGCCGTATTCCTTGGCGGAGTTTACGGTGGTTTTATGCAGACAGGAAAAGTCCTTGGACAGACTTTCGGCGCCCTTGCTTTTACTAAAGGCGGCTTATGGACCTTCCTGCTCATACTTACAGGCCTGCTCCTTGGTGCAATCATAGTCTGTGCCGAACCTGCAGTCTGGTGTCTGAGCGAACAGGTAGAAAGTGTAAGTGGCGGTACAATCAAAAGAAAGATGCTGCTTGTTTTTCTTTCTGTAGGAACGGCCGTTGCAATAGGCCTTGCCATGTGGCGGGCAATAGCAGGCTTTAATATAAAATGGCTGCTTATCCCCGGCTATGTAATTTCTATGCTGCTCATGCTTTTCTGCCCTGAACTTTTTACAGGCATTGCCTTTGACTCAGGCGGTGTTGCCTCAGGTCCTCTTACTTCAACCTTTGTGCTTTCCTTTGCCCTGGGGGCAGCAGATTCTTCATCAGGCTCAAGCGACTCCTTTGGAGTAATTGCCCTTGTTGCCATGATGCCTCTTATAGCAATTCAGATAATGGGAATAATCTATAAAATCAAAACCTCAAAAAATAAAAAAGGAGGTCAAGGTGTATAAACTGATTATGTGCATTGTTCCTCACAACAGCGGGGAATTCATTACAAATGCAGCAAAGCAGGCGGGCGCCGGCGGAGGAACTATTATCATGGGGCGGGGAACTGCTTCTAATAATATCCTGCAGCTGCTTGGTCTTGGCGACACTTCCAAAGACATAACTCTGAATATTGTAGAGTCATCTATAGCCCGCTCTGTCTGTACTCAGATAGAGCAGGCCTGCTCAACAAAAAAGGCCCACTTTGGCGTCATCTTTACAATTGATGTAAATGATTTTATGAAGGCCGGCGGCAGTAAGTCAGGCCCAGAAAGCAAAAAAGAGATTAGAGGAGAAGACAATATGGAAAAATACGAAATGATAAATATAATTGTGAACAAGGGCTATGCAGAAGATGCCATGGCTGCAGCAAGAAAGGCAGGGGCCGGTGGCGGAACAATAATAGCCGCAAAAGGAACAGCCCGCGAAGGAGACGCAACCTTCTTTGGCGTAGACATTGTACCAGAAAAAGAAATGCTTATAATTCTTGTTCCTCAAGATAAAAAAGAAGCAATTGTTCAGGCTGTGTCATCATTGTCATGCTTTGAAAAGGCTGGCAGCGGAATTATTTTCAGTAATCGTGCAGAAAGCTTTAAGCTTCTTGGAAAGTAACGTCATCCCGAACTCGTTTCGGGATCTCACTTAATGATAAACCTGATCTCATCCTGTTCCACTCCACATACAACACGGCAGGAATGTTCCCCTCGTTCTACAGGCAGCTGAAAAACAAAAGGCCTGTCAATTAAGGCAAACAGTTCATCATCATAATAAACTTCAAGGCTATTCTGTGCTCCTCCAAAAACTTCTACAGAAACAGCCTGCTTTTCTTTATGCAGTTCTGAATAATAAAAAAGGGCCTTGTTTTTTGGACTTTTAATACTCAGGGGCGAAGTATTGTAATTAATCTGAAGGTCCGGTCTTGTAATACGCATCCACTGCTGATATTCCGAAGGGTATAAGGTTTCAAGCTTGCCGTCAACTTTTTTATGCCAGCTGCAGCAGGCAGAAGGGTCGTAGCTTCCTTTGAGGCAGTATTCATAAACAGCAGCAGGACAGTCAGGACCGGCAGGCATCCCCGAAAGAGAACAGATTTTTTCTTTAGTCCAGTTTTCGGGCTCAGGAAATTCCATCTGTTTCAACTTTTCTGCAGGAGGAGTCGTGTTGCCATACATAAAATCAAGCATTCTTTTGGCCGCCCAGGCAGGCAGAGAGCTTCCGGTTTTTCCCATAACAGTCTGTCCGTCAAAGTTTCCCATCCAGACTCCTATGGTGTAATCTTTAGTTGCTCCCAGGGCAATAATATTCTGATACTGATTCGAAGTTCCTGTTTTAAAAATTGCAGGATAAGAAGTTTCAAAGGTCTGTGAATAACCAAAGCCCAGGGCTCTTGCCCCCTTATCCGAAAGAATGGAGCATATAAGGCGGGCTGTGTCAGTCTGGTAAACCTGGTCCCCGTCAAAGTCTTTTCCGTCTCTTACAAAAACAGCAAAGGCAGGCACCAGCTCCTTAAGGGGAACTTCTCCGGCTCCCAGGGCCAGACCCAGGTCTGCAGCTTCTCCGGTATGCCTTAAAGATTCAAAGCCCAGGGAATAAAGCTTTTCCAGATAATTATCTACGCCCACTTTATTTAAAATTTCTACTGCAGGAATATTCAGACTTGAAGCAAGGGCAATCCTAAAGCGCACAGGTCCGTTATAGCGGTTGTTAAAGTTAGAAGGAATATAAAGCTTTTCCTGACCAAATTCCGTGGGGATATCTGCAAGAATGGAAGAAGGAAGATAAAGGTTTTCTTCATTTTCATCCTTTGTTTCCAGGGCCAGGGCATATAAAAAGGGCTTCATCGAGCTTCCCGGCTGATTATTTACAAGAACCCCGTCAATCTGTCCGTTATGGGCTTCGTCAAAAAAGTTTGCACTTCCAACCCAGGCAAGAGGCTTACCGCTTTTGTTTTCTATAAGTAGCAGGCTGGCATTAGAAATGCGGCTGTCTTCTGCCAGCACAAGGGCATCGTTCAAAACCTGCTGGGCGTAATGTTCCAGTTCAAGGTTTATAGAAAGGGTAACTGTGTGTAAAGCTTCCGGCTCACCTTGAGCAGCGGCCATCTGCTCCAGATATCTTATATAATGAGGAGCTTCATAAGGATAAGAAAAAAGCCCTGCAGGCAAGAAAGACCTGAAAGCCTCAAGGCTGGTTTTTTTATGAAAGATTTTATTATACAAGGCGCAGGCTCTTTCTGCACAATTATCCGGATTATTTACAGGATCATAATAAGTAGGGTTACGGGGAATAACAGCAAGGCAGCAGAGCTCCTGGTCACTAAGCTTGTCGGCAGAGCGTCCGTAATAGGTCCTTGCTGCAGAAGCCAGGCCTGTTGCCCCGTGACCAAAATAAAGGCTGTTTATATAAACTTCAAAAATTCTTTTTTTTGTATGTTTTGCTTCTATGACCCGGGCATAAAAAATATCATGAAGCTTGCGGCTCAGGGTAGGGCTCTTGTCTGTATTAAGCATTTTCACAAGCTGCATAGTAATTGTAGAACCACCCCGTACAATCTTTTTTCCCCTCATGTTCTGAAGCATGGCATGGAGCAGGGCTGCGTAATCTACACCCTTATGAAAATAAAATCGCTTGTCTTCGGTTTTTATAAAAATCTTTTTTATGCTTTTATTAATCAGGTTTTTTTCAAGCTTTTCCCGCCTTTCTCCATCTTTTACCGTAGTAACCTGAAGAAGGCTTCCCTGAGAGTCATAATAAACTGTAGAGTATTTGCGCTCCTCTAAAAGCTTAAGCCCATCATTAGGAAGCAGGGCCAGGACCAGGTCAAGCAGAATCAAAAATCCTGCAAGACCCAGGGCCAGGACCAGAATAACTTTTATTCTATGATGCATAAGTATCCGTCACCGCGACCAAAGGTTTCGGGTTCGTACATACATTCAGCCTGAACAGGAGGTACAGGATAAATACCTCTTCTTGCAGCCCTGAAGGTAAAGTTTACAGTAGCAGTTCCTGAACCAAAGGAATCCCAGAAGAACTGAATTTCATTATCGCGGATAGTTTTATTGCTAAGCCAGTGGCTCCATCCAAGCTGATTCTTATCATCAATAGTTCCGGTAGTTACAAAAGAAGAATCAAGAATCTCTGCGCCGGAAGGAATAGGAGCTCTCAAAGCCAGGTACTGGCGTTTTTTATGGCTTTCAAGAGTAATAGAGGCCTTGTACATTTTGCCGCTTGTAAGCTTCAAAAGACAATCTGGGCTGTCTGCAACATTAACAATTTCACCGGTTTCTGCATCTGTGATTGTATAGGTAACTTTAATTCCTTCATCACGGGCAGCAAGATATTCATCAGGTAGGGCGTACTTCATTTCAATTGTGTAATAAAGGTTACCCTTACCGTTTTTCTGAATGCTTATATCTGTAGGACTATCCTTTGCAAGACCTGCAATCAGCTCGTCTTCAAAAGGCAGTGTAAGGGTCTTAGGCTTTGCAGCAGCTCCCTTAAAGCTTTCGTCCATAATAGCTTTGTTTCCAATGCTTACGCTTCCTGTGTAATCGGTATCATCAAGCTTGCGGCCTTTAATGTAGGCATAGATTGCTTCGAGTACTCTTGAAGTAGTTGCAGTATTCTGCCAGTAGCCGTGACTCTGCTGCTGCATAAGAGTATAAATAAGCTTGTCGATCATCTTGTCTTTAGGATTAAGTGTACAGAACAACTGAAGGATCAAGGCCATTTCTTCAGATTCAGAATTGTACCATTCCCACATATTACTTCTTTGTTTATTAAGAACAGAAACTGTGCGGCCGTCAATCTGAAGGTAGTCGCGGATCTCACCTGCAATTGTCTGAGCCTTTTTATAAACGTCTGTACTTTCGGCATAAGCAAGACCAAGCAGGGCCTGTGTAGAAAGACTAAGGTCTGCCCGTTTTGCATAAAGACTTTCCATTTCGTTTTTCATGTCGAATTGACCAAGCAAAGCATGAATGTAGCAGGCATAAGCTCTTTCATAATCGTAGGCAATATCCGGATGACTGTTAAGCTCGTTTCTTATATATGTCAAAAGCTTGTTTATGTCAAAGCCATAGTCTTCGGCCTTATAACCACGACTAAGTCCAAGAGCATAAATATGGGCAATGCGCAGGCTTACATAAAGCGAAGCATATCCTCCGCCCGGCCAGTAAGGGAAGCCTCCGTCATCAAGCTGATATTTACCCCAGCTGCTTATATAAGCTTTTACACACTTGTTAATATCAGCAATTTTAGAATCAAGACCAAAAATATCTATGTAAACGTCAAATGCAATAAGCGGAAGAACGCGGCTCGACTGCTGTTCCAGACATCCATACGGATAATCAAAGAGATAGTTTACAGCGCCTCCAAGCATTCCAAGGCGGGTTGCATCAATTGTGAAGGTAAGGTCACCCCGTCCGTCTTTTGTAAAGCCAGGAATTACCAGCTGTTCCAGGGCCTTTCCCTTCTTGTTGTCGTCGTCAATTGTGCCAAGAGTTGCAACAGTTTCGTAGGTATAGGTCTTTTCAATCTTAATTGGTGAGTTGAGCTTTTCATTGAGAATATCAGAAGTAACAGTATATACAAGCTCAACAGTTCCCTGTTTTACGGCTGCAACATTAAAGTAGACAACAGTAGAATCTCCAGGAGCAACATAAACCTTGGCCTTACTGTCTCCGTCTACAATAGCTTCTCCAGGAATTGTAATGCGGCCTTCTCTTTCGTCCTGGTTTGTATTCTTGGTTGGACTTCTTGCTTCGAGCTCAATTGTAATATCGTGGCCCTTGGCATCCAGGTTTGTAATAAGCACACCACATTCGGCAGTATCGCGTTCACGGAGCTTTCGTGGCTGTACCTGCTGAACATTTATAGGATTCTGTACAGTAAATTCTTCTTCTTTAAGAGAGAAGAGATCATCCTTTACACCAAAGGCAGTAATGCGGTAGGTTGTAAGGCTGTCAGGAACTTTAAATGTCACAGTAGCTTTACCATTTTTGTCTGTGATTATGGATGGCTCAAATACTGCTGTAGGTCTGAAGTCCTTTCTTTCGTCTTCTTCCTTTTCTTCGTCTTCATCGCCACCCTGCAGATCCTTTACGCTGTAGGTAACCGGATCCATAAGCATGGAACGGGAATCTCCACCGCGGACTCTAAGAGGGTAGTTGTTTGGACTATAAAAATATTCAATAGGGTTTGGAACATGGTAGTTAATCAGGTCAAGAACACCCCGGTCAACAGCCATAACGGTAAGCTCTGCATCGCTTAAAGGCTTTCCACCTTTGGTTGCTGTAAGAGTAATGATAGCAGTTTCGCCAGGCTTGTAAGAAGGCTTGTCTGTTTCTACTTCAACAGAGAAGGCCCTTACATAAGGGTTTACAAAAACAGGTGTTACGCCAAAGTAGCCCTTAGGCTTATCCAGGTCAGGTTCTCCGTACTGGTGGGTAGGCTCTCCCTGGCGGACTGAATAAGAAGAAACTGCAACATAGAAAACAGGAACATAATTTGAGGCAACCGGAACTTCAATTACATTTGCAGGAGAATCAAAATGTCTTATTTCTTCTGTAAAGATACCTTCGCGTTCAACAGTAATAAGATAGTCGCCTGCAGGAAGAGGGCTTTCCATAAGAATCTGGGCCTTGTCTCCAGGATTATACTCTGACTGCTCCGGAGTAAGGGTAATAGATTCAGAATTGTAGTTGTTGTAGCGGTAAGAGTCTCCACCTGTAACATAGAATTCCTGGGTAGTAATAACCTGATTTCCGTCTATGTCTGTACCGGTAAGGGTGAGTGTATACCAGCCCGAATTAGTTGGAGTAATAGCCAGCTTGCCTGTAGCCGAAGAGCCCAGACTGATTGAACCGCTTGCTTCTTCAATATCCTGTTTTTCGTAGCGGGTATAAAGAGTATTGTCTACGCTCTGCTCATGAATCATTGTCCATTCTTCGCGGGTCAATTTATAGGTAACAGAAAGAACCTTCTGAGCTATATTTGTAAGGGAATTACCCTTGATATCTGTAAGAATATAAGGGAATTCAATCTTTGTATTAATCTTTGCAAAGCCTGAAGTTGAAGCCCGTTTGACACCAACATAGAATTTTGCCGGATGTACAATAATAGAAGCAGCAGTAGAAATCCGCTGATTAGAAACATCAGTTACGCTGGATTCAACCCTATAGGTGTAGGTGCTTCCGTCTTTAATAGGCTCTGAATTACAGGTAAGCTGGGCCTTTCCGTCTGCACTGAGCTTTCCCTTGTCATCTGAATAATAGGTTCGGTAAGAATAAAGATCCGGACCAAAGTTGAAGCCCTTGGTTTCAGGAGTATCAAAGCTTAGATTAACTGCCTGATTGTACCAGGTAGTTTTGTATTCTGCACCGCTAAGGGCACCACCTGCAAGATATTCAGCACTGAGTTCTGCAGTAAGAGTGTCACCAGAGTAGTAGGTAATTTCAGGAACACTAATTGAAGCTGTAGTTTTTACCCTTTCAAACTCTGCAATCTGGAAGTAGATTCGTTTTGAATTATATTTTTCTGCTCCCTCGCGCTTGTAAATGATTGAATAAGAACCAGGCTCTGCAGTGTCCGGAATTTTAAATGAACCGTAAAAGCCTCCTGAATCAGACAGGCTTCCTTCCATATCGTCTGTAAGCTTGTCTCCATTGTACCAGCCGTCTTCTACAGAAATTGTGTAATTTCCCTTGTGGGCAGTAAGCATACCCAGAACCTGATCCCTGTCTATACCGCGGAAGGTAACAGTTTCACCAGGCTTATAAACGCCACGGTCAACAAAGAGGAAGGTTCTCTGAACAGCCTTGCGGGCACTCTGTCTTGAACCGGTTGTTACGCCGTCTCTCCAGGAATTGTGGGAAGTAGGAGTGAATACAGCCTTGTCATCTCCCTTGGCAACATAAACCGTAAGATTATCCTGATAAGAGTAGTTGTAATCAGGGTTATTTTCGTAAGCAATAATCTGCTCTTCTGTGTAGTTTATGATTGCAAGACCATTCTTGTCTGTTTTTCCCTGGGCAAGAATATGATTAAGAGGATTGTCTGTTACATCGCTGCATTCATAAAGAATATAAACATCTGCATCTGCAACAGGCTTGTTTGTAGAAAGGCTTCTTACCATTATAACGGAACGGTTAATTCCCATACGGGCAGTAATTCCCAAATCTGTTACCTGAATTGTAAGAATGTTTATATCATTTTTTATATATTTTTCGCCGGTCCACCTGTCTATGTCGTTGTAGGCTGTGTCTGCATAAAAGCGCACAAAACCATAACCATTTGTCAAATACTGATCAAGGTCAATTTCTTCAAAGTGGCGTTGATTTTTTACATCGTCATTAATATAAACTATAGGGTCTGCAGAATTTTTAATATCAGACTGGGTATACAAAGGATTTTCTGCCTTTCCAATTTTATAGTAAGAAGTATTCAAAACATTCTGATGTTCATAAAGCAGCTTGTGAGGATACTGGGCCTCCATCATGCGGGCGCCGTAGTCAAGGTAGGTTGCATAAGCCTTAACAGGACGGGTTTTAAAATCATGGTAATAGGTAATTTTCCCGCCGCAGAAAGGCTGTCCGTAAATGTCTTTAAAGTACTGACTTATGTAAAGTCTGTATTCTGTATCAAGTTCAAGCGGAAGACTGTGAATTGTAAGGTAGCGGCCGTTGATGATGATATTATCTTTTGTAAGCTTTATCACATGGTCATTCTTGTCGCGAACAGTAAGAAATTTAAGAACTGAATTTTCATCCGGTACCTGTGTAAAAATTATTTTCAAAGGATTTCCCATGTTTCCTTCTGTGTAATTTGTATATTCGTTTATTTTTACACTGTCAAAAGGCTGAAGTGTTTTATAGGAATAAGTTTTTGTATCATCAGTAGTTCTAAGTTCAATCTTGCTGTTGTGGGGAATTTCTGCCGTAATAGTTACAATAAAGGAATTGCTGGTGCCTTCTTCTTTATTGCATTCCGGAGAGTTTCGCCAGTAGTTGAAGGATTTATTTGTAAAGTCTGCTTCAACAGTAAATTCATTTTGGGTATAAAGTCTGTCTCCTGCCTTTATAACAAGCTTGTTTGCAAGAGAGTCTGCTTTTAAAAGATAGTTGGTTCTTACAAAGACGCGGTTTTCATATTCTGGCAGGGCACCTGTTGTGTTGTCGTAGGCACACATGTCTTCTTTAATGTAGCCGCCCCATATCTGTTTGATTTTTACAGGTTCAGCCTGGGTTGAAAAGCTTGTCTGACCCTGAATTGAATTCCCGTAAATTGATTTTATCGAAGGGTTTACTGTGATTGTATATGTTACAGAAGGGTCAGCTGCTTCTTCTGCTTCAAAGCTTATATGCTGAGTTCCATACCAGCGGAACTTTCCCTTAAGAGCCGGGCTGATGCTTACAAATTCCGAAGTATCCGACGGAGCATCAAGGGCTGCAAGAGAACGCACCGGCTGACTGAAAATTACATAGAAGGAAGGGTATTTAGCTTCTGAAACAACCGAAGTTTTAGGACCCCAGTCTTCTACAGTAAAAGGTATGCCCGAAAGGTCTTCATCTTCGCTTTCTTTTTTACCCGGAGTATAGGTAATCAGCGATTTTTTTTCTGAAGAATACTTTGTTATATATTCGCTGAGCTTTTTAATTCCCGGAATTACAGAAGTAGATTCCTTTTCTTTTTTCGATTTTTTTTCTGTGCTTTTCTTTTCTTCTGAACTGTTCAGATAATCAGGACTTTCTGTTGAATAATCCGGCTCAAAGAAAGAAAGCATTGAATCAAAGGTTACCCGGTCATTTTCTATAGAGGCAGTCAGAATCTTTCTGGCCTTTGAATTGTCTGAACTCGAAACCTGAGTGCTGGCAGCGCCGCTATCGTTATTCTTTTTTTTGCAGGAAAGGAGGCCTCCGGCAATAAGGATAAGAGAGATTCCTGCTGCAATTAAAAATCTGAACTTTTTCATTTTGTAACTCCTGTAGAATTATTTATTCCGGCTGCAGACCATTTAAGAACTGCAAGCGCATATTTCATCTGATTTTCAGGCATGAAGACATAGAATTTCTGTTCCTGATCTTCAAATTTTGCTGCTATGGTCATAACTGTAGAAGTCGTGGCCGAGGCTCCGGTTACACAATCAAGAGGAATTTCCAGTCCTTCATTAGGAGTAAGAATTGCCACCCTCTGATTCGTAATGGCCAGGTTGCCTTCGTTGCCCTTCTGATTTGTTTCTGTTGCAAAGTTTATTTTTTCCCCTTCGTTAAGCTCCAGGCGACGAAAATTCACCATAGGCATACGGGAATCGGCCGTAAGGGGAAGCTTGTATTTGTTGGTATCAACATAAGGATTTTCGTATTTTGATTTTCCCTTGTTTCTGAAATTCTGGGCAATAATAAGCAGCAGTATAAAGCCAAAAAAGAGGATAGGGTAGATTATTTTTGCAGAACCCTTACCCTGTGACTGCTGAACGCTTTTAGGCACCCTGTCTGTAGGAGTCTGATTATTCTGATTTTTACCCTTAGCAGCCCCATTTGATTTTTTAGAGCCGGAACCCTTGGCGCCGCTGCCGGAATCAAAAGCAGTATAGCCGCTGTTAGAACCAAAAGGCAGTGAAAGACCGCTGGTATTGTAGGCAGGCTTAATAAAGAAAAAGAAGGCAATGAGGCCCGCATAAAAGGTCGTAAGTGCCAGCGTAAGAATGATTTTAGTTTTTTTCTTCCATTGGGTGTAGTAAAGCATGAGTACAATTCCAAGCGGAATACAAAGAATTGAAACAAAGCACGCTATAGTAATGATTGAAAATAATTTACTTTTTGACATTCAAACTCCATACCATATGTAAGCTTTAAGTTTTCTTTTGTTAAAGTATCTTTTATTTTACCACAGATTGGCGCCTGCAACAATGGAAGCAGAATAAGAGAGTCTGCATAAGAAGCCGCAAGATTAACATCGTGAACAGACATAAGAATGCCGGTATTTTTTTCGTGGGCATAAGAATGCAGCTTTTTCATAAGCCAGGGCTCGTAAACAAAATCAAGGTTTGCTGCCGGTTCGTCAAGAAGAATAAACTTTGGCTCCTGGCATATAGCGCGGGCAATGCGTGCCTTCTGAAACTCCCCGCCCGAAAGTGAATGAACAGGCCTGTCCGCAAGATTGGCAATTCCAAGCTCGCAAAGGGCCTGGTCTGCAAGCTCCCGGTCTGCATCTGTATAAAACCCATTTTTTGTATGGCAGAATCGCCCCTGCAGAACCAGCTCCCTTACAGTAAAATTCCAGGTAGAGTATTCCTGCTGCTGCATAAAAGAAACCATCTGCGCCATTTTTTTGCGGGGCAGTTTTTTTGAAGCAAGCAGGGACCCCCTGCCATTTAAAACATGAAGGCTTTGGTCCGGCACCCCCGCCATAATACTGAGCAGGGTAGATTTCCCGCAGCCATTAGGTCCGCACAGACAGACAAGCTCCCCCCTCTTTATTTGAAGAGAAATATTTTTGAGAACCAGTTTATTTGCATAAGCCGCAGTCACTGACGAAAGATATAGGCCCTGAGTCATAAGATTATTATACAGCATTTTGAGGAAAACTAAAATGATATCTGCCAGGAGAGGGAAGTAGTGAATTTTTTAAAAGAAAAACTGCTTGTTTCCAAGGCCTTTTCAAATTTGTCTTTGGTAAAACCCCTGTAAACCGAGCCATCAATTTCCGGGCAGAAGGAATAGTCAAAGGCAAGGATTATTGCATTTTTTTTGTTTATAGCATAGCCGGTTTTAAGGTAAAAATCCCAGGCTGCAAAGGAGGCCTCCTGAATCATCATGTAGTAGCCGGGTTCTTTTTTTATGTGATGGTCTATAGAAAAGATGTAGATATATGGCGAAAAAAGAAGGCCTGTCTTTGTTATAAAGGCCCCTGTGTAATTAGATACTGCAAGCCCTGCAAAAAGGCAGGTGATATTGTTTGTAAGGTCAATTCCATATTTCCGCCACTTGGTAGCATAGGGACTGTCCCAGGGGTAGTCCTGGCTAAGATGGGTATGAGAGATGTCTCCGCACCAGCCGATTGTGTTTTTTGCATTAGAACGTATATAAGAATTTGAAATAATAATTTCCGGTGAAAAGTAAAATTTTGTATG
>JAEEGL010492747.1_pt1 | contig 13237 bp, 14 predicted proteins | sample 9134231 | NCBI WGS metagenome assembly JAEEGL01 (sample SAMN16246548, study PRJNA631951) | gut metagenome | biome: gut microbiome; feature: rumen; material: fiber-attached | host: Bos | place: Iran: Karaj | collected 2018-10 | reverse complement strand
TATCACTAATACTCGACTAATCAGTACTCAATTAGTCCAGTATCTATCACTAATACTCGACTAATCGGTACACAATTAGTCTGGTATCCATCACCAATACTCGGCTAATCCATACTGGTGCACGATAGTACAAATCACTGAAACTTATTAAGGAGATGAATAATGGTCGTTATCTCTTCCTCTGCAAGCAACGGATGCAGTGGGATGCTCAGTTCCTGACGGTGTATCTGCTCTGTCACCGGTAAACGATTAGTGTTCCAAGAAGCATAGCACGGTTGCTGATGGGGAGGTATGGGATAATGGATGATCGTCTCAACCCCATGCTCACACAGATACTCCTGCAACCGGTCCCGCTGCTCACACAGCACGGGGAAGATATGATGGACACTGTTGCGTACGAACTCTTCTGAAGGGAGCCGAAGCTGAGGATTATCAATCTCTTGAATATACCGCAAGGCTATCTCTTGTCGCCGTTGGTTATCCTGATCCAAAAGCCTCAGTTTGATACGCAATACTGCCGCTTGGATTTCATCAAGTCGGGAGTTCCTACCGAGATACTCAAAATGATATTTCTTGGAAGAGCCGTAGTTACCTAATGCCCTTACCACCTCTGCCAACTGCTCATCATCGGTAGTGACAGCCCCGCCGTCACCCAAAGCACCTAAGTTTTTTCCTGGATAGAAACTATGTCCTGCAGCGTGTCCGAGAGAACCGGTCTTCCTCCCTTCAAAACAACAGCCATGCGCCTGCGCATTATCCTCTATGAGCAAGAGATGATATTTGTCGGATAGTTGTGCAATCCGCTCAGTATAAGCACATCTGCCATAAAGATGCACGAGCATGATAGCCCGTGTCTTAGAGGTTATCTTCTCTTCTATCAGTGTGTCATCAATCTGGAAAGTGCCTATCCGTGGTTCTACCAAAACAGGAGCAAGATGATTCTCCGTGATAGCTAAGATACTGGCAATATACGTATTGGCAGGTACGATCACCTCATCACCATCATGCAACATCCCCATCTCCTTATATGCACGGAGAATAAGTGTTAGTGCATCCAGTCCGTTGCCACATGCCACACAATAGTCTGTCCCAATATATGCTGCATATTCTTTCTCGAAAAGCGATGTCTGTTCTCCGCGCAGATACCACCCACTGTCAACAACCTTGCTGATAGCCTCCTTGATGGCTGAGGCATCACGGTCATTGATCTTCTGCAAGGGCAGATAGGGGATGTTTATATACTTTTGCATGATTGTTGCGATTAGAGTGTCCAGGAATACGTATCGTAACACACTGCCCTACCCCCAAATCCCTCTTTCTGATGGATCAGGGATTCATTCAGTTCATTATTTTCCGGAATATTGGAGGTACCGAAATCAAAGTAATGCATCCCCTCAGAAGCAAATTTTGTCAACAACGTTTCAAAAAGAAGATCCAAAGCGCCTGTCTTTTTGCCTATCTCATTGGCAGAGATATATTGTGTCTTGACAATATGCCGAGAGACAAAGAGTACGGTTCCGCCCACCACTTGATTCTCTTTTCTTACCACGAACAGCCGGATATGACGGGGGAAACGTTCGTGTAACATCACCATCTCTGCTAATGTGTGTACGGGATGTGCATGATATTTCTGTTGGAGATTATCCGTCAGGACTTGCCAGAAAACAGCATAATCTGTTGACTCCTCAACTTGCAGTTGGTTGTCGATGGCTTTCTTCACCCCTCTCCTACGCAACTCAGCGAATGTTAAGGGATGGGAGAAATCGACAACTGATGAGACAGTGCGTGAGAAGAGGATAGAATGACATACATCCGTAAGGGCAAAGAGGTCTTCCTCGGATGGTATCTGGGTATAAACAAAAGGAATATGCTTATAAATAACCTGTTGAAACCCAGCGTTTTTTAAAAACTCATTCAACTGTTTAAAGAGCTCACAAACATGAGCCGTCCTACATTGTTCATCCATCACCAAACCACCATATGTGAGTCCTTGATGGGAGTAAAGGATATGATTTTTCCGGTTGGCTGGCAGTAGTGCAAAAAGACGGTTGTCGAGATAAAACATCAGTGAATAGTCTTCGAAACGGTCGGCATGATAGTCCATATATTGCCGGTCGAAGAGAAACGTTCCGTTCTTCGACTGTGCCACGAACCGATTCCATTCTTCGGCATATTCCTGACAGTATCTCTTTATTTCGAACATCCTGCGTATTTCAAGAACTCCTCATAATCGTAGATATACTCATCCTCGTCAAAAAACTCCGAGGCAAGCACCAGACAGACTGCTCCCGAAGAGAAATCCTCCAAGGTGCGCCAGATGCCAGTGCCGATATACAGTCCTTGATAAGGATGGTTCAGATGATAGGTCTGACGCTCATGACCGTCGAACACCTCCACATCGAATGAACCACTGACGGCTACTACCACTTCCTGACAAGTACGATGGGCATGACCACCTCGCCGGCCACCGCCCGGTATATCGTATGTCCAATAAACACGTGCGATCTCAAACGGCACATTCTTCATCTGCTCCGCCACCGTCAAGTTCCCTCGAGGGTCGGTAATCTTTGGCAAATCAATGAGTTTTCCTATCATCTCATTATTATAAAAGTTTATATTTGTCGAATCTGATTCTCATATGCAGCATTTCTCTAAGTCCGTCAAAAAAGCGAAGACGTAGTTTACCGACACATTTCATTTTCATGCCCATTTTGATATCCCTGAAATTCTTGAAATTCTTTTCTGTTATTCTGATGATGATTCTGTCGTTTCTAACCAAGAGCAAGTCTTGCCAAGTATCACCATTTCTATTTTGTTTATCAATGACATAGAAATCAAAATCACGCATGTCATAGTGGAATGCAAAGATAGGTAGGAATAGATATCTTAAACCTATATCATTGCCATTAATCGTAACACTTGCAACAGTCCTTAACAAGTGAACCATTAGGAAGACCACAAATAAAGAGTAAATCCCTAATACAATCGCCCATAAAGGTGCATCTGTATCGTTAACAGACCTTTCTGAATAGTAAGACCAGACAGCAGAAACACAAACAACAAACATCCACAGGAAAAATACCAATAAAAAGAAAAAGAATCCCCATTGAAAGTATATTGTGTTTCTAACCTTTGACTTTACAACCATATTACCTGTTACCATACATCTTCTCGTAATACTGCTGATAGTCGCCGGAGGTAACATTGTCGAGCCACTCCTGGTGGTCGAGATACCAACGGACAGTCTTCTCAATGCCCTCCTCAAACTGCAGACTGGGCTCCCAACCCAACTCTCTCTGTAACTTCGTGGAGTCGATAGCATAACGCAGGTCATGACCGGCACGGTCGGTGACGAAGGTGATCAGGTTCTGATCTTCTCCCTCTGCCCTACCTAACAGTCGGTCAACGGTATTGATGAGCACCTTGATCAGGTCGATGTTCTTCCACTCGTTAAAACCACCGATGTTATACGTCTCTGCTATCATACCCTTATGGAAGATCAGATCGATGGCACGGGCATGGTCTTCCACATACAACCAGTCGCGCACATTCTCACCCTTACCATAGACTGGCAAGGGTTTACGGTGACGGATATTATTGATAAACAGCGGTATCAACTTCTCCGGGAACTGATAAGGACCATAGTTGTTGGAGCAGTTCGTCACAATCGTGGGCATGCCGTAAGTATCGTGATAAGCCCTCACAAAATGATCGCTGGCTGCCTTTGCAGCAGAATACGGACTATGCGGGTTATAGCTGGTGGTCTCCAGGAAGAACTCCTTACCGTAGGCATGATGTTGCTCTGATGATGCCGCAGTAGAGAACGGCGGTTCGATACCCTCGGGATGAGTCAGTTCAAGTGCACCGTAAACCTCATCCGTGGAGATATGATAAAAACGTTTTCCCTCATATCGTTCGGGCAGTGACTCCCAATAAAGCTTGGCTGCCTGTAGCAATGACAGTGTTCCCATCACGTTGGTCTTGGCAAAGGTAAACGGATCCTTGATACTGCGGTCCACATGACTCTCTGCTGCCAGATGGATGATACCATCCACATGTTTGTCTTGCATCAACTGATAGAAAGCCTCGAAGTCGCAGATATCCATCTTCACAAACTCATAGTTGGGTTTGTCTTCGATATCCTTCAGATTAGCCAGATTACCTGCATAAGTTAATTTATCCAGGTTGATAATGTGATAATCGGGGTATTTGTTTACAAACAGACGTACCACATGATTTCCTATAAATCCGGCTCCACCGGTAATGACGATTGTTCTCATATATTTTATTTTTGCTTTTTATTCAGATAATCACTAATCGGAACATATAATATTCCAAAGAATACCGCCTGTAATATTGCTTGTTTCCAGTTGATTTCATCTCTGAAAATCAGGCACATCACAAGCCATATCACAAAGAAGAGAACTGCATGACAGATCATTCTCATTGCATAGCCAAAAATCTTTCCATTCATCTGTCTATTTCTTTATTCTTTCCTCCTAATGTAATAACTTCACAATCAGTAAATTTATTGCCTTCAATCGTTAATCTTACCAATGTTCTTTCCTGCTGCCATCCGGAGAGTCCTGCCGCACCGGGGTTGATATGCAATAATCCGAGTGTTTTATCATATTTTACTTTCAGGATATGCGAGTGTCCACTGATGAACAACTGTGGGGGCTTGGCATAGATAGCACTACGGATACTGGCATCATAACGACCGGGATAACCGCCGATATGCTTCATCAGTACATCTACCTCCTCACAGCGCCAACGAAGGATCTCCGGATACATCCGTCGGATATCGCCCCCGTCGATATTACCATGAACAGCTCTGAAAGGACGGAACTCCGACAGTTTCTGCGCAACCTCCAACGACCCTATATCCCCGGCATGCCATATCTCATCGCATGGCTCGAAGTATTTCAGGTATTTCTCATCCCAATAGGCATGGGTATCACTGATAATTCCAATCTTCTTCATTCCTCTACTGTATCGTTATACCGCTCAATTCCATACCACCGGTTGACAAACTGTTCGATATAGGCAGCTGTCCCTTCTAATCCCAGACGGGAGGAATTGACACAGAGATCATAACTGTCGGCATATCCCCATTTCTTTCCGGTATAATAATTATAATAGGAAGAACGCTGGTTCTCTATTTTGTTAATCAGTTTTTTGGCTGTTTCCTCATCACATTCCCTACGTTCACAGATACGTTGCAGACGGTCGGAATAATTGGCTGTGATGAAGATATTCACGATATCATGACGGTCACGCAACACATAGTCGGCACAGCGCCCTACAAAGACACACGACCCGGCATCAGCAGCCTTACGGATGGCGGCACACTGAAACTCAAAGAGACGCTCCTGCGTAAAGTCACTCGGATAGAAACTGTTGTCTGAAAGATGTGAAGTATGCAGATGAAAGAGGGCTCTGAGAAATCCTCGTTGCTCGTCGTTCTCCTCAAAGAACCTCGGTGAGAACCCACTTTCCTGAGCTGCCAGACTCAGCAGTTCTTTATCGTAGAACGAGGCATGGAAAGTATAGGCTAACATCTTTGCGATCTCAACACCACCGGCACCTAACTGTCTGCCTACATTGATAATCACTTTCTTATTTTCCATTACTCAACGATTTATGTTGTAATTTAAACTTTTTCATATAACGGGCCATGATGATAAAGGTCACGATAAAAGATATGGTATCCGACAATGGCAGGGAGGCCCATACACCATCAACACCCCAATAGGGAGGAAGGATGACCAGCAATGGTAACAAGAACAGCATCTGTCGTGACAAGGACAGGAAGATACTGATCTTTGCCTTACCGATAGACTGGAAGAAATTGGTGACCACAGCCTGAAAACCGATCAAGGGGAAAGCAATCATATTGATACGGATACCGTTGACGGCCATATCCACCAACTGCGAGTCGGTGGTAAACAGTCGTGCACAGGGGTAAGGTACCAACTCTCCGACGAGCCATCCCAACGTCATCACACAGACACCAGCGATGATGGAGAGATTCAGCACACGCATCATCCTGTCGATATGCTGGGCACCATAGTTGTAACCGGCAATGGGTTGCATACCCTGATTGATACCCATCACAACCATAAAGAAAATAAAGGCGATACGGTTGGCAATACCATAGGCTCCCACAGCCAGGTCACCACCGTACTTCACCAGTGCGGTATTGATGAAGATGACGATGATACAAGAGCAGGCATTCATCGAGAAGGGTGAGATACCGATGGCAAAGATATTCTTGATAATCGTGCTGTCAAGTTTATAGATTCCTTTCTTGAAATGGATCATCTCATTGGGATTACTGAAAATCCATATCTGCCAACTGAGAGCGGTCATCTGTGAAAGGATCGTGGCAATAGCTGCGCCCTGGATACCCATGTCGAAGGTATAGATAAAGAGAGGGTCCAGAGCGGTGTTGAGTACCACCGTAAAAATCGTGGCATACATTGCCTGCTTAGGTTTAGATGCAGCCCTGAGCAACGCGTTCATACCGAAATACAAATGAGTGAACACATTTCCCAATAGGATCACCACCATATACTCACGGGCATAAGGGAGGGTATTCTCCGTAGCTCCGAAGAAACTGAGGATAGGATCGAGGAAGAGCAGACACAACGCACCGAAGAGAATACCGGTGATAATCTTCAAAACTACCGAATTACCTAATATCTTCTGTGCTGTCTCATAGTCTTTCTGTCCTAATCTTACCGACAAGAGTGTAGAAGCACCCACACCGATGGCGGCACCGATAGCACCCGACAGGTTCATGAAAGGGAAAGTGATAGCCAAACCGGAGATAGCCATCGGTCCTACACCCTGACCGATGAAGATACTGTCCACCATGTTATATAATGAACTGGCTACCATTGCCACGATAGCAGGAAGCGCATATTGCAGTAATAATTTTCCTACCGGCTCGGTACCTAATTCCAATGTTGCTTTTTTATTGTCCATCGTTGACCGTTACCTTTTATTGCCTGCAAAATTAATGAAAATAATCCATATCACTCGGTTTTTTTTGGATTTTCCACAAAATAGCACTACTTTTGTATAATCATAATCATCATCTATTATAAAAGACTATCATGAGAAGAATCATCATCCTCATCATCAGTTTCTTATCTGTTCTTACCATCAAAGCATCAGGAAAGGATACTCCGATATATCCTACCGGCAAGAATGCTGTGTACAGGATCTATCTGAAGGATAAGAAAGGAACTCCATATTCGCTGAACAAGCCCGAAAAGTATCTCTCCAAACGTTCCATAGCCAGAAGAAAACAACAGCAACTGCCGGTTGACTCTACCGACTTGCCCGTCAATCCTGCCTATGTCAAAGCCATCAGATCCAATGAGGTACAGGTGCTCGGATGCAGTAAATGGAACAACACCGTGGTGATCATGACAGAGAAAGCCAAGACAGTGGAGCAACTCCGTACGCTGCCCTTTGTCGATAACATCATTTTGGTATGGGAAGAACCGAAGAATAACAGTATGGCACCCAAGCGTGACTCGTTGAGGATGATGGATCTCAACAAGACCGTTAAAGATTACTATGGCTCGGCACAGGAGCAGACAGAGATGCTCAACGGACAACGTCTGCATGAGATGGGCTTTAAGGGCAGAGGGATGATGATTGCCGTGCTCGACGGTGGGTTTATGAATGTTGACTCTATTCCTGCTTTCCGAAACAGTAACATTATCGGTGCACGTGATTTCGTCCGCGACCGTAAAGCAAATGTCTATGAGCAGTTAGACCACGGCACGAAGGTGCTATCACTCATGGCTACCAGTATGCCCAATATCTATGTGGGGGCGGCTCCTGAAGCCTCCTACTGGTTGTTACGCAGTGAAGACGGTCCCACCGAGTCGATGGCAGAAGAGGATTACTGGACGATGGCGGCAGAGTTTGCCGACTCTGTGGGATGCGATGTCATCAACAGTTCCTTAGGCTATCATGAGTATGATAATAAAAGTACTAATTACCGTTACCGTGACCTGACCGGAAGAAATGCCCTTATCTCACGTACAGCCTCTATGTTGGCAGGCAAAGGCATCGTGCATGTCAACAGTGGTGGTAATAGCGGTATGGGTACCTGGAAGAAAATCGGCGTTCCCGCCGATGCCACAGATATCCTGGCAGTGGGTGCCACGAATAAAGAACGGGTGAATGCGGCATATAGCTCGGTAGGTCCTTCCGCCGACGGCAGGATAAAACCGGATATCGTAGCGTTAGGTAATCCATGGCTGATCAGCGGCAAGGGAATGATGACTATCAGTTCGGGCACTTCCTTCGCTGCCCCACAGATATGTGGATGGGTGGCTTGTCTGTGGCAAGCACTGCCCGGCAAGACAGCCCGTGAGATACTCGAACTGGTAAGGATGTCGGGTGACAATACTGAATACCCTGACAATATCTTCGGTTATGGCATGCCCGATTTCTACAAAGCCTATCAGATGGGGAAAGGGGAAATGGAGAATTATGCGATTAAGCGAGTGCAGAGTGAAACTCGTTTCAACTCTGCCGAGCATGAGCATAATCGCCGAAGGCAATTGATAATATGACAAAAGCACTGACACTCTATGAGTTAAACCAGTTAGTTCGTGAAACCATTGAACTATCTATGCCTGATGAATATTGGGTAGAGGCAGAGTTGTCGGAAGTAAGAGAGGTGCGCGGTCATTGTTATATGCAACTCATACAGAAAGATGATCGTTCGAACACCCCTGTCGCACAAGCCAGTGCTCGCTGTTGGAAAAACACATGGATGACCGTCAGACCATTGTTCGAGAAGACCACCGGTGAGCGGATGCATGTCGGCATGAAGGTACTGCTGAAGGTATATCCGCAGTTTCATGAGAACTATGGTTTCTCCTGGATCGTCACAGATATCGATCCCACCTATACCATCGGTGACATGATGCGTAAGCGTCAGGAGATTATCCGTACACTGAAAGAAGAGGGTGTCTTCGATCTGCAGAAATCACTCACCCTACCTATGTTCTGCCAGCATATCGCTGTCATCTCCAGTGCTAACGCTGCAGGCTATGGCGATTTTGTGAACCAACTGTCGAACAACGAGTATCATTTCCGCTTTCATACACAACTCTTCCCTGCCATCATGCAAGGAGAACAGGTGGAGAGTAGTATCATTCAGGCTTTGGACAACATCTATAGAGTCAACCATCAGCGAATGACCGGTGAGGATCAGGAGATGCCTTTCGACTGTGTGGTTATTATCCGTGGAGGTGGAGCAACTGCCGATCTCTCAGGGTTTGACACGCTGGCCCTGGCAGAGAATGTGGCAAACTTCCCGATACCTATCATCACGGGTATCGGTCACGAAAGGGATGAGAGCATCCTTGATATGGTCTCTCATATCCGTGTAAAGACACCTACTGCCGCAGCAGCCTTCCTGATCAACCAGCTGAAGATTGTGTATGACCGTCTCAACGAGTTACAGCAGGATATGATGAAAGCCATCTACCTACGCATGGAGAAGGAACAGACTCGCATCAGTCGGTTATCAGGGAAGATCACGCTCCTTTTCTCGATGGTGAAGTCACACCAAGACACAGTCCTACAGTCATACGCCCACCGCATGATCACTGCCATCAACCGTTATCTCGACAGGGAACATAACAAACATGAGAAGATGGAAAATCTTTTCCGGCCATATGCCGAGAAGAAAATGATGCATGAGCATTACCGCCTCCAGTTGTTGGAGCAACGCATGGAAGCCCTCAACCCAGAACGTTTGCTGAAACGCGGCTACAGTATTACAACACACAATGGCATGACGGTGAAAGATAGCTCACAAATCAAGAAAGGCGACCGGCTCGTCACTCATCTGAGCAACGGTAGTGTACAGTCTATTGTAGAATAAAACATCAACAACATATGGATAAGCAAGTGAAATACGAGGAGGCCATGCGCCAGTTGGAAGATATCGTTGCGAAGATAGAAAACAACGAGCTCGACATCGATGAGTTAACCACTCAACTGAAGAAAGCGAAAGAACTGATCTCCTTATGTAAGGAGAAACTCGTCAAGACCGACGAAGAACTCAAGCGTATACTCGAGGAATAGTGTAGAGTGTAGAGTTTAGAGTTTAGGGTTTAGGGTTTTATTGGTTATTGGTTATTGTAATTCATGTTATTACCCGACGGATTTGAGCAGACGACAGCGCCATTGATGGGCACTGAACGATGGGAACGCTATCAGGAGAGTCTCTCATCAGAACGCCCTGTGAGCATTCATCTGAACAAGATGAAGGCCCAGGCTATGACGGTGGATCCTGAGATGTTTCAAACACAGATACCCTGGTGTCCCAACGGTTTTTATCTGAGACAACGGCCCACGTTCACCTTTGATCCGCTGTGGCATGCCGGACTGTACTATGTGCAGGAGGCTGCGTCGATGTTTATCAGTGAGGTGCTACGACAGCATACCTCCTTGCCAGTGATGGCCTTGGATCTCTGTGCTGCTCCCGGCGGTAAGTCATTGCTCCTGAGAGACACCCTCCCCGCAGGTAGTTTGTTGTTTTCTAATGAGCCCATGCGCCACCGCGCCAATATCCTTTCCGAGAATATCCAGAAACAAGGCAATCCCGATGTTGTCGTGACCAACAACTACGCACAAGACTATCGGCGCTCAGGACTGCTCTTTGATGTGATCCTTACCGACATGCCCTGTTCCGGTGAAGGTATGTTCCGCAAAGAACCGGAAGCGTTGCAGCAGTGGACGCCGCAGCTGGTGGACCAGTGCAGTCAACTGCAACGTAACATCCTCGATGATATCTGGCCCTGTCTGAAAAACGGTGGTATCCTCATCTACAGCACCTGTACCTTCAACAGACAAGAGAATGAGGATAATATCCGTTATATCCTCGACCATTATGATGCGGAGGTACTACCCATAGAGATCTCCGAGGCATGGGGCATCACCCCCTCCCTGTCACAGGATCTCCCCTACCCTGTCTATCGTTTTATTCCCGGAATGACACAGAGTGAAGGACTCTTCATGGCGGTAATCCGGAAAAATGACGGAGAGGTAAGCAGCCGAAAGAAAGAAAAGAAAGACAAGGATAAAACAAGACAAAGAGGGAATATCAACAAGACAGCTATCCCTCATTGGTTACTTCATCAAGATGACTATCATCTGGTTTGGAAAGATGATCTCGTAACTGCCATTCATCAACAATGGCGCGACACCTATGCCATCGCAGAAAGCTCCCTTAAGGTGATCCATGCCGGTGTGCCTATGGCTGTGAGTAAAGGTAAAGACCTCATCCCTTGTCATGCGCTGGCACTCTCCACCGCGCTCGACAGCGGTGCTTTTCCCACAGCGGATGTTGATGCACCCACAGCATTACAGTACTTACGGAAAGAAACCATCACCCTGTCGGAGTCTCTCCCGAAAGGATTTGTCCTGATCACCTTTCGCAAGCAACCCATCGGGTTTGTCAAGAACCTCGGCAACCGCACCAACAACCTCTACCCTATGGAGTGGAAGATCAAGAGCAGTTATCTGCCCGACGATCTGCCCGTGGTATTGAAATAAAACGTGGGGTTGCGGGCAGGAAAAGTTGTAGGGGTAGGGTTCATCCCTACCCGCAGTCCCCAATAGCTTAAGCTCTTAATAAAAATTCCGCGTCACGAAGGGCAATGCCATGCGGATGGAATAATGCCAGTATTCCCAGTTATGATTACCGTTGCGCACCCGCAGCTCACTCTTGATACGTTTCTGTCGCATCAGTTGATGCAACTGGATATTCTGGGTGAAGAGGAAATCATCATCCCCACAGTCGATGAACCACTTTACGGTGCGCAGCTCGTTAACCGTCTTCTCATCCGCATTACGCACATAGTTGAGAGCCGAATGATCCTTAACCGCTTTGTTGAGTAAATAGAGTTTATCATCGACACCCGTTTCCCGACGACGCATATCCTCACTGTCGAGCCATGCACTCATGGCAAACACCGACGAGAACATATCTGTATGACGCTGACCATATACCGTACTGCCGCCACCGCCCATCGACAGTCCCATGACAGCACGCTGCCCTTTCGAGCCACCGGCCCTGTATTTCTTCTCTACCTGCGGCAAGAGCTCCTTAAAAAAGAAATCCTCGTAGCTCCACCCCGGCATATTGAAATAACCGTTCCATATCTCATACCTGTTAGGACCGCCGGCATTCGGCATGATGATCACCATCGGACAAGCCTCTCCCGTCTCCATCAGTTCATCGGCCACAGCCTGCATCTGTCCTTTGTCACGCCACGCCGTATAAGTATCGGTAAGACCGTGCAACAAATACACTATCGGGTAATGTGCCTGCGTATCCGTGTCAAAACCTGTGGGGAGATAAACGTTGTATTTCACCCATGTGCCTAAAATGCGACTGTTGATACTGTCGGTAACCACCTTTCCTGCCTGAGCGGCTGTACACGCCACCAGCGCCATCATCAGTAATATCTTTCTCATATCCTTCTATTGTTTGATTAATACAATTTCTTTACAAATCTAATCAATTCTTTTATATACAAGAAGGATATAACAGAAAAGATAGAAAGGTTTAACAGTTTTTACAGATTGGGATTGGAAACAACCAACTGCATTCGTTCGACATCGGAGTAATCAAGGCCATGAAGGTTGATGGGAAGATTATCGTGAAGTAGTATATAAGCAGCAGGATGTTACATAAGCATTTCAGTTATGAAAACACCTTGTTACGAGGATGTCTGTAACAAGATTTTAACATTGTCGTAACAGAGACGAAACAAGACAGTAATACCTTTGTATCATCATTACTGAAACACCAACAAATGGAATTGATTATCAACATCTTATCGCTTGTCGGTTCACTGGCATTGTTCTTATTTGGTATGAAGACCATGTCGGAGGGCCTTGAGAAGTTTGCAGGCGATCGTCTTCGCAGTATCCTTGCTGCCATGACCAAGAATCGTGTGATGGGTGTTCTGACAGGTATTCTCATCACCGCCATGATTCAGTCTTCGAGTGCCACCACGGTGATGGTGGTTAGTTTTGTGAATGCGGGACTGATGACACTGGCCCAGTCTATCGGTGTCATTATGGGTGCCAACATCGGAACGACCGTGACGGCGTGGATCATCTCCGCCGTGGGCTTCAAGGTGAACATTGCGGCTTTTGCCATCCCCATGCTTGCCTTTGGCATGCC
>JAEEGL016120366.1_pt1 | contig 13238 bp, 27 predicted proteins | sample 9134231 | NCBI WGS metagenome assembly JAEEGL01 (sample SAMN16246548, study PRJNA631951) | gut metagenome | biome: gut microbiome; feature: rumen; material: fiber-attached | host: Bos | place: Iran: Karaj | collected 2018-10 | reverse complement strand
CGGGATACGGTATACTCCATCTTACGCTTCCTGCACCTCTTAACCTCATTATTGATCCTATTATCATTACTGCCATTTTTGTTCTCCTTTTCCATACATATCTTTTCCTTACAAGTTCATCTATTTTTATCATTAATACCTCCTTAGATAAAAACATTTAGTGCCTGAAATAGTTTTTCTACTTCAGCAAATTCTTTTTCAGATATCATTCCACAATCGTACTTCTCCTCTAAGTTGAAGTAGCATTGTATTAGATACCTGTCATTATGCCATCCAGGAAACGGATCATGCATATACATCATAAAGTCAAAAGAATCATCATCTGCAAAATATCCATTTTCCTCTGCCATTGTACAGTTATCGTACAAAGCCTGTTTGGTTGCCTGATGAATTAAATATCCACGCTTTTTCATCTCTTTCATAAGGTCAAATTGATAAGCGTAGAACATCCAAGCTGGATAAGCTGTAATCTTGTTTACCAGTGGATGATTTGGTGTTTTATGATACGCTATTTCTTTCGCTATTGCACAGCACTCTCTCCATTGACCCAGGAGCTGCTGCCGTGGAAGTACTGGTATCAATTTGTAGTGCCAAAGTCTCATAAATATCCTCCAGAAAAACTGAAAGGAGCTGTAATAAATACAACTCCTTAAAGTTTCTTTTAATTTCTTTTAGATGTACTCGTCATCTTCTGTCGTCTCGTCGTCTTTTTCAATACCAAAAATCACGTCACAACAGTCGTCGTACAGATTAATAAGAGTTTTGTATTCTTCGAATTTACGATATAAATCTCTGACATCTACTTCCGCTGAATATATAGAATCTCTATAGTAAGGATTAGCCATACCATCTCTATAACTAGCTTTTTTGTTCATGTCTTCAAGCTTATCGTCGATTTCGTTGAATTTCTCGTCAACTGCATCTCTGACTGTTAAAATTAATTTTCTTTCCGTATCAAACATTTGTTTTCCTCCTTAATGATACTACGACACCATTTGTCATAAAGGAGTTGTAAATTATGCGAGAACTCTAAAATGCTTGGCAATTTCGCTTGAAGAGTCATATAACTTCTTAAGATCGGAATATAACCTTGTTATTTTGGTCTCAGTAGGATCACCAACCTGTACTAATGTGTATTCATGCTGTCCTTTTACACTATTCCATGTTTTATCAACTACTCTATGCATCAACAGACTGCCACCTATTCTGACAATATCATTGATGTTAATAGCTCTCTGGACAAGAACAAGACGAGATTCTTCATACCATCTATGACTTACATGGTTATAGATCCTATATTCCCAGCATTTGTGTTCCGCATTCCATCTATAGTTGTCTACTGTATAGTGATGAGAACCTTTAGATTTGAAAGTTACAGTATCAAACATGTAGAACTTCTGTTCCGGTCTATATTCAGGATCTAAGTTTGCTTTATTAATTTCTTCTTCAAAGTCATCTCTGATTTTCTTTCTAATTGCCTTAGAAATATCATCTGTAATGATGTCCTTTTCTTTTTCAGGAAGTGAATCCCAAACGTCCTTAACCGTCTCTGCCTCAGGCTCTTTATCCGTTAAACGGGTAGAATCGATCTTTCCGGCCTTACTGAATCGAGTGAAAAATGATGAAAGCATATTACTAACCTCATTCTCCTGTTTCTCTTCTTCTTTGAAAGAATCAATCTTTCTAAGAATGTTATCGTAGGACTGATTATCAAAGAACTCCTTAATAATAGCTAATAAGAAGCCTGTAGTCTTATCGAACTTGTCATCCTTACCGCATACAGCTACTGTCTTGTCTCCCTTTTTATTGTAGGTCAACTGGTCCATAGAGGGACTCCATTTGATGATCGTAGCAGGTCCATTAAATATAATTTCATTAATGTCTCTGCTGTAGGTACCATTGTTCTTAATCACATTTCGATTCCTTCTTCTCTGATTCTGCTGTTTCTTTTTCATGTTATTATCCTCCTTTAAAATATCATCAACATAAGTTACATTAACATTTAAACCAAATGATTTAGCAGACTGGGCAACTCTCCACGTAGGGTCGGATGATAATCCAGTTAATATCCGTCTTCTTATTGCGTCATACATAGGATTAGTAGAGAGACCTGTTGTTACAGGATAGAATGATCTGTAATCAACTTTTTCTACCTCAGGTATAAAGTTTCCTCTTTTTCTGCATGCAGCAGAATTTGCAAACGCAGCCAAATCGTAATCATCGAGATTATCTTCTTTTGGAATTCTAAGCATTATGCATCTCTCATCAACCGTATCGATCTTTTTGGTAATGTAATTATCAATTTCATATGTAATTTTCATTGCAACATATGAAACATGAACACTTTTTATAACTCCCTTTTTTACATATGTTCCGTCATTGTAGAAAACTTTATCGCCAGGACAAAACGTTGGATCAGGACTACTCGGTCTCAAAGATGTTACTGGTTTCCACTTTGTATGATTAGCAATATCACAATTACAGCAAGGCTCTGCATTAAGACTGTAATCGTAATAATGACAATTGCTGCATCTTCTCATGTCATTTTCCTGTATGTGTCTTTTATGAGGTGCAGTAGTGTTCAACTCACTTTCATGTTTCGTATAAAGTTTTCCATCGACATTGCCAAGAATAATATAATCATCCTCAAATGATACGTAATAAATAGCATTCTGTATAACGCCTGTCTGTTCTCTTGTTCCGTTATCAAAAGGAAACCAAACTACGTCTCCAATATCAAATTTGCTCATTATTTGTCCTCCTTTAACCATTTAACTAAAATATCATGACAACTTGCATCCAGATCTTTTCTACAGTACTCTTCACAAGGGCAATTAATACTACAGGAAAATCTTGGTTCTAATATATTTGCAAGTTTTTCAGGATCCATCGTCCTTACAATCTCAGCAAGCTCATCCTGATTTGTTGCAGTCTTTTTGCATGCTTCTTTAGAAGTCAATTTACACTGTCCTCCATTAATATAACATACCTCTTTAGTGCATTCAGTATTCTTTTCCGGATCGCAGAAATAGAAATTATCCATTTTTAGTCCTCCTTATCATACATTAAACCGTTTATAAAGTCTTCTTTCATCTCTTTTTTAAGAGATTTCAAGTCTAAAATAGTGTTTTTCCACAATTCTATTACCTCTTCATCCTTATACCCTATGGCCGAACGTATATATCTTGTGTTTTTTGCTAAACCATTTAGTATACCTTTGTACTTAACATAGTAATAAGTCATTGCATCAACCTCAATTTCCGAGGTAAATATCCTATAGCGAAGCTTAAAAGTCTGAAATTTTATGTCAAAATATATAGTATTTGCTTCAATAAGGATCCCATATTTCAGAATATTAAGGAATGTTTTAAACAAATCCTTTAAACTCTTATCATCATCCATAAATTTTCCTCCAATCATCAAAAATTTATACATAGTTTTCCTCCGAAAAAGCATGAGGAGCTGTTATTTCTCCTCATAGGTTTCGGATAATTTCTTTAATAAATCTATCCTAAAAACCTTTAATATTATTAAATATAATAGAGCTATTGTTGGAAAGAACCCTGTTCCAAGGTTCACTGCCAAAATAAGTCTAAATATTGTATATAAAAGTTCTCGCATAGACATACACACTATCCCTCCTTTCAATTAGTGCTTGTAATTTATGCGAAAAGGCTAAGCACCTGTAATAGATGCTTATTTAATGCCTTTTTAACTGCTATTTCAGCATGTTCTTTAATTCCTCTAAAGTTTCCGAATTTCTCATCTGAATCTTTTCGAGTGCCTCTAGACTCGTGGCAATTCTTTCAAATTTGCCTAAAAAGTCGTTTAAGAACTTTCTTCCTTCGTCATCTGTAAAATCCGAAGTGTTTTCTGCTGTTTCTTCCTGTACCGGCTCTTCTTTCTTTACTTCTGCCACCGGTAATATGCGATAATCTTTAAATTCGATTCCGCAAGATTCCTGTAATAATTTAACTCCGACCTTTCTAATGCGGTCGTGCTTAATTGCGTCATACAACCATGTAGGGCTGTATCCAAAGCTCACTGAGAGCTTATAGATGCTGGAGTCATTTTCTGCACACCAGCTAGTTAATAAATTCTGCAATTTCTTGCCGTCAATGTCCTTAAAGGACTTGTAATCTCTTTTTCCTGCCATATTTTTATCCTCCTTAATGGCTATTAATTGTTTCCTTTGTTTCCCTAGGTTTACATTATACTACACTATAAACCTATATAGTGTTTGTAATTTTTGCGAAAAAACTCAGTAACTGTAGTAGTTACTGAGCCGATGACTACTTATTCTTCGTCATCTTCGTCATCTTCATCGTCTTCATCATCGTCGATATCTTCATAATCTTCATCGACTTCTTCATCTTTCTTCTTTTTTTTCTTCTTTTTTTTCTTCTTTTTCTCGTTCTTAACCTGATATGAACTTATGTAATCCTCCTCATTAAAGTCTTCGAATAGTTCTTCTTCCTCATCTTCGGTTGACATAGCCCACCATATCCTGATTTTATGCGCCAACATGAGTAATGTAAATACCATGACGGGTATAAATATCATAATAAAGATAGGTACCATCACCTTCTTAAATAAGAAAATAAAGAATAATATTCCAAAAATTGTTCCTAAAATGGTTAATATCATATATCATACCTCCTTTCCTTTGCTATATAGCAATAGTTTTTTATGCGAAAAAAGATAAGCACCTGTAATAGATGCTTAGAGCTTTTTTAAAACTTTCTTATTTTCATTTTCTTAAGTTCTTCTTCTGTTGTGTTTTCAATAAATTTCTCTAATTCTTTTTTGTTCTTAATAAATATCTTTACTGTGTAATCATCTTTCTTCATTTCAATAATGTACTTCATCTTAAGTACCTCCTTTTCTTTGCTATATAGTAGGTGTTATTTATGCGAAAAAAGTCAGCAACTGTAAAAGCTACTGACTTTGAGGATTGCTGTTTAGACTACTATTCTTCGTCTACGTGCTTAGCCTTTATAGCAGGATATAATCCAATAAGTCTGGATATGCCTAATTCCCGCTTAGCCTTCTGATAGTCAAGTTCGTACTTAAAGCTGTCGATTGCTACCATTACATATTTTACTGCATTTGCCAAATCTTTCTCGTCGTATCCTCCCTTAAGGATCATACGCTCAACAAGATTGTGTGCCTTGCCAACCATGTAACGGTGCTTTGCCTCTGACTCGATTATCAAAGATTCATCGGTCTTAGGGTACTCCTTGCGGAGTTCCGTCTTATTAATTCCTAATTTCTCTGCTAACGCTATCACGTTAATAAATGATTTAATTCCCATATTTGTTTTCCTCCTTTCATCATATGGTCATAAACAACCTGTTTTTAATGCGAAAAAAAAGTAAACATCTGTAGTAGATGCTTACTAATTTGTTTAATAACACTGATCATATAAATGATCAAGATACTGCATTGATAAGTCATATGCGTCTATGTTTTTTTCGTATATAAGTCTGTTTGAAAACTCTTCTAATCCGTTAAATAGCCAATTAATGTTTCCTTGTATTGTATCGCTTCCTATGAAGCACAATAAATATCTAAGGTAATCTCTTATTGCTATTTTTACAAATGCGAGTCCTACTAAAACTAAACAAATAATTTTTTTCATATGTTTGTCCTCCTTTGCTATATAGCAAAAGTTTTTTATGCGAAAAATATAAGCGACTGTAAATACAGCCACCTATACTTTTGATTGTTTATTAAATTTTCTCTAATATCTTTTCGGCTTTACTCATCTCAATGGATTTTAATTCTGATTTTTTACCGATTGATGCATGATGATAAAGATCGTAATAATACTTCTGTTCTTTACAATCCAAATACCATCCGTCAATTGTGTACTTTTTCTTTCCATATTTTACTGTATCGCCAATGCTAAATTTAAAAAATTTTGCCATAATTTTATACCTCCTTTGCTATATAGCACTTGATTTAAATGCGAGGCAAAAAAGTCAGCAACTGTAAAAGCTACTGATCTTTATCAATGTTCAATTATTTAATTGTTTACTTGTTCTTTATAACCTTAATAAAGTTATATAAGAATCTAATTACTGCAAAGCTAATTATTATCGTTAAAAATGCTATCATACTGTAATCTCCTTTCAACTTCTTTTTCAATAAGTTCTTCAATTGCTTTATCTTTCTTGGTCTTCCTGATTTTAATTAACATAATAATGTCATTGAGTATTTTTAATGTAGTATAACCTGCTACAATAATAAATATCAATCCCAATATTACTGTTCCTACACTTGGATAAACCTCAAATAAAATATTTTCAGTTTCAAAGCTGATTGCAAAATCACAAATTTCTAACTCAAACATAACGTTCTCCTTTCTTTTGTTAATTGTTTCTTTGCTATATAGTACTTGTTTTTTATACGAAAAAAGATAAGCATCTGTAGTAGATGCTATCTTATCAATATTCAATTTTCTTTTTAACCATTATTTGTTTGCTTTGATTTCTTTTAATGCCTTTGTTAAAACTATCAAGTTTACGATTGTTGCAGGGAGCAATGCTGCTCCGAGTAATGCTAATACTAAAATGATAGATAATACTATAACTAAAGTTGCCATATTGTTCTCCTTTACTAATTCAATGGTTTACTGTTTCTTTGCTATATAGTACTTGTTTTTTATGCGAGCAAAAAAGTAAGCACCAGTAATAACTGATGCCTACAGCAAAACTATTCTTCTGATTCTTCTTTGAACCATCTTTCAAGAATATCTTCGCATTTAAGGATTTCTCCATTTTTGTCTGGAACTCGTTCTAAGCCATCTTCAGATACTAAATATCTTTCGTCACAATAATCCTTTGCCGGACATTTGTAACAAAAGGCCGCATCCGAATCCGATAAGAATTCTGCCAGAACTCTTGTATCCATTTTCTTTATCATGTTTGCGAACTTTTCTTGATTCGTCATATGAATCACCTCCTTTGCTATAAAGAGAATGTAATTATTGCGAAAAAAGGTCACAACTTGTTAAAGCTGCGACCTAAGGTTTTTAATCAATATAATTGTAATGTCTTCTCTGTCCACTTTTTTCAAGCGGGATTGCTTCACATATCTTATTCCAGTTAGATGTGGTTGTTGTAAACCAAACTGTCCAAGTTCCGTCGTTACAAGGGTTCTCATTATCACTAACTAAAAATCCATTTTCATGTCTACTATCACATTTATCAGTAGGCTTGAAAAATAAATCCTTATATAAATTTACGAACCTCGCTGCTTCCTGACAGTTTTTAAAGTGTATTACTCTTCCAACTGTATGGTTTTCTCTCGCTTTGTTTAAATTTTTGTTCATAAACATTACCTCCTTTTCTTTGCTATAAAGAAGGTGTTATTTATGCGATTCTATTTCATCAATTAATTTATCAATATACTTGTCATTAACTTTACCATCGGAACTTAACTCATAAATCTTAACGTCCTTAGACTGCTCAATCAATCTACGTACATTATTACGAGTTGCTTTAGCTCCGCCCTTATCCAACACAACTGCTAAACCTTTTGTTGAATCATTAGTCATGACAATATCTTTTTGACGAAGCCATTCCGGTGACATTGGTTCAAACTCTGGAGCATCTATTGGCTTTGTTTTCCACTTTTTATTTGCAGAATATCTTACCTTATTTCCAGGACCATATACAACGACATTTGAATATCCTTTAGAATTAACGTAGTTTTGCACCTGCCTATCAATGCCAGGGGCATCACCAACTAATATCTTATCTCCCCTTTTCATGTAATTGTCGATTTCGTTTTTTACATCTTTAGGAAGAGCCTTTCTATAATATCCAGATGTTTTGTCTTGGGTTTTAGAAGAACCAGAAATAAAGACAGAATCTTTACCATACCTTTGCCTTCCGGCTGATGTTAAAGAACCGTCAGCATTCTGATATCTTCTAACTCCCCATTTCTGGCCTTTAATACCATGATGCATTAAATATCCATACATTAGCGTATCCTCACCTTATCGCCCTTATAGATCTTATCCGGATTCTTGATCTGCGGATTAAGCTTTATAAGATTCTCTATTGTTGTATTGTTCTTAGCAGCAATACTTGTCAATGTATCACCGGACTTAACAGTGTAGTAAACTGCCTCGTCCTTAGCCTGCTCAACAGGTTTAAACAGAATATCTTTTGTCTTAGGACCAACACAACCATCAACAACAAGTCCGTTAGCTTTCTGGAATGCCTTTACAGCTTTCTCTGTGTTGTTTCCAAATATCCCGTCAATTCCTTTAGGATCGTAACTCTTATCAAGAAGTGCTTGCTGCGTTTTAGCAACTTCAGGACCTTCGTCACCTTTCTGCAACCAATCCCTTGCAGGAGCCGGAGTAGGCTGAGGTACTGAAATATCATTGTAAGAAACCCATTTAGTTAACAAACCATAGTCAGTCCATCTGAGTTTTGCATTACCGCCCTTCCAAGCCCTTCTAGTTCCATCCTTATCGACATAAGAATATGTTACGCCATCCTGACCGGCATACATACCCTTAGTACACTCAATAACATTGTAAACCTTACCATCTTTTGTAAATTCACCTACAAATACACCAGCATGTGGATTAGTAGCTAAATATAAATAGGTTCCAGGAATTGAGAGTTTAGAAAAGTCTTTAGACTGGTTTGTACAGTTCTTAAGAAGTGCTAATCCGTCAACATCACCTGTAACTAACTTGTCAGAATTAACAAAATATCCAGGAGTCGGATTAGGTTTCCATCCAGAAAGAACTACCTTAACAAGATTCCAACAATCAAATGAATACTTACTTCCATCAAAATATCCAAGATTCTTGGGATACTTATTACAGTAATAGTTAGGAACGTCATGAGCCGTCCTTAGAGTCTGCAGAAATTCATTAACACTAATCATTTCTTATTTGCTCCTTCCAATTTGCTATACTGAAGTGTTGAGATGCCGATTAAAGCACCAAGGAACGTGTCAATTGCAACAATGGTTGCTTCAATTTCTGCAAGATAAGGAAATCCCCAAATCTTTCCTAACGCAAACCAAAGAGTTGCAATAGCGGGAAGTAATATCATACAAACCCACTTAAGTACATTGTAAACTTTGTCTGGTAAAATTGTCATAATAAATATCCTCCTTTACTTTTGTTTTTCTCTAAGAACCTGTAATGCTTTCTTTGTTCTTGAGTAAGGATTTGTTGAATCCTTTGCAGAATTTCCTAATATCATGTAAGGTGTTACATCTGCTATGCCATGAAGAACCGGATGTGTTACTGGATCGAAATAGTTGTATGTACCAATATCTCTATCGTCCTTAGTAATTCTCTGACGCTTACCCTTACCTGTGAAAACTACTTCTTTCTTTCCATCGGGAGAAAGCCATTTTGCATTAGACACTCCGCCATGAGTATCAAACTGATGAAATGCTGCTTTTTTAGTTGGTAACTTGTACCATCCTTGATCAAGAGCTTCGGTTTCGTTTGTAGGAAGATCCGTGTTGTGCTTGTTTCGTCCGTAGTGACCTGTTTTTGTTCCAACAAAGTTTCTAACTCTACGTCCAACACCATAATGTTCTCTGCCTGCTGGAGTTAGAGAACCATCTGGATTCTGATAGCGTCTTACGCCCCATTTCATGCCTTTAGTGCCACTATGAGATAAATATCCATAATGTTCCATAGCTTACTCTCCTTTATCCTCTTCTGGTTCGGTAGGAAGTTTCATGAACGTATCATGAATGCTATCCATTACTCCGTTTAATCCAAGTGCATGGTAATTCTTATACATATTATCGAAGTTATCTTTCGCGTAAATAGGCGCGTACCCTTTTTCCATATACTTGTTATAGGAATATATCATCTCACTTCGTAATAATGCTTGAATACCCGCTCTGATAGCGTCCTGTTCAATCTTTTGCTTTTTAATTTTAGCAATAATTATTCCGAACATGGTACTAAATATCAATGTTGGAACACCAAAGTAACCTAGCCATTCTAATACGTTCATGTCTTCCTCCTTAAGAAACTACTGTAGTCTATCCATTAATTTGGCTATTGTTTGCCGTTCAATATCTGATCCGGCTCTGGACATCATGTCACCAAGTTCTTTCATGACGCCATTGTGTTCTCTTTCACCATCTCTTGAATATCTTCCCATTGAGTCTCTGCCTCTGTTAGAATATCCATAGTCCATCCCACGACTGTAACGTCCGTAAGAAGAACCATCTCTTGAATATCCATCATCGCCATAGTTTTCCATAGCTTCAATGGTCTTAATGTAGTACAATGTCTTTACAGCCTTGTAAACAGAATCAAGTTCTGACATTGTAATATCACCTTTTTTCACGATATCTTCAAGCTGGTACTCGAGATTGCTGCAAACATCTTTTAATACGTGCATGACTATCTCCTTTCTATGCTATTCTCGTTACTACAAGGTTAGCATTCTGTACGTTAATTGCCTGTGCTGCCGTAGCAGGCGCTACAACATCAGTTAAGTTTTCTATAGCAACGTTAAAACAACATCCTCTCGGAATATCAATGATTGCTGTAGAACTTACATTGTTGTAAGCATTAACTGCTGTTGGCGTTGACTTTGCTAAACTGGTAGGGATTCCCTCACCACTTACGGTTATTCCAACCTGGATTTCACCTGCTGTTCCATCTGTAGGAACTGCTATGTTTCCGTTGAATGTAACCTGATATCTTGCAAAATTAGCACAAGGATTATTAACAATACCACGGAGAGTTAAGATTCCGCTTTCAGGTCTGTGAATCACATAACCTTTAGGACAGCCAATTGTTGTGTTAAATATCAACGGCTGATTGGGCTGTACCGTCTGAATAGGATTGTAAGTAAACTCTGCCATGTTTTACCTCCTTAGAAAGATCCACATCCACAACCTGTGTACTGCTGACAGCAGTTAGGGTTCTGTACGATGTAAGCCGGTCTTGCTACGGGGTTGAGATAGTCTTCAAGTACTGCAGTCTGTCTATTGTTATCAGCTAACAGAGCAGCGGTCTGTGCAGTCTGAGACTGAGCAAGATTAAGCATATTGAGCTGGTTCTGAAGCTCTGCAATCTTCTCGTTCTTAGCGTCTATTTTGTCCTGACACATCATGTCAAGAATTCTCTGTGTTCCAGCGGTCTGATTTGCGATAATATCACGGATACCATCTGACAAAACAGCTCTATCAGCGCAGTTCTCACTCTGAACAAGTGCTCCAAGATTTGCTGTAGCCAAACGATTCTCACAACAACAGTTAGCGAGCTGAGACTGAAGTGTGTTAATCTGCGTCATCTGGTTCATTGCTCTGTTGCAGTCATTAACTTCTGCTGAAGAGAAGCCTGTATTTACCGCATTTTGAATTCCAGATAACTGTGATGCAAGCGATGCTGTATCGAAGCCACGATTTACAGCAGACTGAGTATCATTATTCCAAAGATAAGGAAGAACACCATTGTTTCCGCCATTACCTCCAAATCCGCCCCATCCGTTATTACCCATGAGAGCGAAAAGGAATAAGATAACCCACCAGCCACTGTTTCCTCCGAAACAATCACCACCATTTCCGTACATCGGACCTACTGGCATGACCATACCGTTGCTACCATTTTCTGTAAATGCCATGATTTACTCCTTTCTACAAATAACTTTGATTGTTAGTGATTATCCTTCTAGACGAATAACCAGTTACTTATACTATCTATTTGCGCAAAATAGTATACTAAAATTTGTAGCCCATCTGGTTTGTTCTTGACCTTAAATTGTTAAAAGTCTGTTGATCCATCTGACCAGATGAGATTAAGTAGTTGACCGCTTGCTGCGGATTGTTCCTGTATTCTTCAGGAATATTAACTTTTCTTTGAATTAAAAACTCAAACGGATTCTGCATGAAGGATGCAAATTGACCCATCATGGATTGAGGTCCATTTAAGTCGTTGAAAAGAGGATTCATAAATATCAATCTCCTTTATCCTTCAGGTTCTTCTTATTGGTGAGGTATTTCTGCATCATCTCGTCTACTTTTGCGAGAACTGATTCCTGAAAATCATCAAGATCGTCTTTTGTTGCATAATTACTAATAGTTTCAATAGTTTGACTTACTGGTCGTACTTCTTTGTATGTGAATTCTCTTAAAGGCTGAGGCATACCAGAAATATCAACTGTTTTAATAAAGAATCGCTCAGTTTCAGAGTCAAATAAAGGCACACTATTGCCAGGTGCTACAGGATATGCCTTAGCTCCGGCTTCTCCTTGAACCCATACAATGCCACTTTGAATCTGAGGTGGAAAATATCTTTGCTGTTCCAAATTTTAGTCCTCCTTTCTCCAATAATATAACACTATTTCGTCACCACTGTCCCAATTGTCATAGTAGTCCCCGTCTTCTACGGCTATCACATGGGACCCAGTGGCGGCCAAATATTTTCCAGAGCCATAACGCTCACAGAAATCTCTTAAAGTAAAACACATTGGACATTCTTGAGGTATAAAATATCTTGAATAGCCAAGTGTTCTTAAGTATGCTCCCCAAACCTCATTTCTATCTGGCATATCGTGCATACGATATCCTTGTACGATAAGATGCATATAGACCGTTTCCCAGTCATCACCAGTTAACTTACAGATTCCACGTACAACGCAGTCTCCAGTAAGTTTCTTTTCTGGATTTGGGTTAAAATACTTGTACATTGTTGTCTCCTTATATCCAAGAATATGTTATTGTACCTGATGAATCGACTGTAGCTTGTAAAGTATAAGTTCCAACTGCGGTTTTATCGCAAGCAGGAAATTTTACTCTTGTTATAGTCGGTCTAAATGTGATTGAGCCTTGAATTGCATATCCGTTATAAACACCTGCATTTATCTGCATTACTGTATCGCCTGTCAAAGTAAATTCTGCTCCATCTCCGTAATCGTCAGCAAGTGTTGCCAAATTTCCATTTTCGTATTTCTGTGCTCTCATATAATACGTTGAAGCACTACCACCACTCGGACAACCCGAAATTCTATAAGTTCCTTTTGGTAATACCCAATTTTGAGTATATCTCTTGACATTAAAATTATAAGTTTGCGTTGCCGTACCTGTTACAGTAACGCTTCCGTCTGCGTTTACTGTTCTCGTAGTTCCTACCGATGAGTTACTTGAATGATAATACGGAAGTCTTAATAAATTCCATGTCCCTTTTTCAACTTTATCAAGATTTACAGGTGCTTCATTTAATACATAAT
>JAEEGL016106312.1_pt1 | contig 13238 bp, 14 predicted proteins | sample 9134231 | NCBI WGS metagenome assembly JAEEGL01 (sample SAMN16246548, study PRJNA631951) | gut metagenome | biome: gut microbiome; feature: rumen; material: fiber-attached | host: Bos | place: Iran: Karaj | collected 2018-10 | reverse complement strand
TTCCCCCATGAAAAACTGAAGATAAGAGATTGTCAACTTTGTTTAACCTTAAGATAAAAAATTATGGCTGAAAGAAACACTGTCAAATACCAAATTAAAAATGGCAACGAGATTGTTTATTATGGCATAACCAACGATATTGAACGTCGCGAGCAGGAACATCGAAGTGAGGGTATGGAATTCACTTCTATCCAAAAGATAGGAAATGTCACCACTCGTTACGCAGCTGGTGACTGGGAAGAAGAGCGCATAAAGCACTATATGAGCCAGCATGGAGGTCGAAGGCCAAGATATAATCAAAACGATACAGGAAAGTAAGGTCTTTTATATCCTTCACGCTCATATCGTGTTGCAGCACGACAAAGAGCATCATTAAGCGACTGGCGTCTTGCACCACGGCAGTTGCTTTTATTATATAACATTGTTACTTTTTACTTATACCACAAAGCATATGATTACGAGTGGCATCATTAAACCTTCCAGGTAATTCCACTCCTTATTATCTTTGTATCTGTCCCTCCTCTAGTAGAAAAAACGCTATTAGGGGATAATATACTTTGGCTCACTACAGAATTAGCCGCGACAACACATCCATCAGCGATTTCCGCTCCTTTCAATATTGTTGTCCTACATCCAATCCACACATTATTACCGATTCTAACTGGTTTAGGGTGATTAATAACATTATTTTGAGCATCTAGAATATGATGGAAATCAGTATCCATTATAAGAACATCCCACGAGATGAGGCAATTATTTCCTATAGAAACACCACATTGGCATATAAGTTCGGACATTCCCGTTATCATAAACTTATCTCCAATTGAAAATATTGCATTAGATCCTATACTTACCTTACTTCCTCTCCCAAAGCAGGCGTATCCTTTCACCACGAGTGTGCCAGAAACCTGCCAAATTGTTCGTGAGTATTTAGGGTCTTTTATTCCTAGATAATGGCGGCCAAGTTGAATCATCCCTGGCCAAGGCTTAGAGTCAAGAACTATCTTACCACTTAACACTTCTAACTTTGTACATTTGAAAACATGAACAGGCAAAAGCAGAGCTGTACGGAATGGGAAATAATGGAAGTTAAAGTAAATGGTTTTAATTGGATTTACTTCCTTCTTAAAGAATATTCTTATTATTTGGCTAAAAAGCATATATCATGATTTTATGTCTTTACGAAACCTAATCACTTTCGCAGGGTTCCCTGCTGCAATGCAATCAGTAGGGATGTCCTTTGTTACTACACTGCCAGCACCTATGACGCTGCGAGCACCGATAGTCACACCCTTCAATATGATACATTGTGCACCAATCCACACATCATCCTCGATGGTGATGGGTGCGGACGCAATGGGGCCATGCCCCTCCCGCCGTTGGAGATAATCAACTTGATGTGTGTCAGTGTCCATCAGCAAGACATTGGCACCGACCTTCACGTTGTCCCCAATCGTCAAACCTTTCGCTATCCACATGCGCGTGGAAGTCATCCCCACATTATTACCGATTGAGACCTCACCACCTTCTTCCACATAAAAACTTCCTTGAAGGTTACTGCTGATAGGACTGATGGACTCCCCACTGACAAACATAAAATTGTCACCAATGGATATGTGTCCCTTATTGACAACCTTCAAACTCCCCATGACTGTCACATTTCTACCGAACTTTACACCTCGAGCACGGAAGAATGCTCGATTAAGCATGGGAGAAAACTTGATTCGCAGTACAGAAGGAAACGAGAAAATCTTTAAAAGTAGTTTATTTAGCATCTTGTATGATGGATTTATAAGTAGCAAGAAGGTCCTTTACGATTTCATCTCTGTCATGACGAGCCAATGCCACCTCCTTTGAGGCCTGGCCCATTTTCTTATTTAGATTCAAGTCTTCAATCAGCTGTTTTACATGATATGCCCCCGTATAAGGATCGGTAGCAGGGAAGAGGTAACCCGTTTCTCCATGTTTGACAAGTGAAGATGTACCCCCCACATTTGTGACAACTACAGGAACACCTGAAATCTGTGCTTCACAGACACTATTTGGGCTATTCTCTATATACGAAGGTTGTACATATAATGAAGTTTTAGACAAAGCCCTATGTAATTGCTGTGCTGATGCCATTCCACAAAGTTGTACGTTCACATCAGCATGTTTAATTCCTGTAACACGTTCTGCAAAGACATAATCCACAACTCCATACACATTCCAAACGAACTGGAGTTGGAAATCTTCTTTTAGTATTCGTGCAATCTTCAACACTAAATCAAAACCTTTATATAATGGTATGGACGTAGTGGTCGTTATAGTCGGAATTGTGGAAAACTGTCGTTCCAATGGTTCATAGAACTCAGGCCGTAGGATCTCCCCTCCATAATGGTAAATGGCTTTAGGGTTCAGCCCCCTGAGGGCGTGCATATCCCACTCCGTTCGCCCAATCACATCTGCACAAGCGTTCAGTATCGCCTTTTCACGATGGCAACTACGTTCCCAATACACCAATTCTTGGAAACGACCAAAGGCATGTCGAGGATTCCAATCTTTCCAAATATACTGCCAACGTGAAACACCTGGCGGTAGGATTAAAAAAAGAGATATAAGGCCTTGCATGTGAAGCACAAATGGAATTTTCTTCTTTCTAGCAGCAATTGCAGCAAGTCCCATGTATAACTCCGAACCAAACACCTCTATAACATCAGGATGAAAATCATCAATGACTTTATTAAAGTGAGCCATGTAATGTGACCATAGAATCTCATCACGAGTTGCATCTTTGTAATGCCATAAATCGATAATTTTATCTTTGAAAGCTTTCCGATGCTGGGGTATAGGATAGTATGTAGTGCCTTCCTGCTCTCTTTTCCTGGGTTGATTGTCCATACAGAAACAAATCCCCAACTCAATATCCGCCCGTTTCTGCACCTCCCCCTGCAGTGAAGACATCCATCCCCCAGTTCTGTTATATCCTTTCTGTATATAATTACAGGAATTATTTGTAAACCAAAGTATGCGCATGACTAATAAAATAATTTTTTTAGTTGGGGAAGCATCTTATATAGGAATAGGAAATCATATCTTTTATATAAGGAAGGATAAAGATGGTGGCTGTCTTCGAAATAGTTATTCCGCTCTTCGATGAAGAAACGATACTGGCACATTCTCTCCCAAAACCCACCTCTATTTAAGTTAAGATACGCAAAATAATCCTCGCTTACATCTTTCCGTGCATTACTTGCTGCAGCAGTATTCATATCATGGATTTCTGTAAACTCACTTGAAGAATACACCTTAGCATTAGGTAGCATACGAACTAATAAATTAGCATCTTCATACCTTCTCATCCGCTCATCGTAAGGAAATTTTTGGATAAAAGTGCTTCGATAAATGCTATGACCACAACCTGGAGCAATCATTCGATAATACCATGCGCGCAGGGGCTTCTTCACGAAGCCATTAATCGGATGTTCTTGTGGTACTAAATCTCCACCTATGCGCAAATACTTATTGAAATCTATAAGGTCTGCATCTGGATAACTTATTGTCGCCTCTATCATTATTTGCAAAGCATCGGGTAAAAGTTCATCGTCTGCATCGAGAAATACAATCCATTCTCCTTTGGCATGCCTTACACCTGTATTCCGAGCTTTGCTGGGTCCGCCATTTTCTTGTTCAATGATAATAATTCTATCATCCTGAATCCGTCTTACAACATCCAGACTATTATCTATGGAGCCATCATCCACAATAATCAGTTCAAAATCTTGATACGACTGATTAAGAACACTCCTTACAGAATGTTCCACCGCAGTCTCTTTGTTATATAGAGGGATAATGACGGAAATCACGATAAAAGTTTAAAGGTTTAATAGTTTAAAAGTTTAAAACGGGGTATGCGATGAAACCGCAACGAAACGGAAGCATAGTTTCCTACGAAACGCCCCTTCTGGACTACGAAACGCTGCACTACGAAAACAAATAGCCTTAAACGAAATAAATGTTATAATGTTTAATCGGGCAAAGCCCTATTTAACTACCACAATCTAAATAGATGTTGAAGGACGCGGCCCCAGAAGTTATATTGAGAAGAACTGACTGGAGCCTTATACCACAGCTTCAGGAGAAGACGTTCCATAGGATTGCAGACTGAAACAAAAAGTTGAAACAACTCATTCTTTTCTTCAGTAGAATGGAAGTATTTTGAACGCAACACTAAGTCCATCAGCAAGAAGATGCTATAACATTGTGCTTTTCTCTGATATGGATCGACATTCGTACAAAAATCGCGGATTATGGTTTGATAACTTTGTGTTTCCTTTTCAACATTTCGGTTATTGGTGATAGAACCAGGGGTCACATTATAGACGTAGGTCTTATGCCGACAATATGCCATCGTACGAACAGACTTCGCCAAGAAAAAAGCCCAATGATTATCCTCATGAATGATACCCTCCTTGAAGAAAATATCATTCGACAGAACCATTTCACGCCGCACCAATCGGTTCTGTGCCATAATGGGAATAACATCGTAATTCAACAAAGAACGCTTGATAAGTTTTCTATTGTCCGTATATTCTGGAAACGAAGGATGTAAGAACTGATTTAGATAAGGTGAATCTGCCGTAATATATGAGCCTTGAATCAAGTCTATCCCAGGATGCTCCTTAACGCTCCCCCATAAAGTTTCCAGGCAATCGGGGACAATTTCATCATCACTATCCAAGAAATAGATGTATTCCCCTTGGGCTGCCCTAATACCTGTATTGCGTGCAGCGGAGAGTCCACTATTCTGATCATGATGCAGAACAGAAAAAACGATGTTGCCCTGATAGGTCTCTACAAATTGTTCTGCAAGTTGCATGCTTTTGTCTGTACCACAATCATCCACCAGAATACATTCCACCCCTTCTGTCATCGTCTGATTGGTAACAGACCGGAGGCAAGCCTCAATGTATGGTTCCACATTAAATATAGGAATTATGACGGAAACTCTCGTTGTCATATTACCATTTCCCAATTAGGTACTTGCAGAATGGAATCCTTTCTATAACCAATGCTGTCAAATAGCCAGACAATACCGTCAATGCACATATAACAAAACACACCGTTGCATCAAATCCTAAAGAATGAACCCCGAAAAATCCATTTGAGGCAGCAACATTCAAAAAGAATGAATAAAATAGTCCATGGATGGAATATATAACCAACGTTCGTTTCCCTATAGACTGGAAAACTCTCGTTTTTTGTATGAGGGACGAAATAAGAAGAATAAAAAGACAGCCTAATGTTGCTAATACCCAATACACAGGAATTTCCTTATAACTCCCCATTACTATCACACCTGTAACAATTGGACGTGGGAGGTGACACATCTTAAGAAATATCATTGCTGCAACAAAAAGTAAGGCACCACAGCTCATCAACCACTTAAAATTATGCTTCTTTGAATACACCTTACATTTCTCTCCAACGTATAAAAATAAGGCCAAAGCACATGTGTTTTGGAAATAGAGGATATTGGGAATATCTTGGAACCAACACCAAACACCTACGAATGTCAACAATAGATATATTAAAAGACTTCCATAAGGAAGTTTCCTAACTCCCCAATGTAGGAGTTTTGCAAAAAACAAAGACCATAGGAACCATAATGTAGCACCATGTAATAGTTGATTTATTACTTCTTCTTGGGTATGACAAAAGAACAGAGCACTTAAGATTCTATTAATTACAATGAACAGTATTGCAGGAATGAACAATACTTTCAGGTTTGAAACCAAGAATTCTTTAAATGGTTTATTAAAACTAGAGCAAAAACCTGTGATGAAGAAAAACGCTGGCATAAAGAACACAAGGAACCACTCATGCCAGCTTGTGATGGAAGAGATATTCTCTATATTTACACCGTTGACACTTAATAAATGAGGATAATGGTGAAATACTAAGAGGCTTATCATTATCCCTTTGGCAACATCAATGGAGTCTATTCTTGGTTTCTTATCTTCCATAAATTCTATCTCTTTATAAATACACGGATATCACTTATAACTTATGCGTTTATATATGAAGGTCCTGCCTGACTGCAAACTATTAATACTATCAATCTTTATAAATGTTTTATCTAACAACAATAAATTATCAGTATCAAAAACATTCCTATTATTTAGATCCAAATCGTCTATTATACAATAATTACATGTTGACAAGTATTTTTTCGTCGTTAAAGGTTCTAAAGCGAATCCATTCGTCATTCCATATTCTTTCAACATTGAAGGCTTGTAGTAGTTGTGGGTGGAAGACGGCAAGGACCACAATGATACATAAACATTATCTGTACCATAAGGAATAATAGTCGCTAATTCCTGACTCCAAATGTATTCTTTTTCTCTTGAATTTGATAGTAAAATATGATAGTCGGTCCTACAAATTGTCCATACTTTCATTAACGATGATACGATAATTATGAAAAGAAAACATCTTTTCATAATTGAGCCATTAATATATGAATAGAGAATAGGAATAAGCAATACAGAAAATGGTAATGCTAACAAAATATAATGGTCATAGTTTCTTACATAACATTGCATCATAAAGCCAATTATACCTGCTATACATATAGCAGTAACTGGGGAATTAACAAGTCTCTTCCCTAAGTATGCTGCAAACACTAAACATGGTAGAACTGAAGGAACCCTTTTAAATAATTTTATATATCCATCTAGAAAACTATTCATCCCATATCTCTTGTATGTTGAACCAGAAAGCATAGAAATATCTGATAATTCTATACCTTGAAGCATATTTATTCCATAAAAAGCACAACAACTCAATAAAAATCCTGCAGCAATCAAAAATGCGCCTCTCATCTTTTGTACAATAGTGCGATTAACAATTATTTGATACAAACAACAAAGACAGACAAAACCTATGCCATATTGTTTACACCAAGACGCACAAAAAGAGAATACACCAGCTAATATTAAAGCAACAATATTGTTTCTTTGAACAAATATTAATGAGATCAGGCCAAAAAATAACACAAAAGGCTCTAATAAAAAAAACATTCCATCAAAACAAAGAGATAAGAGCAGGAAATATATAGAAGCAAATACAGAAATGGGTTTATGTTTACATATCTGGATGGACAAAATGTATATTAAGAATGCATCAATAAAGATTATAAAATAAATGGTTGCAAGGTGTGTATATACATTGTCTGGGAAAACACTTAATGGGATTGTCATCAAATAGAAGACAAGAGGAGGATAACCTGGATTAAAATCTACAAATGGATATTTCCCTTCCATTATTAAGCGGGAGCTACCAATATAGAAGGAATGGTCAAATCCCGTCTGTACATAAAAAAGACAAATTAAATAGGAGAAAAGAGCAAGGGCTCCAAGTATAAATAGGAAACTCCATTTCTTATCCCTAAAGTAATTTAATACAACATCTAAAGTTTTCATTATGCCTAAACAATTCTATAAAAATTATTTATGTTTTCTACAATATAATTTACTTGTTCTAAAGACAAGTCATAAAACATCGGCAAACGCACTAGACAATCTGCATACTTGTCACAGTTTGGTAAATCTGGTGAATCATTATAATGAGAAGTATAGTAGTCACTCTTGTGAAGACTTACATAATGAAAAACCGAAAGAATCTCATGTTCCTTAAGGAAAGATATTAATCGTGTACGCTCATCTAGATTACGGCAAACCATGTAGAACATATGCGCATTGTTGGTCGCATATTCAGGAACATAGGGAAGGCCAACAAATCCGGCTTCTTCTAATTTCTGCAGGCCAGCATAATAGGCATTCCATAAAACCCTGCGCTTCTGCTGAATATCATCCATATTCTCCAACTGTGCCCAAAGAAATGCAGCTATGACCTCAGAAGGAAGAAAAGAGCTACCTGTATCAACCCATCCATATTTATTGACTTCACCGCGGAAGAACTCGGAACGATTGGTTCCCTTTTCCCATATTATCTCCGCCCTACGAATAAAACGTTCATCGTTTATTCCTAACAATCCGCCCTCACCTGCAATGATGTTCTTTGTTTCATGGAACGAGAATGCAGATAGGTGCCCAATAGTTCCAAGCGGATGTCCTTTGTAATAAGAGTCTATGGCTTGAGCTGCATCCTCCACCACTAATAGATTATGCCTTTTAGCAATATCCATGATTTTATCCATATCACATGCTACACCCGCATAGTGTACTGGAACTATGACCTTTGTGTGGGGAGTTATCAGTGCCTCTATCTTATCGGCATCAACATTAGGATTTTCTTCCATAGAATCAGCAAAAACAATTTTGCATCCCTGACGTACAAAAGCCAATGCCGAAGAAACAAAAGTATAACTGGGTACTATTACTTCATCACCTGGACCGACCCCACAAAGTATAGCAGCCATCTCCAATGCATCCGTACAAGAAGTGGTAAGCAATGTCTTCTTAAAACCATATTTCTCTTCAAAAAAATGTTGGCATTTCTGGGTAAAAGCACCATTACCTGACAGTTTGCCCGTATATACGGCCTGATACATGTAATGAGCTTCTTTGCCAGTCAAGAAAGGTTTGTTAAATGGTATCATACTCATGTTAACTAAACAAGTTTGATTACATCTTTTGAAGTTTTACCTGTTTCTGTAGCTGGAACACCATAGTAAACTCCATTATTATTTGTATTTTTTCTTATGTATGAATGTGCTCCTATAAATGTATAGTCTGCAATTGAAATTTCGTTGCGTATTGTAGTTCCTAAACCAATAAAACAGAAACTTCCCATTTTAACTCCACCACCAAATGTACATCCATCAGCAATCCAATTATAATCTCCTATCATGTCATGGTGAGCCAAAACTGTTCCTGGACGCACAACTGTACAAATTCCGATTTGGGAATATGGACCAACATATGCACCCGGCAAGATTAAACTACCTTCACCTATTTGTTCCGAGAACACTTGGGCTTGAGGCGATATGAAAGTAAATACTTGATAACCTTTTGATTTGCATATCTTGTATTTGAGTTCTCTGTATCCATTCATCTCAGAATACCCTAATGTCAAGGCAAATTCCGTTGTACTAATATCAACATGATCCTCTATATCCTCAAATACAAATACTGGAAGGTTTTGATATTTATCGTCATGCTTGAACTTTGCATCAACAACAAAACCTAAAACCTCGACATTATTCAAGCGCAGTATTTCTGCTATTTCGGCGGAAAACATTGTTGTACCAAAAACCAAGACCCTCTTTCCCATATTATTAGTTTTGCTTACCCTTTAATCTTACCATCAAGCACTCACGCTCAGCAGCATTGTCAACTTGATAAATTAAATAACCACTTCTATCTGCGCTTTGTTCAACATTTCGTAAAATAGTATCTGTTACCTCTGCTTTTACTATATCTGAGTATTTATCCGCATTTTGAATAATTGGTAAAAGCCACTTCGTTTCTTTACAGAGAAAATAGACGCCGGAGCATTTGTGTTCGGTAATCCTAGGTTCTTCGAAGTCGCCAAAGGCCACTTTAATTACCCCCTTTAAGAAATCATAACCTGTAGATAGTTTTACCAAATCGGATCCTATGAAATCGCCTCCCATACGAGCGCCTACCTCTATCACTCGAATATCTCCGTCCTTAGTAATCTTCAATTCTGCATGCGACGCTCCATATTTTATATGTAGTGCATCCAATGCATTAAAAACAATCCCTCTCACTTTGTTTTTTATAACATTTGGTATAGTTGATGGTTGGTGGTGTTCAAGTTCAACGAAGAATGGCGCCTCTGTTGTTACTTTGTCTGTTATTTGAAGTATATGGTGTATACCATTGAAGGAGATGCTTTCGACACTAATCTCACGCCCTTCTACAAACTCTTCTATGATGGCTTTCTTTTGAAAAGACTCTGTACAAGCTCTATTAATAGCTTTTTTTAACTCAGATACCTTTTCAACTTTCTCCACACCACGACTACCAGAGCGATCTGTAGGCTTTACGATAATTGGATAGGTAAAAGACTTCACTATTTCTGGAACATCACCATCTGTTAAGCAGTATTGAGGAGAAGGCACACTATGTTCAATAAAACACTGCCGCATTAAAAACTTGTTTGTCGCTGTCTGTGAGTACATATCAGGATTCCCTATCAGCCCCATTTTCTCAGCTACATAGTTAACCGTCAGTGTTGCTACATCGGAGGCGATGGTTGTGATACCATCAATCTTTTCTTCTTGACAAATTTCTAGTATAGCCTCTTTGTCTATCGTGGATATGGGATAAAACTTATCGCACAATTCCTTGCAAATAGCTCCATCTTTCCATGCAAAGCAGATGGAATATATTCCCATCTCTTTTGCTTTTTCTACTAAGGGCCGTTGTAAATAGCTTGCACCTATTATCGCTAATTTCTTCATTTATTTTGTATGATGAGCTTTGAAATATACAAAGGATAACTTTACAGTCTTTATGGATGCCATCTTACATATAAAAGATAAAGATTCCCCCCATAATAAGAAGCATGGCTAAAATTGCTCGTTTAGAGACCTTCTCTTTCAAAAAAACAAAGGAAAACATCGGAATAGAAATATATCCCAACGATTCTAAAACAGCTATCTCCTTTAACTGTACCCCTTTGCTCATAGCCCATGTATTAATCAGCAATACCCCTAAAAAGACTCCATAGGAAAAGATTACCCACGGGTTTAATAGTTCATAGATTTTTGAATGATATTCCTTTTTTGCACTAATCTTTAGGAATATCTGTGAGCATGAACATGCAAGAATCCCGAATATTACTAACAGATATATCATTTAATTTTTCTCTTTTCAGTCATCAATAACAGCAGGCCACACAAGACAATGAAACACCCGACAAGATTTTGTATCGTTATCTCTTCATGAAATGCCAAACTGGCAATAAGCATACCATAAACAAGGCCTAAACTTCTAAAAGGATAAGCCTGACTTAAAGGAATAACTTTTAAAATCATTTGCCACAAAACAGCATATACTGTTAAAACAAAGATTGCAGAGCATAAACATAGCAGATACCCCTTTGATAAATAATTATACCCAGATGCCAGTTTTGTGAAAAAGCCAGACATGGAGTATATGGCAATCGCTAAACATAGGAAAGATGTCATTCCTAATGGGATACGTGAACCATGAAGCATACAATAAAATAATAGCTTATAATTCTTTGTACAAGTTTTCTTATTCTTAATAATAATTACTTAATTTAATCTTTCTTTCACTATATAAATAGGCCTATCTTTTACTTTATCATAGACACGACCTAAATAAATTCCAAGCATACCTATCAAAGATATTAAGATTCCCGCTATCATCCATAAAGAAATGACCAAGGTCGTAAATCCACTCACACCGATCCCGCCGATCATATATCGTACAAGGTAATATAATGTAAGTATCAAAGATATCAGCACCACAAAGAAACCGAATTTCAGAGCGAGTTTCAATGGTTTATTTGAGAACGCTATTATATTATTAAATGCAAATGAGAATAATTTTGACCATGTGTATCCAGATGTTCCTTCTGCACGACCATCCTTGACAACGGGATGATAGCCAATATTAAATCCCACCCAACGGACCTCGATAGGGAAACATTTAATATAATCTCCCATACTCAGGACTGCATCTATGACCTTCCGATGATATATGCCAAAATTGTTTGTTTTCTTGTCTACTGGGGAATCTGTAAAATAGGCAAATATGTAACTAAAAGCCCGGGAAGTCAGTTTTTTCATAAAACGATCTTCTCGTTCAATGATTTCTGCAAAAACGGTATCATATCCTTCCAACGTCTTTTTATATAAATTAGGAATTTCTTCTGGCCTATCTTGTAAATCACAATCCAACACAACAACCCATTCTCCCGTAGATTCCGCCAAACCAGCTGTGATAGCATAATGCTGACCGAAATTGCGTGAGAGATTGAGTCCTTTGACCTTCTTATTATGCGTACAAATCTCTTTTATCTTATTCCAAGAATCATCTGGAGAACAATCATTGACGAGAACGATTTCATAGTTATCTGTAAATGTTGCAACCGCAGTATCTATGCGCGAGACAAGTTCTTCAAGCATTTTTTCTCCCTTATATATCGGAGAAACTATAGAGATTAAAGGTAAATCCATCATATTGTCTTCAAGTTTAAACAATTTGTCTTTCCATTATATCAACTAACTTTGTGGTAAATCGTTCTGAAGCATTACCGTCATCCACACTCCCATATATTTTTGCAAACTCATCGAGCCGTTCTTGATATTTATCCCTATCATAATTCATGATAGCTGCTTCCAACTCGTCATTTGTTATACACAGTGGGAAGGGCAACTGATAGAACATGGGCTTGAGACCACGCATCTCTGTATATTCGTCAAGGTCTGATGCATACAGGAACACAGGGCGGCGCATATTGGCAAAGTCCAACGAAACACTGGAATAGTCACTGATTACCACATCAACCACAAGTAACAGTTCATGAATATCCTCATAGCCAGACATATCCCATACTCGTTCCCCGAACTGATATGGGGGTGTTTGGAACCATTTAAAGTTGGGATGCAGAGTTATGAAAAACATCCATCTGTCACCTGTCTTACGCTCCAACACATCCAATGTTCGATGCAAGTCTAAGTTATAGGCTTCTGTTGTACCATTGTCACGGAAAGTGGGAGCATAAAGCGCAATCTTCGTTCCATCTGGGATATGTAGTTTCTGGCGAATCTCCTTTTGCTTCTCCGTCGTATCTCTATAATAAATGTCATTACGAGGAAATCCGACCTCCCATATCTGTGCATGCTCTGGCACCCAAAATGTGTCTTTAAGTACCTGGGTGTGATAGCTACCCATAGACACAAACACATCCGTCAGTGCTGAGTGTTGTTTACTATTTTTTACCCATACCTCTGGCAGGTTGGCATCTCCCTCTGCGCACTTGCAACCAGGTTGTCCATGGGGAATATAAATGAATGTCTGCCCCTCTTTCTTCTTTATTGGATATAATGCCTTTGAGTTGTTAATAAAAACATGAGCCGTGGCCAATTCATAGACGGCACGAATACGGTTATATTTCACCTTTCTGATGAATGGCGGGATTTCCGCATCCATGAATTCAACCAGCCAAACAAGGTCGTACGGCAGATGCTGCCGGTGTATCTCTTCTGCCACATATTTAAGGTTGCAACGATAGCC
>JAEEGL015116398.1_pt1 | contig 13238 bp, 11 predicted proteins | sample 9134231 | NCBI WGS metagenome assembly JAEEGL01 (sample SAMN16246548, study PRJNA631951) | gut metagenome | biome: gut microbiome; feature: rumen; material: fiber-attached | host: Bos | place: Iran: Karaj | collected 2018-10 | reverse complement strand
TGTTTATTGAAGCATATGATTGGAATGTGGGATTTTTCAAAAAGAACGGCTATGAAAGAGTAACGGGCGTGCTTGAAGATTATCCGAAAGGGCATACAATGTACTGCATGGAAAAGTCCCTCTGAAAAAACATCCGTAAATTCCGGCTTGTTGGGGTAAACGTGTACTTTTTAGGCGTACTTACCTTGATTCTGTACCTTTCGGGCGTTCTTTTCTTTTTGTGTTATGATGAGCGCGGACAAGGCCGGGGGCTTTCTTGGATTCTGGATGCTGATCGGTCAACGGGCAGATAGATCGTGATTCGGGGACTGCTGCTTTCATTCCTGCAATGATACGGAGAATGATATGAAACTTACAATCGCCTTTTTACAGCTGCTTCCAACGGGAAGTCTGAACGGAAACTTGGAAAAAGGGATCGCAGCCTGCTTTCAGGCGAAAGAAAAGGGGGCAGACATAGCGATCTTTCCGGAAATGTGGAGCTGCGGATATGCTTTTCCGCATGATGAAACGAGCCTGCGGCAATGCGCTGTTCCCTGTGACGGCTTTTTTGTGAAACAGTTTTCGGAGTCGGCGGCAGAGCTGGATATGGCCATAGCCATCACCCTGTTGGAACAGCATGAACCGAAACCGAGGAATACGGTTTGTCTTTTCGACAGGCATGGAAAAATGCGATATCGATACTCCAAAGTCCATATCTGTGATTTTGGAGAAGCGGATGACGAAGGAGTCCTGGACGCCGGCGATACCTTTTTTGCAGCAGATCTGGACACGAAAGACGGGACCGTAAAGGTAGGTTCAATGATTTGCTATGACCGGGAGTTCCCGGAAAGTGCCCGAATTCTGATGTTGAAAGGAGCGGAGCTCCTTCTGGTTCCAAATGCCTGCCCGATGGAACTGAATCGCCTTGCGCAGCTTCGCGGCAGAGCATATGAGAATATGCTGGCCATCGCCACTTGCAATTACCCGGCTCCTCATCCGGATTGCAACGGCCATTCTACCCTGTTCGACGGTGTTGTATATCTTCCGGAGCTTTCCGGTTCGAGGGATACGTGTGTGTTTGAGGCGGATGAGGCAGAAGGGGTGTACATGGCGGAACTGGATGTAGACATGCTGCGGGATTATCGCCGCCGTGAAGTATGGGGACTCAAAAATCGCCGCCCGGAACTGTATGGAGAAATATCAGATAAAAACTACATATAAGAGTACAGCTCCCGGTTCGTCAGCGCGCCCCTGTCGTTCACAGTGAACCTCCCGCCACCCTTGCTCCCGGCTGCATCCTCTGAACGGGCGGTGCACACCCCTGCGGGAAACTCTATGAAACAGTGCAGCAAGTCCAGAAAAGCACGGTGATTCGGTTTGAATTGACGTGCTTTTCTTTTGCGCTGGTGTATCGTGGTTATAAGTGGGGACAGTAGTACGATACCAATGAGTGTTTCATACAGAAGACGCTTTTGCATTTCCGGTATGACAAACGGTTGAAAAGATCGCCCCATGCGAGTAAACTATGGGGGCAATGGGCCGGATCAACAAGCGGGAGGTATCCATCCATGGAGAAAAGCGGAAAAAGTATTCTGAAGCGGCTGACGGATAAGCTGTACGGCGGGATCAGGATGAGCTGGATCACCGTGATCCTTTTTGCCGTGGGGACGGCGATCCTGACAGCCGTGTTTCTGCTCTTGCCGATCTTTGAGAATACGTCTTTTGAACGGATGGGCGTGACCTTTGAGGCGTGGATATTCTTTGCCGTCATTATCATGGCGAACTGCAAAAAACCGCTGGAATCCGCGCTGAAGACCTTTGTCTTTTTCCTTGTCAGCCAGCCGCTGATCTATCTGATCCAGGTGCCGTTTTCAGACATGGGGTGGGGGCTGTTCGGCTATTACGGATACTGGTTTATCTTGACGCTGCTCACCTTTCCCGTGGCGTTTGTCGGCTGGTACATCAAAAAGAAAAACTGGCTCAGCCTTTTGATCCTCGCGCCGATCCTCTTTTTCCTGACCAGCAATTACGTCGACGGCTTTCGGGAGACGTTCAGAAATTTCCCGCGCCTGCTCGTGATGGCGGTGTTCTGCCTTGCCCAGGTGCTGCTCTGCCTCTATGCGTTCACCTCGAACCGCTGGCAGAAGCTGCTGGGCCTTATCGTTCCTTTGGCGGCCGCCGTCCTCATTCTGTTCATCCGTCCTCAGGTCGATATCAACGGTACGCAGTTCCTGCCGGGCGATCCGGTTTTGACCGAAAACGCCGTCGTGATAACGGGGGATGATCCCGCCGCGGTCATTACGATCGAACATACCGGCGAAGACAGTATGGTCCGTGTGCAGACGAAGAAGTTCGGTGTTACGGATTTTTCCATTCAGGACGGCGGGACGGAGTATCGGTACACACTGGAGGTCTATGAAGATGACGCCGGGTACACGCAGGTCCGCATTACCGAAAGATAGAACGGGCGTGCCCGCCCTCTCCGAAGGGAGAGCGGCGGGCAGCATGAAAACAGTGGCGCGGCGCGGAACGTATGATGGAGGAGGAGAAGCGGAGACGCTTCCCCTCTTTTCTTCCTGATACTTGAAAAAGGGGAGAGGGCATGCTATTATGGACGCAATGGATTTGCCCGCAGGCTTGCGGGCTTATTTGCTTTTAGGAGAATGAGAGATGGAAAACTCCCGTTACGAAGCCTTTGCGAGCTGGAGCGTTCCCCGGTCCCTGTTCAAATTCATCGCCCCCGCGGTGATCAGCAACCTTGCCACCATGATCTTCAACCTGACGGACGCCTTCTTCGTGGGGCGCACCGGCGACACGTTTCAGATCTCGGCCATGACCATCACGCTGCCCCTGGTGCTCACCATGTCGGCGGTATCCATGATCTTCGGCGCGGGAGGCAACGCCAACGTGGCGGCCTGCCTGGGCGCGGGGCAGGAAAAGCGGGCGCGGCACTTCTCCGCCTTCGCCCTGTATACCGCTCTCGCGGCGATCCTGGTGATATCCTGCGGGGTCTGGCTCTTTGAGCGGCCGCTGCTCCCGCTTCTGGGAGCCAACGAGGACTCCTACATCTACTGCAAGGGCTATCTCTTCTGGGTTTACCACGCGGCGTGCATCCCCATGGTCTTCTCACAGGTGGTGTCCCAGCTTTTCTCCGCCCAGGGCGACACCCGCATCGCCAGCATCGGGATCACCGGCGCGGGGCTCCTGAACGTGGTGCTGGATCCCGTTATGATCTTCGGGATGAGGATGGGCATCATCGGCGCCGGGCTTGCCACCTGCATCTCCAACTACTGCGCCATGATCTTCTTCCTCATCGTGTATCTCAAGAAAAAGCGCGGCTGCGCCATCAGCCTGGATATCCGGGACTATCGGGCGTCCGACGGGATCGCGGGACGCACACTGGCCATCGGCGTGGCAGGGGCGCTGAGCATGCTGTTCATGAACTGCGTGGACTTCCTGCGCAACTATCTGTTCGGCGTACACGGCACGCAGGAGAGTCTGGCCGCCTGGGGCGTGGTCCAGCGGATCGGCAATTCCCTCCTCCAGATCTGCATGGGCGTTGCCTTCGGAGCGCGTCCGCTCTACGCCTTCAATTACAGCGCCGGGAACCTGCGCCGCACCAGACGGCTGATCCTGGGCGACGTGATAGTCATGCTCGCCTACAACCTGATCATCCTGTCCCTGGTGCAGATTTTCCCGGCGGCCTTCGTGCGGGTATTCCTGCCCATCGAGGAGATCGTGCCCACCGCTGTCCGGTTTATCCGGATCTACGTGTTCTTCATCCTGGGCGTTGGGATGCAGGAGATCTTCAATTCCGTGTTCCAGGGCGTTGGCGCGTGGAAGCAGTCCATGGCCAGCATCATTTTCGGAAAGCTCATCGTCACGGTGCCGCTGCTGCTGCTCCTCACCCGGGCTATTGGCGTCACCGGCATCATTGCCACCCAGCCCATCGCGGATATGGTCACCTTCCTCACGATGTTGATCCTGTATCTCATCTTTGTGCGGAAGCAGCTCCTGGGCGGCGACAGACCGGCTCCCGCGCAAACGGAGGGTTGACGGCCGGCGATCGCCATCTGCTCCTCAAACGGTGATCTATGCCATGCGCCGGTTGATGACAGCACGCATATCGTGTGCTACAATAAAGAAAAGACAAAGCCGCCTGCGTTTATTAAAGAAAGGATGATCCCATGAAGGTTTGCAAATACTGCGGCTCCTCCGTACAGGACAGCGAACGTCTCTGCCCCCACTGCGGAGCGGCGGAGTTCGATCACCGCTGTGAGCAGTGCGGTACGGTTTTCTCCACGCCCTGCTGCCCCCAGTGCGGGCTCCGGGCGGGCTCGAAGGCCAACGTCTGTCCGCGCTGCGGCAGGACCTATTTCTCCAACGCCTGCCCCAACTGCGGTTATTCCGCCCTGCGGGCCGGTTCTTCCGGCCCTGTACAGCAGGTGCAGCCGATCCGGCCGGCAAGTCCCGTCCCGCCGGCGTCGACCTTCATCCGCTCTGCGCCGACTGAGTCTGCCGCCTCGCCCAAAAGCCGCGTGGTGGCGCTGATCCTCCTGCTCCTGGTTGGCTGGCTTGGCGTCCACCGGTTCTATGTGGGCAAGATCGGCACGGGGATCCTGTATCTCCTGACCTTTGGGTTTGTAGGAATCGGCCTGCTGGTCGATCTGATCCTGATCCTCATCGGTACGTTCAGGGATAAACAGGGGCTGGAGGTCAGAAACTGGTAGGTGCTTAGTTTACATAATATTCAAACTTCTTATTGCATGATTAGGAGGTGCCGCCATGGCGCAGGCGCTGCTGTTCAATATCAGCGGGGAAAAGAAAAAGAAGCTCCGCGTTCAGCTCGTGAAGCAGGGCATCGCCCCCAGAGACGTGCTGGCCGTGGACCAGGGCAGACCCCTGGACGTGCTTCTGCACCCGGAGAGCTTTTCCGGGGAGGAGCCGGAAGCGGCCGAGCCCTTCGACGATGAGATGCTGGTGCTGGACGGGCTCAGTCCCCAGCAGCTCCGCGGACTTCTGGACGGGCTGCGGCAGGCAAAGGCGTCGGTGGCGCTCAAGGCCGTGGTCACGGAGGAGAACATCCGCTGGACGCCGGTCCGGCTCCACCGGGAGCTTCAGGCCGAGCACGAGGCCATGACCGGCGGCGGAAAGAGTATCCACGGGGCCGGACGACGTTGAGCCGGTTAGCGGAAAAAGGAGCCGATGCCGGGAGACAGCGCGAGCCGGGGATCGATCTGCTCCGGCTGCTCGCCATGTTTTTCGTGCTCCTTCTGCACAGCCTGGGCAGGGGAGGCGTTCTGGAGGGGGCGGAGCCGGGCTCCGGTATGTTCAGGGCCGCCTGGGCGCTGGAGACGCTGGCGCTCTGCGGTGTGGATGTGTTCGCCCTCATCAGCGGGTACGTGTCCTGGTCGGAGGAGCCCCGGAGAACGAAGCTCTCCTCCTGGCTCCTGCTGTGGCTCCAGGTCGTGTTTTACGGTCTGGCGGTCGCCCTGCTGTTCCGGCTTCTCCTGCCGCATCACACGACCGCGGCCGGGCTGCTCCCGATGCTGCTGCCCGTGAAAAACGGGCTCTACTGGTATTTTACCGCTTATACCGGACTGATCCTCATCAAGCCGGTACTGGATCTCGGGCTCCGTGCCATGCCGGACCGGACGGCGAGATTGCTGTTCGCGGCGATCATTCTTGGCTTTTCCGTGTATGAGGCGCTGTTTCAGCGGTTCGTGCTCAACGGGGGCTACAGCTTTGCCTGGATCGCGCTCCTCTACCTCATGGGCGGGATCGTGAAGAAGTGCCGACTGGGGCAGCGGCTCCGCACCCGGACGGCGATCCTGCTGATCGCGCTCCTGTGGGCTGTTTCCTGGCTGTGGCGGCTCTATGGGGACGCGCTCCCCGGGCCGCGGGCGGGCGTCCTTGTCTCCTATGTGTCGCCGTCCATGCTGGGCTCCGCCGTGCTGGCCATCGTGCTGTTCTCCCGGCTGAAGACGGGCCCGTCGGCGTCGAAGATCATCGGCTTCGCCGCGCCGGGCGCGTTTGCCGCATATCTGATAAACACGCACAGGGACATGTGGGCCTATGGACTGGCGTTCCGGTTCACTTATCTTCTGAAGCGGCCCGTCATCGTGATGGTCGTTACCGTGGTGGGCTTTTCTCTGGCGTTCCTTATCGCCTCGGTACTGATCGACAGGCTCCGGCAGATGCTGTTCCGCCTGCTCCGGCTGCGGGAAGCCGCCCAATGGGCGGAGGAGCGAATCCGCCGATGCGTCGGACGGGTCATGGAGCTGTTCTGAAAGAGAAATGCGCGGACACGGTCCGACCCCGGTGAAGAAAGTGTAATGTTTCAGAAAACAACGGGATTTTTCCCTGTTTTTATCAAAAAGTCCCAAGGAACGGTTGCGTTTTTTGCGGTAATGAAGTAAAATATGTCCAGCGTCATTCAGTTTGAATCTCAAAATGAGAGGGGCTGTAGGAGATGAACAATCAGAGAGAGAGACTGGGCAGCCGGCTCGGCTTCATCCTGCTCAGCGCGGGATGCGCCATCGGCTGCGGCAATGTGTGGAAATTCCCGTGGATGACGGGCCAGTTCGGCGGCGGCGGATTCGTGCTGGTGTACGTGCTGTGCCTCATCCTGCTGGGACTTCCCTCCATGATCATGGAGTTTGCCATGGGGCGCGCGTCCCAGGCGAGCCCCGTCAGAATGTATCAGAAGCTGGAAAAGCCGGGAAACAAGTGGCACATCCACGGGTATTTCGCCCTGCTGGGCAATATCGCGCTGATGGCATTCTACACCGTCGTCACCGGCTGGATGATCTACTACTTCGTCCGTTTCCTCATCGGCAAAACCGCCGACATGGGCTTCGTGGGCATGATCACCAATCCCGGCGTCAACGTGCTCTACCTGGCCATCGCCGTGGTGCTGGGTTTCCTGATCCTGAGCTTCGGCCTGCAGAAGGGACTGGAGCGGGTCACCAAATACATGATGACCGCCCTGTTCATCCTGATGATCGCGCTGGCCATCCACAGCGCCACCCTGAAGGGCGCGGGCGAAGGGATCAGGTTCTATCTTGTCCCTGATTTCTCCAAGATCAACGGCAAGGTCGTGGTCGGCGCCATGAACCAGGCGTTCTTCACCCTGAGCATCGGCATTGGCTCCATGGCCATCTTCGGCAGCTACATCGGCAAGGACCGCTCCCTCATGGGCGAGTCCATCAGCATCATCGCGCTGGATACCTTTGTGGCGATCATGGCCGGCTTCATCATGTTCCCCGCCTGCTTCACCTACGGCATCGAGGTCAACGCGGGCCCGTCCCTGCTGTTCGATACCATGGCGACCGTGTTCAACAACATGACCGGCGGCCGGATCTGGGGCACCCTGTTCTTCCTGTTCATGGTGTTCGCCGCCTTCTCCACAGAGCTGGCCGTGTTTGAGAATATCCTGGCCTGCGTCCGCGAGCTCACCGGCTGGAGCCGGAAGAAGGGCTGCCTCATCTGCGGCATCGGCATCTTCATCCTGGGCCTGACCACGGCCCTGGGTTACAGCGTGTTCCACTTCCAGCCCTTCAAGGAAGGCACCGCCTGGCTGGATTTCTGGGATTTCATTGTCAGCACCAATCTGCTGCCCATCGGCGCGCTGATCTTCTCGCTGTTCTGCTGCTACAAGATCGGCTGGGGCTGGGATCAGTTCATCGCCGAGGCAAACGCCGGCAAGGGCATGAAGGTCAAGAACTGGATGAAGCCGATCTTCAAATATGTGGTGCCCATCTGCGTCCTCGGCCTGTATATCTACGGCCTCGCCACCTTTGGCTGGAAATAACTCGTGCGCCGGTCTCCGCTTGATCGTAACAACCCGTGGGTTTGACAGCGCCGCTGCGCCCGGAAGAATGCGCCGCTGCGCCGTCTCCCCATGACTGGAATATTTAACAGAAGGAGAGATCTGACATGGCAATTACCCCGAAGGAAAACTATTTTATGCTGCTCCGCGGAGAGATCCCGGAATACATCCCGTCCTTCATGGAGCCCCGTATGAACATGATCTCGGAGGATCTGCTGACCCCTGTGTCCGCGCCTGACGGCCCTGTGTATACGGGCTGGGGCGTTAAATACGTGGGCAGCGCCGACATCCGCAACGGCGCCATGCCGGAGCCGGGCTTTATCCTGCTGGACGACATCACCAAGTGGCGGGATGTGATCAAGCGTCCCAGCATGGACAGAGACTGGGAGCAGTATTACAAAAAGCAGCTCGACACCTTTGACAGAGAGAACAAGGCGGTCGCCTGCGGCGGCGCGGACTATTTCCTGACACTGGTCAGCTTCATGGGCTTCGAAAACACCCTGATGGCGCTTTATGAGGAACCGGAGGAGGTCCACGCCCTCCTGGACTATGTGTCCGATTTCTATGTTGACATGATGAAGCAGGAGCTCTACTACTGCAAGCCGGAGATCTACTCCATTATGGACGACGACGCGGCTTACCGCGCCCCCTTCTTCTCCGTGGAGATGTATCAGGAATTCTTCAAGCCCTGTCATAAAAAGCACACGGATCTCTGCAACGACAACGGCATTTATATCACCCGGCACGACTGCGGCAAGTCCGAGCAGTTCATCGACGACTGGCTGGAGCTGGGGATCCGGGAGTGGAACCCCGCCCAGGTGTCGAACGATCTGAAGACGATCAAGAAGAAGTATCTGGGCAGACTGGCGCTTTCCGGCTGCTGGGACAACCAGGGAGCCATGGGTCGGCCCGACACGCCCAACGATCAGTTCATCGACGCCATGCAGGAATATGTGGACACCTTCGCTCCCGGCGGCGGATTCACCTTCTGCGCGCTGGTGGAGGGCGACCACGACGATCCGAACACGAAGGAGAAGTTCGAGATCATCAACAAGTTCTACGAGGAGAACGTCAAGTATTACTACAAGACCCACCATTGATCATTCCCGCTGATAAAACACAGGCGGCAGAGCGTTCGCTCCGCCGCCTGTGTTTTTTGCTTTATGGGATATCGCGCGGCATGCCGCCGCGGTCAGCGGTATACCGTCTGGTTCTCATGGATGCTGAGGGTGATGAAGACGGAGGGGCGGTCCACCTTCGTGTAGGTCAGGGGCAGATGGGGAACGCCCTTCGGCATGGCCATCACGGTGGCCTTCGTGAGCAGGCAGTGCTCCTGGTCATCGCCGTCGTCGCCCACGCAGAAGTCGGCCGTGCCGTGGAGCTGGGTCAGATCATCCTGATCCAGGCTCAGGAATATGAGGGCCTCCTCAAAATCCTCGTGGGCGTGGGGGTGGTGCAGCCCGTCCTCCCGCCACGGCCCCAGATTGTGGGGCAGCCGGACGACCGACCAGGCGAAGTTCAGCGGCAGGCCGCACTCCGGCCCGATGTGGACGGAGACGCCGCCGCTGGGCTGGCTGCGCTCAGAGCCGTAGTGGTACGGGTCATTGGCCGCGAAGGTCAGTTCACGCACCCAGGCGGGATACTGGGTGAGGAATTTGATCCAGGGGCCCGTCTCCGGTTCGGCGTTCTCATCGCCCGGCGCTGCCTTCAGCTCGCCGGAGAAGCTGATGGAAACATAGTAGAAAGGCCGCTCCAGCCTGTGTACGACGGGGGAGAAGTGGGGCACGCCCTTTGGGATGATCACCGCCTTGGGTACGGCGATCCGGAAACGAACGCCCTCCGCCCCCAGGTCCACCTCCAGCTCCGCGCCCAGGTGGAGCATATCGTCCGGTTCCGAGCTGATGAACAGGATGACCTGGTCGTAATCGTGGACGTGCTGCTTTTCCGTCTCCTCCGGGATCACGCCGCAGGCGTCTACCAGCCCGTACCGCAGGGAGAAAGCGTCCCACCCGAAGAAGCTCCCGTCCAGCACGGCGCTCTGCCTGAAAACTCCGTTTCTGCCCTGGAAGGGGATCTCCTTCCTGCAGCCGGCATACTTTGACTCCATAGTAGTCCCTGCCCTTCTGTATCGAATTTGCGCGGCAGACTGCCGCTGATCCCATTATAGCAAACAGTCTGCGGTTTGCAAGGTATTCCGCGCCCAGGTTGACGAACAGTGAAGGCCATGGTAAAATCGGTTTGCCGCGGAGGTGGTTATATGAAAAAATGCAGGATCACCGTGATGCGCGTCGCAAGCTACGACGACCTCATGGAGAAATACGAAAACCCCATCGAGCACGCCTGCTCCATGCGGGAGGGGCAGACGTTCCTCACCAACGGCTGGGAGCGGCCGGCCGGCTTCTGCGAGAGCGCGTGGGAGAGCCTGTCGCCCTTCGTTCTGGCGCTCTCCTCCGGAGGAAGCAATATCTACGACGGCTGGATGAAGGACCCGCGTTCGGCCATGATCTCCTGCAACGACGGGTTCCGTCCCGTGAGCTTTTACATTGAGGCGACGGACGAGGACGCGGACTAGCGTTTCCTCAAATCGCCCATGAGGAAAGAATAATGCGGCGCCCCCGGACTGACTCTGGTCAGCCCGGGGGCGTTATTATGTCCGATGATCCGTTCAGAAGCTCCGTCCGCCGCCGGAGAAGCTGTGTCCGCTGGAGGAGGAGCTGTGTCCGCCGTAGCTGCCGCCGCCCCCGCCGGAGCTCCGCTCCGTCTGGCGCAGGGTGCGGGTCACGTTGCGGTACAGGAAGGTGTTGTTCTGCCGCGTCAGGTTGAAGCTGCCCCTGGCGAGATAATCGGTGGCGCTGACCGCCTGCGCGACAGTCTTCATTTTGGCGCGCATGCTGAGCGTAACGATACCCGCCACGATGAGGCCCGCCACGATGCCGATGACCGCAGGGATCGCATAGTCCGCCGTGGTCTTGGGAGCGCGCCCGGTGCGGAACAGGGTGTCGATGGAGTCGAGGTAGTCCAGCACGCCCTCCCCATACCGTCCGCCGACCATATAGGGCTCCAGCCGGTCGTCGATCTTCTCGATATTGGTCATGTCGAACAGCCGCTGGCAGGAGCCTGTGGCGTTGGTGTACCAGCCACGGTTGCCGGGCTCCATGCACAGGAAGAAGACCATGCCGTTCAGGTCGTCGCCCACGCCGTGGCGGTTGAAGATGTAATAGTCGGCGCTGTAAGTGGCGTGGTCGAAGCCGTAGGAGCTCTTGTCGGTGAAGACGCAGAAATCCGCGCCGTATTTCGCCCGGAGCTCCCGGAGCTTTGCCTCGATGGCGGCCTCCTCGGCCTCGGTGAACACCTCGGCGTCGTCCCGGAGGGGAGCGGCGTTGGGATCGGCGTACTCCTGGAAGGAGGCCACGTCCTCGGGATACCAGTCGGGGAGCTCCCGCTTGGCGGGGGCGTTCCCGCTGTCGGAGCCCTTCTCAGCCCGATAGGTGCGGACGATGTCGGAGGCGTTGTCAAAGAAGTGGTTGAGTGCGTAGTAGAGGCCGTCCCGCTGATAGGCGCCGACCAGTTCATTGGTGAGCGCGGTCAGCTCCTCCTCGGAGAAGATGGTCCTGGCCTCGCCGTAGGTGGAGAGATGATAGTCATTGGTGTCGTTGTCGATGGTCAGCATGATGCCGGTCCTGTCGCTGCCGTAGCCCATGCCGTTCGTCTCGTAGATGACATCGTTGTACTCGTCAAGGGTGGAATCGCCGCGCTTCTCGGTGGGGATCAGGCAGAAGACGAAATCGCATTTCAGCTCATCGATCGCGCTGCAGATGCGGGTATCGAACTCAATGACCTCATCCTCCGACAGAAGCTCGCAGTAGTCGTTGATGCGGTAGAGGGAGGCGTTCCATTCCTCGCCGTCGGAGCCGGGGGCGATGAGCTCGTCTTCCGGCGCGGGGGCGGTAGGCTCGTCACCTGTGACGCCCCGATAGAGGGCGGCGTCGCGGGACGCTTCGTCAAAGAACGCCCCCAGAGCGGGATACAGACCGTCCTGCCGATAGGCGGAGATAAGTGTCGAGCCCAGAGAGTCCAGCGCCTCGTCGGAGTAGATGGTCCTGGCCTCACCGTAGGTGGAGATCCGATAGTCGCCGGAATCGTTGTCGATCAAGAGCATGACGCCGGTCTTGTCGCCGCCGTAGCCCATATCGTTGCCCGCGTAGACGGAGTCGCCGTAGTCCTCGAGGCTCTGTCCGCCCTTCATCTCATCGGTGACGATGCAGAAGAAATAATCGCATTCAAGCTCGTCGATCACACTGCAGATCCGGTCGTCCAGCTCCTTCACCTGATCGTCCGTGAGCTGGCCGGTATAGTCGTTGACGCGGTAGACCGCGTTGTTCCACTCACCGGCGGCCAGCGCCGGGACGGTAAGAGCGGCGAGGAGGACGATCGCCAGCAGAAGCGCAAGCAGTTTCTTTTTCATGGTCATCGCCCCCTTTACAGCAGGTAGAGGAACGTGGCTACCACCGCGGCCACCGCGGCGAAGGTGCCGAAGAACCAGGCCAGGGTCTTGCCCTTGCTGATGGGCAGGTCGCCCACCACCTTGCCCGTCTGGCCGTTGACGGCGTAGCGGTAGTCCTTGCCGCCGTATTTGCAGGTGAAGAGGTAGACGGGGAGCATCACGTATTTGACCGCCGTGTCGTGCAGATTCAGGTTGCGGTGCGTCACCTGCACGTCGCCGAATTCGGCGGCGGTGGAGCGGAAGACCTCGTCGGCGCTGTTCATGACCCGGTTGGTGGCCCGGGGGAGACAGTCGTCCGGATCATAGTCGAACCGATCGGCCACATAGCCGGCCAGATACCGGTGGTCAAAGGGGACAAGCTCGGAGTAGTCGAAGGGCTCGATGGAGTCCATGAGATCGTCGGGCATCTTTTCGCTGCCGTCCACCGGGATGCGTTCAAAGGCCATGCCGCCCTCCCGGTCCAGCTGGTAATAGGAGGTCTCGGTGCAGTTGTACTGCCCCTGGGTGTAGTGGCGGACGGTGGTGCCCCGCATCTCCATGCTCCCATCCACCCGGCAGTTATACATCCAGAAAGGGACGTATACGCCCTGGACGTTCCCCAGCTTGTTGGCGGAGAAGAAATCCCGGGGGAGCAGGGGCTTGTTGCCGTAGAAGCGCTTGATGGCGTCCGGCAGGGATTTGGGATCGATCTTGAAGGGGATGACGCCGTTGGGCTTCAGCCCGCCCTTGATCCGCTCGTTGAGGACGATGTTGTTGTCACAGTATGGGCAGCGCATGGCGGCCGTGGTGGGCTCGGCCATGATCTCAGCGCCGCAGGAGTTGCAGTTGTAGACGGCGATCTCCATCTGCTCGTCCTCAAGCTGATCCTTGAAGCTGCCCCAATCGAATTCCTCGTTCCCGGCTTCGGCGGGCTGTTGACCGGCG
>JAEEGL014588134.1_pt1 | contig 13238 bp, 13 predicted proteins | sample 9134231 | NCBI WGS metagenome assembly JAEEGL01 (sample SAMN16246548, study PRJNA631951) | gut metagenome | biome: gut microbiome; feature: rumen; material: fiber-attached | host: Bos | place: Iran: Karaj | collected 2018-10 | reverse complement strand
GAGACCACGCTGATGAGCCGCATGATGACGTGCAGGAATCATTGTGTGTTCTGCTTCATCGATCAGCTGCCGAAGGGCGTTCGCAGCCGTCTGAACGTCAAAGACGACGACTGGCGCATGTCGTTCATCATGGGCAACTATGTGACGCTCACGAATGTGTCGGATGCGGAGTTTGCCCGCATCATCGACCGCCGCGTCAGTCCGCTGTACGTGTCCGTGCATGCGACCGATCCCGAGATCCGCACAAAGATCATGCGGAACCCCTCGGCAGGACGGATTATGGAACGGTTGTCCGCACTCAAAGCCGCCGGACTGCGTTTTCACGCGCAGATCGTGCTCTGCCGCGGGTTGAACGACGGCGACGTACTGAAGCGTTCGCTGTCCGATCTTGCATCGCTTGCGCCCGCATGCCGTTCGGTTGCGATCGTTCCGGTCGGCATCACCAAATACCGCGAAGGATTGACAGAGCTCGGCACTTTCGACGCAGAACAGAGCGCAGCGGTGATCGAAACGATCGAACCGCTGCAGCGGGAATACCTCGAACGGTTCGGAACACGTCTCGTATTCCTGTCGGATGAATGGTATCTGAACGCCAACCGCGCGCTTCCGGAACCGGAAGCATACGAAGAATACGAGCAGATCGAAAACGGCGTCGGACTTTTGCGGATGTTTGAGGAAGACATGCGCTATGCGCTGGAGGAGCACGAAACGCGCCGCACGCCGCGTCGGTTTTCGATTGCGGGCGGAACGGCGGCATATCCGTTCTTCCGGGATCTGTACCGAATGCTCGAACCGTACGGGATCACAACGGATCTGCATCCGATCCCGAACCGGTGGTTCGGCGGAAACGTGCATGTGGCGGGGCTTGTGACCGGCAGCGACCTTTTGACCGAGCTGTCCGGAAAAGTGCTTTCCGATCCGCTGCTCATTCCGAAGAACATGCTGCGCGAGAAGGAGGACGTCTTTCTGGACGGCATGACGCTTGCGGACGTCGAATCCGCGCTCGGTGTGTCGATCCGGACCTTTGCGGACGGAGCAGAACTCATTTCCGAATTGTTTAAGGAGTAAACTATGGCAAAACCTTTGGTGGCGATCGTCGGAAGACCGAACGTCGGAAAATCCACACTGTTCAACCGCTTGATCGGCAAGCGCGTTTCGATCGTCGAAGACACGCCGGGCGTCACGCGCGACCGGATCTACGGCGACGCGGAATGGCTGGAGAAACAATTCACGCTGATCGATACCGGCGGCATCGAACCGGCGAGCGAGGACAAGATCGCCGTGCAGATGCGCAGACAGGCGGAGCTTGCGATCGAAACGGCGGACGTCATTCTGTTTATCGTAGACGGGCGAGAGGGCATGACGGCAGCCGATCAGGAGGTTGCCGCGATGCTGCGTCGATGCAACAAGCCGGTTGTTCTTGCGGTGAACAAGCTGGACGCGCCGAAATATCACGAATCGATCTACGAGTTCTATGAGCTCGGCTTGGGCGAACCGTTCATCGTATCGGCGGGACAGGGGATCGGGCTCGGCGACCTTCTGGACGCGATTTGCGAGCATTTCCCGCAGTCCGACGGCGAAGAAGAGGAGAAGTGCATTCAGATCGCGATCGTCGGAAAACCGAACGTCGGCAAATCCAGTCTCACCAACGCGCTGCTGGGCGAGGAGCGCGTGATCGTTTCGGACGTGCCCGGCACAACACGTGACGCGATCGATACGCCGTTTGAAAAGAACGGCAGATCCTATGTGCTGATCGACACGGCGGGCATCCGCAGAAAACGCGCGATCGAGGACGAGAGCATCGAACGCTACAGCGTGATCCGCTCGTTCGCCGCCGTGCGCAGAGCGGACGTCGTGCTGTTTGTCTGCGACGCCGAACAGGGGCTGTCGGAGCAGGATGTCAAGATCGCCGGTTTTGTACACGAAGAAGGAAAGCCGTCCGTCGTCATCGTGAACAAGTGGGATCTGATCGAAAAGGATACCCACACCATGGACAAGTTCAAAAAGGACATGGAAGTCGACCTTGCGTTTATGAACTATGTCCCGTTCCTGTTTATCAGCGCCAAGAGCGGACAGCGCGTCAACAAAGTGCTCGAACTCGTTGAGGAGGTCTATGCGCAGAGTATTCGCCGCATTTCGACCGGCACGCTCAACGACGTCGTGAACGAAGCGGTTTCGATCAGCGAACCGCCGACGCAGAACGGAAAGCGGCTGAAGCTCTACTACGCAACGCAGGTCGCAATTCAGCCGCCCGCGTTTGTGATCTTTGTCAACGACTCCACGCTCGTGCATTTCTCGTACGAACGGTATCTGGAGAACTATTTCCGGAAGACGTTCGGCTTTACGGGAACGCCGATCCGCATCATGTTCCGCAATCGCACAAGAGAGGAGTAATCGCCCGAATGATCGGAGACTGGAACGTATACGCCATCGTGATCGTCGCGCTGGTCGGGTATTTTCTCGGAAACGTTCAGACTGCGCTGATCGTCAGCCGTCTGCGCTTCCGCGATGATGTGCGCCTGTACGGAAGCGGCAACGCCGGAACGACGAACATGATTCGCGTATACGGAAAATACTACGGTCTGATCACCTTCATCGGCGATGCGGGCAAATGCGTTGCTGCATTCTTTGCAGGCAGGATCCTTGCAAAGACACTGGGACTGAACGCGGCCGATCCCGCGCTGTCCGTACTGTTGGGCGGCTATATCGCAACCGCAAGTGTTGTATTCGGTCACTGCTATCCGGTCCTGTATCAGTTCAGAGGCGGCAAGGGAGCCGCGTCGGCGTTTGCCATGATGTGGTGCATCAGCTGGCATACGGCGCTGATCTCGACCGTGCTTGCCGTTGTGATCTTTCTGCTTTGGAAGCGCGTTTCTCTCGTGTCGATCCTCACGTCGATCATCTACCTGATCAGCACCTACATTGCATGGATGACCGGCTTTGTCGACGTCTATCAGTTGTTCTTTGTTCTGCCGGTCGTCGCGCTGCTGCTGTTCCGCCACAAGGACAACATCAAGCGCCTGCTGCGCGGCGAAGAAAAGGCGATCACGCCGAAAGACCGTCACTGATCCCGCATCCTGTTCCTGAGAAGGGAAAGGATCTTTTTTTCCATGCGCGAGACCTGCACCTGCGAAACCCCGAGGATCCTGCCGACTTCCGCCTGCGTCTTTTCCTGCCGGTAGCGCAGATCGATCAGGACCTGCTCGCGCGGGAGCAGGTCTTTCAACGCGTTTTCAAGCGTCAGTTTGTTGACGCAGGTTTCTTCTTCGGATTCCGTACCGATCCGGTCAAACCGGTTTTCGCTGACGTCCGGAAGCGATTCGTCAAGAGAAGCGACCGAGTTTGCGCTTGCGATCGCAACGGCGATCTCTTCGCATGTGACGGACAAACGCTCTGCAAGCGCTTCCACGCAAAGATCCGGTTCCTCGCAGAGCGCCTTGGAAACGGCGGCGGCAAGCTGCTTTGCGTTGCGGGAAAACTTGATGATCCCGTCGTCACGCAGAAACCGCTTGATCTCGCCCGCGATCAGCGGAACGGCATAGGTGGAAAAGCACACCTGCATGCGCACGTCAAATCTGCGGATCGCCTTGATCAGCCCGATCGAACCGAGCTGTTTCAGATCGTCCGGATCGACGCCGCGATTCCAGTATCGCTTTGCGATCGACGTGACAAGCGGGAGGTTTTCAAGGAGCAGCTTCTGCTCGGCCTGCTGATCGCCGTTCTGCGCGGCAAGAATGTCGTTGACAAACGCATCCCGATCAACGGTCATGTGCAATATGCTTCTGCATGATGACGGTCGTACCGTGATTGAGCGACGAGAGCACGGTGACCTTATCCATGAACGCCTCCATTACGGAAAACCCCATCCCGGACCGTTCCAGTTCGGGCTTTGAGGTATAGAACGGCTTTCGCGCAAGATCGATGTCGCCGATCCCGCAACCGGTATCGCGCACTTCGATCGTCAGATCGTCGTCCTCGATCAGCATGTTCATGATCACCGTTTCGTTCTTGCGCTGTTCATATCCGTGAATGATCGCGTTCGTCACGGCTTCGGAAACCGCGGTGCGGATATCGGAAAGCACTTCGATGCTCGGATTCATCTGCGAAGCAAAGGCGGATGCGACGGCACGCGCAAATCCTTCGTTGCCGGACAGGGATAAAAATCGGATTTCCATTTCGTTATGCATAAGCGCCTCCTATTGTCTGTCTACGATCGCATACAAGCCGGACATCTGAAAGATCCGGTCGACGGATGCGTTCATGCCTTTCACGACAAGCCGCCCGCCGCGCATCGACAGCTTGCGGAACCGTCCGAGGATCACGCCGAGTCCGGCGCTGTCCATAAAGCTCATGCCGGACAGATCGAGGATCAGCTCGCGCACGGTGATATCTCGGAGCATGGTATCGAGCATGATCCGCGTTTGCTCGGCGCTGTGATGATCCAGTTCGCCCGCAAGCTGCACGTACAGCCGCGAGCCGCGCTTTTGTGCATTTAATTCCATATACATACCTCCGGTGTAAGGTTCCTATACATATTCAGCAGAGCTTGGCTGCATCCTCTTGAAAAAAGGGACAAGCTTTCGGATATGCGTTCGAGTTCTGTCGAATACGATGCGGTATGAAAGTCATACAGCGTTTGTTGTGCGTATTCATGATCCTGTTTCTCCTGTTCACACCGAACCGGCTCGTTTCGGGCGCGCAGGAATCCTATAAGGATCCGCGTTTTATCCGTACGGAACAAGCATATCGCGGCACGATCACGATCTATCATATCGTACGGCATCGTCCGTATCAGGGAAGTCTTTCAAACTGGCTCCAGAAGCGCGCGGACGAATACGAAAAGAAACACCGGGGATCGTTTATCCGGATCGAAGGAATGGACGAAGCAACCTTTTATGAGCGGCTCGAACACGGGAGACGCGCGGATGCGTATTCGTTCTTCTCCGGATCGTTGTATCCGGATCTGTTGCGCGAGATCGCGCAAACGGAGATCCCGATGCGGGACGGACTGTTTGCAACGAACCGCGCGATTCCGTATTGTTACAGCGGGTATGCAAAACTTGTTCGATCGGATACGTCGAATTCGTCAAAGCGATACTACGTCAATGACGTGCTTGCCGCGTATCTTGACGGCGGAGCGGATGAAGCGGACGAGGGACATGCGGATATTCTGTATCTGGATCTGCGCAGAGCAGGCGATCTGATCCGTTATAAAGACGGATTCGCATCATCCTCGATCGAAGCGATCGACCGCTTCACGGACGCCGTGTGCTGGATCGGGATCGATCGGGACGCCGATGATCAAAAAGCGGAGGTGATCCGTTCGTTTACCGAGTGGCTTTTGGCTTCGGAACAACAGCAGAAACTGAATGCGCTCGGCTTACTGTCCGTACGCGCCGATTTGCGCGACACTCCGCCGGATTCGCTGCTGAAACCGGTATTCAAATGCTATGAGACGATCGAGACGATCGATCCGTTTCTCTGGCATGCCGCCTACGATGCGCTCAAAGAGGATGCGGCGGCTGCGAGACGCGGGGATCCGGATGCGAAACAGCGATTTGAAAAACGTTTCGGAGAATTAAAAAGATAAGTGTTGTTTCCTTTGAAAAACTTTGATATACTTAACACATGGTATGGAGTTTTGAAACCGTACAATCGCATCTGAAAGCGCTCGGGGCAACGGAACAGGTTCCGCTGTCCGAACTGACGAGTTTTCGCGTCGGCGGCAACGCGGACTTTGTGCTGCGTCCGACGTCCTACAACGCGCTGAAGCAGGCGATCGATCTGTGCCGCGACGCGCAGTATCCCGTATACCTGCTCGGCAGAGGAACGAACATCCTCGCGAGCGACGAGGGCTTTCGCGGGCTGATCATCCGGTTCGATACGCCGCTGCATCCGCCCGTGTATCACGGAACGCGCGTTACGGCATGCTGCGGCATGTCGCTGATGCAGATTGCCAGAGAAACGATCGCAAAGGGTCTGATGGGCATGGAACGCCTTGCGGGGATCCCCGGAACGGTGGGCGGCGCCTGCGCCATGAATGCCGGCGCATACAACGCGGAGATCAAGCAGATCCTCAGGCGGATTCGCGTGCTCGAGAACGGAACCGACGCCTGGATCGACGTTCGGGATGCGGATCTCGGATATCGCAGAAGCGCGTTTTCTTTCCCGGATCGCATCGCTTTGGAGGCGGAATTCGAACTGCAGAGCGACGACGGCAGCGCGTATCGCACGATGGAAGACTGTATGGAAAAGCGGCGTGAAAAACAGCCGTTGACATTGCCGTCCGCCGGTAGTACATTTAAACGGCCGACAGGATATTATGCAGGCGCGTTGATCGAGCAATGCGCGCTCAAGGGCTTTTCGATCGGAGACGCGCAGGTCTCGCCGAAGCATGCGGGGTTCATCGTCAACAACGGACATGCGACGGAACGGCAGATCACGGAACTGATCGAATACGTGCAGAAAACGGTTCTGATGCAGACGGGCGTGACGTTGGAATGCGAAGTCAGACGGATCGGAGGTGGTTAAATGCAGCTTTTGATCGTAACGGGAATGAGCGGTGCGGGAAAATCGCTTGCGCTGAAATCGCTCGAGGATTTCGGCTTTTTCTGCGTGGACAACCTTCCGTCCCCGATGCTTCGCGAGTTCGTGGACATGTGCAGAAACGCGAAACCGCCGATCAAGCATGCGGCGGTCACAATCGATTCACGCGAGAGTCTGCTGTCCAGAAGCCCGGAGATGGTGCTCGAGGAGATCAAAAAGATCGACGTCCCGTATTCGATCCTGTTTCTGGATGCGCGCGACGATGTGCTCAAGCGCCGCTACAACGAAACGCGCAAACGGCATCCGCTCGGCGTATCGGGCGAAGCGGAATCCGGCGTACGCCTGGAGCGCGAATATCTTTCGGCGATCCGCGACGAGGCCATGTCCTATCTGGACACGAGCGATATTGCATCGCGCGAGTTCTCGTCGTTCATCGAGAATCTCGTGCCGGAAATCAACGACAATCAGATGACGGTCGTGCTGTCGAGCTTCGGATACAAGCGCGGCGTCCCGGTCGATGCGGATATCGTCGTCGACATGCGGTTTGTCGAGAATCCGTTCTATTACGACGACATGCGCAATCTCTCCGGACTCGACGACAAGGTACGCGACTTCGTCTTGCGTCAGCCGTACGTGCAGACCTATTTCGATCTGCTCGAACAAAATATCTCGGACATGCTTCCGCTGTTTGAGAAGCAGGAAAAATACATTTTGCGCATCTGCTTCGGATGCACGGGCGGCAGACACCGTTCCGTCGCGGCAGCGGAGGAGATGGCGCGGAGACTGCGCGCCAAAGGACAAGCCGTGCGCATCTATCATCGCGACATCGTGCATGAAGCGCACGACATCGAACAACGGTTTGAGAAGGGGAACGAATGAGCTTTTCATCGGATTGCAAGGATGAACTGGTCAAGATCCGCGTCAAGAACGAACAGCAGCGTCTTGCGCAGCTGAGCGGGATCACGCTGACCGCGGGCGGTATCCGTATTTCCAAAAAGAGCGCGCTGTTCTATCATACCGAGAACGTCAACGTTGCGAACCACATTGCCTCGATGGCGTCGAGCTTGTACGAGATCGATGCGACGGTAGAGGAGAAGCGCGTGGAACATCGGAGAACGCCGTTCTATGAAGTCGCTCTGTACGGCAGAGAAACCGAGCGGCTGATGCGCGAAACCGGCGCCATGGTGCACTCGGAAGCGGGGATCCGGCTGATGAGCGATCTTCCCGAAGACCTGTTCAAAGACGAGGAGATCGCGCGCGCGTTTTTGAGAGGATGCTTTCTCGGCAGCGGCAGCTGTGTGGACCCGAAGCGTGGCTATCATCTGGAACTGATCTTTCGGACGGAGATCGTTGCCGACAGCGCGGCGATGCTTCTGAAGAGCTTTCATCTGTCCGCGCGCACTTCGGTTCGCAAAAAGGACAGATATCTTGTCTATCTCAAAGAAGGCGACGACGTCAGCGGCATGCTGGCGCTGATCGGTGCAAACGTATCGGCTCTGGAGCTGGAAAACGTACGCGTTGAGAAGGACATGCGAAACTACATCAACCGCACGAACAACTGCGAAACGGCGAACCTCGACAAACAGGTCGTTGCTTCGATCCGGCAGCGTGCGGCGATCGCGGCAATCGATAAGCACTGCGGGCTGAAATCGCTACCGGCGAGTCTGCAGCAGGCGGCGCTTCTCAGAATGAGTCATCCGGATGCGACGGTACAGGAGCTTGCGGATTTAGCGGAAATACAAAAATCAGGCATGTATCACCGGTTGGACCGGCTGATGAAGCTTGCCGAAGAATTGGAGGGTTTACAATAATGCAGTACGGAAGGTTTGCGGCATATTACGATGCAATGATGCACGACGTCGATCGTGAAGCGTGGGCGGATTATCTCGATTCAATCCTCAAGCAGGCGAACGCGCATGACATCATGGACTGCGCCTGCGGAACGGGCGCCATGTCGATCGCCATGCATCGGCGCGGCTATCACGTGATCGGCAACGACGCTTCGCCCGAGATGCTGATGCAAGCGAGAAACAATGCGTATAAAGCGGGATGCAAGGAGATCATTTTCATCTGTGAGGACATGCGCAAGCTTACGATCCATAAGCCGATCGACGCGCTGATCTCGGTATGCGACGGCGTGAACTATCTGACCACACTTGAAGACGTTGCTTCCTTCTTTGAACATGCCGCCGGTTGCTTGAAGCCGGGCGGACTGTTCCTGTTCGATATCTCGTCGAACTACAAGCTCAGAAGCATCCTCGGCAACAATACGTTCACCGAGGAAACGGACACGTATGCGTATATCTGGAAGAACACGTACGATCAGCGCACCAAGCTGTGCGAGATGGATCTGACCTGCTTTGTCAAGGAGGGCGAGCACTACGACCGTTTTTCCGAGACGCATATTCAGCGCGCGCACTCCGTTGCCGAACTGACCAATCTTCTGGAAACCGCGGGCTTTACCGACATCGAGGCACTCCATGCGTTCTCGCGCGAAGCGGCGCACGGCAACAGCGAACGCATTCAGTTCGTTGCGCGAAAGGGCGGCAGCGATGCACAGTGATGTGATCCTTCACGGGATGCTTGAAAACCGCAGCATCCGGTTTGCGGCGATCGACGGAACGGTTCTCGTTCGGGATGCACAGCGCATCCATCATCTTTCGCGTGTCGCAACGGCGGCGCTCGGCAGACAGCTTCTGATGACGTCCGTTTTGTCCAGTATGATGAAGAACCATACGGATACCGTAACGACGGTGCTTGCAGGCAGCGGACCGTCCGGCAACCTTGTCTGCGTCGGCAGAGAAGGCGGTCTCGTCAAGGGCTATGCCACGGAACCGGACGTTGAGCTTCCGCTCAGGAGCGACGGCAAGCTTGATGTGCGCGGCTATATAGGAGCGACCGGAAAGCTGACGGTCATTCGAGACCTCGGACTGAAGGAGCCGTATGTCGGCACTTGCAACCTGATCTCGGGCGAGATCGCGGAGGATTTCGCGCAGTACTTTACGGCGAGCGAGCAGCAGCCGTCGATCGTCTATCTCGGCGTTCACGAAAACGCTTCCGACGGTTATGTGACCGGCGCGGGCGGACTGCTGATCCAAACGATGCCGAACTGCCCGAACGAGGCGGTTGATCACGTGATGTCGATCGCGGAACGCATTCCGAAGATCGGAAGCCGTATCGCGGACGGGGAAGCGCTTCAGGAGATCCTCAAAGACGTCTTTGCATCGCTCGACTTCGAGTTTACAAATACGTTTACTCCCGCGTTTTCCTGCGACTGCACGCGCGACCGGCTGGAGCGCGCGCTGCTTTCGATCGGCGCAAAGGAGCTGCAGAGCATCATCGATCAGGACGGTAAAGCGGAACTGACCTGTCAGTTCTGCACAAAACGCTATCATTTCAACCGGAACGAACTGGAAACCCTATTGCGTGAAGCAACGGAGGAATAAATGAAGGACGATCGCGAAACGGGAGTCGTCATCCCGTTTCAGCAGAACGCTGAATTCTATTATCAGCGCGGAACCAAATATCTTGCGGATGAAAAACTGGAACGGGCCGAGCAATATCTCAGAAAAGCGTACGAGATGGAGCCGGACCGCTCCGAATATATGCTTTCGTTTGCGGAAGCGCTGCACCGCATGCGCATGTTCGAGGAGAGTCTCAGCGTGCTTCTGGTGTCGATCGGAGGGACGGAGGAGGCGTCGGGCGAAGTGCTGTTCGGGATCGCGTCCAACTTCATGGGGCTCGAAGAGTTTTATGCCGCCAGGCAGTGCTGCAAGATCTGTCTGGACCGCGAACCGAACGGACCGTATGCGGACCGTGCGCTCGACATGCTGGAACTGATGGACGACGAGCCGGAGCTGGAAGCGCAGATCGGACTGATGCAGGACGAGGATATCCATTTGCTTGAGATGATCCATATCGCAAAGGCAAAGCATTTCTCCTGCGAGGACGATTCCGGTCTCAACATTCTGCTCGACCTTTCCGAGAAGTATCCGAACAGCGAAATGCTCGATATGGAGATCGCCATGATGCTGTTCACCATGCGCGAATACGACGAAGCAAAGAAGCGCCTGTTCAATCTGTTCAAGCGCAACAGCAAGAGCGTTCGCGGCAATGCGCTGCTTGCGATGATCTATCACGTGCAAAAGCAGGAGACCGAAGCCGTGATGCAGTCGAAAAAGATCCAGATCGACGAGGACTGCTCGCCGGAGGAGCTCGGCTACGCGGCGCCGATCCTGATGGAACTGAACGAATACGACCGCGCGCAGTATGCGCTGGAACTGCTGCGCGATTCGCTGCCGTACGACAAGGAGATGCTGCATCAGCTGGCGTTCTGCTACTATGTGCACGGCAGAAAGCGCGAAGCGGAACAGATCTACGAGGATCTTTCGCTGCGCGATGAAAACGACAGCGTTGCGATGTACTATCGCAAGCACATCAAGGAGGACGGCGAAGCGGAATTCAAGCGCGACTGGTCGATCAATTACGACGTTCCGATCCGTGAGGCAGTCGTTCGGCAGAGACGCATCCGCGACATTGCGACCGCAGGCGCAGAAGCGCTGCTGCAGGCGTGGAACAACGATAAGGAATTCCGGTCGATCCTGAGATGGGCGCTGTTCAGCCCGCTGTCTCCGACCCTGCGCGGCGCGGCAAAGATGCTGTCGCTCGTCAAAGACCCGCAGGCGGAACGGATCCTGCGCTCGTTTCTGATCCGATTCGATCAAACGGATCAGGACAAGCAGTTTGTCTTCGGGCTGCTGCTCGGCATGGAAGCAAAGCCGCCGTTTTCGCTGTATTATCAGGGCGCGTGGCAGTACGGCGTCGTGACGCCGGTGATGATCCCGGAGCATCTGCCGGTCAGCTATGAGAGCGTCTATGAGATGATCGAATCGTTCGAGACCTATCTCAAAGAGGACGTACGGTACCGCAAGCTGGAAGTACCGCCCCGGCTGACGGAGATCTCGATCCGCATTTTCTATTTCTATCTCGCGGCATATTCCGACGGGAAGTATCCGCATATCCGCAAGGAACAGGAGAACGCGCTCGCCGCCGCGTTTGTCCTGATGGGACTCGGCGCGCTCAACGCCACGCATATTCCGCCGGAGGTCGTCTGCAACACCTACGACGTCTCGGAGCGCCGGCTCGGAAACGCGCTGAAACGTGTCTTTATGAGTCTGCACAAGCAGGAAGAGGAGAAGTAACATGGAGTTTATCGCTACCGCCAAAATCGGACTCGAATCGACCGTTGCGTTTCAGCTGCACAAGCTCGGCATTGCGGACACGGAAACGCTCGATGCGCGCGTGCTGTTTCGCGGCGGCTATCCGGAGATGGCAAAAGCGCTTCTCTGGCTCAGAACGGCGGAACGCTTGCTGATGGTCGTCAAAACGTTTCATGCCGAAACGTTCGAATCGCTGTTCGAACAGACAAAGGCGATCCGCTGGGACCAGTATCTGACGCCGAAAACGCGCATCCATGTCAACGGCAAGAGCGCAAAGAGCACGCTGTTCTCCGTTTCCGACTGTCAGAGCATCGTGAAAAAGGCGATCGTAGAGTCGCTGAAGAGCGCGTATCATGTGCAGACGATTCCCGAAAACGCCGAGGAAGTGATCATCGAAGTCGGCATCTTAAGGGATGAAGTCACGCTTGCGCTCGATTGCTGCGGCGCCGGACTGTCGCGCCGCGGATACCGGACCTACAACGTCGCAGCGCCGCTTTCGGAAACGCTCGGCGCTGGCTTGATCCTGCTTTCGAGATTCTTTCCGGACACGCCGCTGATCGACCCGATGTGCGGTTCCGGCACGATCCCGATCGAAGCCGCGATGATCGCAAACAACATCGCACCGTCGCAAAACCGCACGTTTGCGGCGGAACAATGGCGCTTTGTTGAAAAATCCGTCTTTGCAGCTGCGCGCGAGGAAGCGCTGGACGTCCGGCGGCATGATAAGCTCGAGATCCTCGGCAGCGATATCGATCCGCACTGCATCGATCTGTGCAAAAAACATGCCAAGAAAGCGGGCGTGATGCTCGACTGGGCGGTGCGTCCCGTTTCCGATCTTTCGACTTCATGGAGAAACGGCGTTCTGATCTGCAACCCGCCGTACGGCGAGCGCCTGATGGAAAAGCAGGAAGTCAAAAAGCTGTACCGCGAAATGCGAACGGTTTTCGATACCCTGCCGGACTGGCAGATCAACGTCATCACCGCAAGCCGCGATTTCGAATCGATCTACGGCAAACAGGCAAACAGACGCAGAAAGCTTTCAAACGGCGGAATGCCCTGCACGATGTATCAGTTTGCACCGCAAAGAATTGAATAAACCGGAGACGTCGGATTTCGACGTCTTTCTTTTTGCATCCCTCCCTACTGTTTAGGGGAGGGATGATCATGCGTAGAATACTATCCGTTCTTACGGCTGTTTTGATGATGGTTTGTTTCGTTCCGCAAGCAAGCGCGGAACCGGCTGCAAAGGCGTACTGCGTCGTATCTGCAGGCGCAAACGAGTCGATCTCGGAGTACAATGCGGATGAATCGACAGGCGTTGCCGGGCTTTCCAAGCTCCCTGCTGTTCTGACGCTGTGCCGCGCCGTCGATCGCGGTCTTCTGCCTTTGGATGCGGAAATCACCGTCGGAAAGCGCGCATCCGAGATCGGCGGACCGTCAGAATATCTCAAATACGGTGAAACGATTGCGGGG
>JAEEGL016703253.1_pt1 | contig 13239 bp, 9 predicted proteins | sample 9134231 | NCBI WGS metagenome assembly JAEEGL01 (sample SAMN16246548, study PRJNA631951) | gut metagenome | biome: gut microbiome; feature: rumen; material: fiber-attached | host: Bos | place: Iran: Karaj | collected 2018-10 | reverse complement strand
TTAGAGGACTTATACGGCTTCAAGATCGACCGTCTGGACGGTGAGATCTGTATCCGCATCAACAGGCAGAATGGATCGAACTTTGCGAAGATGACAGGTCTGCTCGAACCCTGGGAGGAAATGGCTCAGAAGTACCGGAGTGGGGAGATCAGCCGAGAGGAGTACGACCAGTGGAGATACAGGTATCCAAGGTCGGAGGCGGAGAGGAATGAAGTGGCTCGCAAAGTATTGAGAGAGGAGAATAATGAATAATCAGCAAGCTGTAAAAAAATATATCGAAGAAGAAACTGGTATAGTTGTATCTAAAAATCTGTTGGCATTTATTATGAACCCACAAAAACTGGAGGGGTTAAATTATTGTGCATTAAAAGATATTGTTGTAGAATACGAACCAATATTCAGAAGGTTTAGAGGTATGCTTGATGGTCCTCCAGAAAGAAATTGGCTTGTATCATTTGATATTTTTCTAATGTGTCGTATAGCACATAAACCTGATTTAGAAAAAATCTTGGGATTATCCAAATAAAACAAAAAGAGCTATCCGATTCAAATACGAATCAGATAGCTCTAATCTTTTCAGACAATTATTTTTATACTGTTGCCGATGATAGAGAAATGTTGCCAAAACGTTACCATTCGGCTAAACCGCACCTCGAAAAGCACGGTATTACGCCGTTTCTGAGGTCTTGTTTATTATTCCCACTCCACCGTTCCGGGCGGTTTCGAGGTAATATCATAAACTACTCTGTTAACGTGCTCGACCTCGTTGCAGAGGCGGTTCGAGACCTTAGCAAGAACATCATATGGTATCCTTGCCCAGTCGGCTGTCATGAAGTCATCAGTAGTAACAGCGCGGATAGCGATAAGGTGGTCATATGTACGGTGATCGCCCATAACTCCGACCGTTCTGACATCTGGAAGTACCGCAAAGAACTGCTTGAGCTGTTCCTCGATACCGCTCTTGCGTATCTCGTCGCGGAATACCGCGTCTGCTTCCTGTAATATCTTTATCTTTTCCTCTGTGATCTCACCTATTATGCGAACTCCGAGACCGGGGCCCGGGAACGGCTGACGCCATACAAGGTCGTGAGGGATTCCCAGTTTCTCACCTACCTGTCTTACCTCATCCTTGAAGAGGTCGCCGAGGGGTTCTATAGTACCTGCAAACCTGATATCATCAGGAATTTTTACCATATTATGGTGAGTTTTTATAACTGCAGTGCTTCCGTGACCTGCCTGATTGCCCCTGCCCGATTCGATACGGTCAGGGTAGATGGTTCCCTGGGCGAAGAAGCCGTCTGTTCCCTGCTCTCTTATCTTATCCCAGAAAACGTTGTAGAACTCGGTGCCTATTATCTTTCTCTTCTGCTCGGGGTCTGTAACGCCCTTAAGGGCTGTAAGGAACCTGTCCTTGCAATTTACACGGACAAAGTTCATATCGAAAAGCTTTGTAAATGTTTCTTCAACGAAATCACCCTCATCCTTGCGCATAAGTCCCTGATCGACGAAAACGCAGGTGAGCTGCTTACCTACCGCGCGGCTGAGAAGACCTGCCGCAACTGAGGAGTCGACTCCGCCCGAAAGACCGAGTATCACCTTCTTGTCGCCTATCTGCTCACGGAGCTTTGCAACGGTCTTCTCAATGAAATCGTCCATTACCCAGTCACCGGTGCAGCCGCAGACATTATAGAGGAAGTTGTGGAGTATCTGTTTGCCGAACTCGCTGTGAGTGACCTCGGGGTGGAACTGTACGGCATATATCTTCTTTTCGGGCGCTTCAAAGGCAGCGCAGGGACAGTCGTCGGACTTTGCCGTCACACGGAAGCCCTCGGGAAGTCTGCTTACGAAATCGGTATGGCTCATCCAGACAACACTGTTTTCCGGAACGTCCTTAAAGAGCAGGCTGTCTGTATCCTGAGTGATCTCGATCTTTCCGTACTCGCTTTTTTCGCAGCTCTCGACCTTACCGCCGAGAGTATATGCAACAAGCTGACATCCGTAGCATATTCCGAGAATCGGCACGCCGATACTGAATATCTCCTCGGAAATATGAGGCGAGCTCGGGTCGTATACGCTGTTAGGACCGCCTGTGAAGATGACAGCGGCAGGATTCAGCGCCCTGATCTCGCTTATAGGAGTGTCAAATCTCTTGATCTCACAGTAAACGCCGCACTCACGAACTCTTCTTGCGATGAGCTGGTTGTACTGACCTCCGAAATCAAGGACGATACAAAGCTGATTAGACATAAGTCCCTCCTTAACCTCCGCTTTACGGCAGCGGACGCCGTATTTGAGTAAGTAGCAAACAGCAATTAGTAGGGGCGGATATTATCCGCCCATTGATATTGTATTTACACGGAACGCCGATGACGCATTCTCTGCTGCTCACTGATCAATTCTTTCTACTCACTTATTATGCCATATTTCAGAAGAAATTTCAAGGGCTAAACGACATTTTTTTCCCTCGTTAGAGCTGTATTACCAATTATAGTTAAAGTTCATAAAATAATAATATACAGATATTGAATTTAATAACATTTTGTGGTATAATATAGATGTATCGAAATACAAGGGAGTATAAAAATGACACCAAAAGAAGAATTTATCTCAATATATAAAGAAAACATCAAAAGAGAGGGAGCTGACAAGCTCCTGGAGTACCTCGAAAAAAGTGATTTCTTTACAGCACCCAGCAGCACACGCTATCACGGTTCATATGAAGGCGGTCTCGTTCAGCACAGCGTGAACGTGTACCACTGTCTCAAAGATTACCTTTCCCGCCCCCGTACAAAGGAACTCTACGGTATGGATTACACGGACGAAACGATAGCGCTCGTATCCCTGCTCCACGACGTCTGCAAGATCAACTTCTATACCGTCGAGATGAGAAACAAAAAGAACGAAGAAACGGGCCAGTGGGAAAAAGTACCCTATTTCGCAATAAATGATACTCTACCATATGGACACGGAGAAAAATCTGTGTACATACTCTCAGGCTTTTTCTACGGAGACAACCGTCTCACACGCGAGGAGGCCTTTGCAATACGGTACCACATGGGCTTCTCATACGGAGGAACAGAAGAACGCAATTCCATCGGCAGGGCACTTGAAATGTACCCACTCGCTCTGGCACTGAACGTGGCCGATATGGAGGCATCCTACTATATGGAAGGCTCAAATAAATAAAATGAAGGAGTTTTTTATTATGAATTGGTACGATAACGCCCTTATCTATCACATCTACCCTCTCGGATTCTGCGGTGCGCCAAAATTCAATGACGGGATCGAGGATGTGACCTACAGGCTTGACAAGGTCCTTGAATGGATACCTCATCTCAAGGAGATGAATGTAGATGCCGTATACTTCGGACCTGTTTTTGAGTCCGTTGAACATGGCTACGATACCATTGATTATAAAAAAATCGACCGCCGCCTCGGAGATAACAATTCTTTCCGCTTTATCTGCGACAGGCTTCACGAGAATGGGATACGCATAATACTTGACGGAGTTTTCAACCATGTGGGCAGACGTTTCCCGCAGTTCATGGACGTTCAGGAAAAGGGACAGTCATCTGAGTACTGCGGCTGGTTCCAGAACCTCAATTTCGGAGGTTCGAGCCCCTACGGCGATCCGTTCTGGTATGAGGGCTGGAACGGCCATTACAACCTTGTTAAGCTCAATCTGCGCAATCAGGGAGTATGCGATCATATCATCGACGCTATAAACTACTGGATAGATTCATTTGATATCGACGGTATCCGCTTTGACGCAGCAGATTGCATAGACTTTGATTTCTTCAAGAGGATAAGGGGCTTCTGCAAGGGTAAAAAGCCTGATTTCTGGCTCGTCGGCGAGATAATCCACGGTGACTACAACAGATGGGCAAATCCCGAAATGCTTGACAGCGTTACAAATTATGAGTGCTATAAGGGTCTCTGGTCGTCACACAACGACAAGAACTACTTTGAAATAGACTACTCCATAAACCGCCAGTCAGGAGCCAACGGCGGTATCTACCGAAATATCAATCTCTATAACTTTGTGGACAACCATGACGTAAACCGTCTTGCGAGCACTCTCCACAATAACGCACATCTGCCGCTGGTATACACTCTCATGTACACCATGCCCGGTATCCCCTCCATATACTACGGAAGCGAATACGGCACCGAGGGCAGAAAGGAGAACAACTCCGACGATAATCTTCGTCCGTGTCTCCACCTGAACGACCTCTCAGAACACGGGAACACCTCACTTTACAGGCATATCGTAAAGCTGGGACGCATCTACCGCTCATACCCCGCTCTCAGAACAGGCAACTATGAACGTATAATGATAACGAATCAGCAGCTCCTGTTCAAGAAGACTCAGGGAGATCAGACAGTCTACGTTGCTCTCAATCTCGGCGACTATGACTACGACCTCAACTTCAAGACCCATATGACGGGACTTGTTGACGTATTCACAGCCGAACCAATAAAGGCAGACGGAGGCAATGCACATGTACGCATGAGACCATATACCGCAATGATAATCGTTGCCGATGATATCGTGAATACAGAGCCCGAGGAAAACAAGATAATCCCCGATAAGGATACAGAGATCGTTGTCGGCGGAAAATACCGTCATTTTAAGGGCAATGAGTATGAGGTCATCGCCGTTGCCCGCCACAGTGAGACAATGGAGGAGCTTGTTGTGTACAAGTCCCTCAAGGACGGAGAGGTCTGGGCAAGACCCAAGTCAATGTTCATCGGGAAAGCAGGTGACGTCAGGCGATTCACAAAGATCGACTGATAACGAATGATTTAAGCGCCGATACTAAAAAGTATCGGCGCTTTTTATGTTAATGTCCGCTTAAATATGCATCTATGGTATTGAATACCGACTTTTTCACATCTCCGAAAACAAAGCCTGAGGCTTCAGCCTTTGAGGTATCAAGGGTAGCAAATGGCGGATATCCGTTATATGGTGCAGCTGCACCTTTTTCGGAAAGCAGGGCTTTCCTGCCTGTTTTCCGCTCTATATAGCCTGTTATCTCGGCAATGGAGATATCGCCTGAGCCGCAGCCGTTAACGGGGCCGGAAATGTCATTTTCAGCTGCATATGCAAGGAATTCCCCGGCTTCGGTCTCATGTATGAAGCTTATTCGGGAATCCATATCATCAATGTACATGGGCTCCCCTGCAAGTATACTTTCAACGTAGAAACGAAGCCTTCCCGTGTAGTCATTTCTGCCTATGACCACAGGATAACGAACGGCGGTATATTTCTGCTGCGGATAGCTCTGTACAAGAGCGCATTCAGCCTGCCGCTTCACCTCACTGTAGTCTGAATCTGCTCTCTCACACCACCTGAGCGGGTATTTTCCAGGGGCAAAGGCGCTTTCGGGAGTATCCCTTCCGATGTTTTCGTATACTGAGGACGTTGACATCAGGACATATTTCCTGCACTCCACATGGTCAAGCAGCCTTTTTACGTCATTTGACGAGTAGGCTATCTTATCAATGACCACATCATAGCTCCTGCCGTCAAGAGTGGCAGCTATGCCAGCTTCGTCAAGCCTGTCAAAGATCAGTCTTTTTACTTTGCTGCCGAAATCATCGGGAGTTCTTCCCCTTGTGGCCACAGTTACCTCATGCCCGTCCGCAATAAGTCTTCCGATCATCGGTATGCCGAAAAAGCGTGTGCCTCCCGCTACGAGTATATTCATTTCAGAAACTCCTTTTTCATGTAGTCATAGCAGAGATAATCGCCGTTTTCCGTGAGTACTGAGTGAAATTCCGTAGCTTCGTAGCCTTTTTTGAGATATATCGCCTTTGCAGGGAACGAAGCGCTCAGTTCCGCATGACCGTATTTTTGTGAGACAAGCTCCTCAGCAAAAGCGATCAGTCTGCCGCCGAAGCCTTTTCCCTGACATTCGGGCAGTACGAACAGGCGGTTTATCTCACAGCCGTTTACCGTAACAGTACCTGCTGCCTCGCCGCCGTCATACAGTATATAGACATTTCCATCATTGATATCACACATTATATGCTCGTCCGAGTGATGAGCAAGGAAGAAATCAACAGCTCCCGCAGGATAATAGCGCGGATAGACCGCCTTTATGGTCCTGTGTGCGATATCCTTTACAATACCAAGCTGTGACGCTTCTGCAATTTTTATCTCCATATTCCCACCTCTTTCATAAGTTGTATTATATAGCAAAATATGGCAGATGTCAATACTTGCAATCATGAGCACACCGTGATATAATATATCTGTATGCGCCGCCTGTGAGACAAGGGCGGCTGTCATCGAAAAGTATCTGATATCACTGAAAAGGAGCTTTTTATGACCGATAAAATAATAATCAAGGGCGCAAGGGAGAACAATCTGAAAAATATCGACCTTGAACTTCCGAGGGACCGTCTTATCGTTATGACCGGACTTTCGGGCTCGGGCAAGTCCTCTCTTGCATTTGATACCATATATGCGGACGGTCAGCGCCGCTACGTGGAAAGCCTTTCCTCCTATGCGAGAATGTTCCTCGGGCAAATGGAAAAACCTGACGTAGACAGCATAGAGGGACTTTCCCCCGCTATCTCCATTGACCAGAAGACTACCTCCAAGAATCCGCGTTCAACAGTTGGTACCGTCACAGAGATATACGATTACCTCCGACTGCTCTATGCTAGAATAGGTATCCCCCACTGTCCGGTCTGCGGCAGGGAGATCTCACAGCAGACCATAGACCAGATGGTGGACACTCTCATGGCTCTCCCCGCAGGCACGAAGCTCCAGCTTCTCGCTCCCATAGTGAGGAACCGCAAGGGCCAGTACGCAAAGGAGCTTGAAAGCGCAAAAAGATCAGGCTTTGTACGTGCAAGAATAGACGGTATAATGTACGAGCTTGCTGAAGAGATAAAGCTCGACAAGAACAAGAAGCACAATATTGAGATAATAGTTGACCGAATCGTCATCAAGGAGGGCATAGAGTCCCGTATCACCGACAGCCTTGAAACTGTCTTCAACCTTTCGGGAGGACTTGCCATTGCTGATGTCATCGACGGTGAGGAGATACTTTTCTCGCAGAATTACGCCTGCCCCGAGCATAATATAAGTATAGGCGAGCTTGAGCCCGTAATGTTCTCATTCAACAATCCTGTAGGCGCATGCCCGAAGTGTACGGGTCTCGGTGTTTTCAGACACATCGACCCGGAACTCATAATCCCCAACCCCGACCTCTCCATAGAGGACGGAGCCATTAACGCCTCGGGCTGGAACAGCCTTGACGAAACGTCAGTCGCTTCAATGTACTACCGCGCTATTTCCGGGAAGTACGGCGTTCCCATAGACATTCCCGTAAAGGAGCTGAAAAAGGAGCAGCTTGACCTTTTCCTCTACGGCACAGGCGACGAGACCCTTGAGCTGAAACGTCCCGCTTCACTGGGCGGCGGCAGCTACCGCTCACCATTCGAAGGCGTGGTAAACAATCTCGAGCGCCGCTACAAAGAGACCTCCAGCGAGTATTCAAGGAACGAGATTGAGGAGTACATGAGCGAGGTAAGCTGCCCCGTATGTAAGGGAAAAAGGCTTCGTGACGAGTACCTTGCAGTAACTGTGGGCGGAAAGAATATCAGCGAGATAACTGACCTCTCCGTCAAAGAGGGGCTCCGTTTTTTCAGCGAGCTCAGGCTCTCGGAGCATGATTCTTTCGTCGGTGAACGCATAATCAAGGAGATAAAGGAGCGCCTCGGATTTCTCAGCAGCGTTGGTCTTGACTACCTTACCCTGTCGCGCTCCTCGGGAACTCTGTCGGGAGGCGAAAGCCAGCGTATCCGCCTTGCAACGCAGATAGGCTCCTCTCTTGTCGGAGTGCTGTATATCCTCGATGAACCGAGTATAGGCCTTCATCAGCGTGACAACGACAAGCTCATAGCCACACTGAAACGTCTCCGCGACCTCGGCAACACTCTCATAGTTGTCGAGCATGACGACGACACCATGCTTGCCGCGGATTATATAGTGGATATCGGCCCGGGTGCGGGTATACACGGCGGCGAAGTGGTCTTCGCGGGAACTGTGGACAAGCTGCTGAAATGCAAAACTTCCATAACAGGCCAGTACCTCAGCGGCAGAAAGAAGATAGAGATACCGAAAAAACGCAGGAGCGGCAACGGAAAGTTCCTGACGGTACACGGCGCGTCTGAACATAATCTCCGCAATATCGATGTTTCCGTACCTCTCGGAGAGCTCGTATGCATAACGGGAGTCTCCGGTTCGGGCAAGTCCTCACTGGTAAACGAGATAATCTACAAGCACCTTGCCGCAAAGCTCAACCGTGCTAAGATAAGATGCGGTGAATTTACGTCTATGGAGGGCGTTGAGAACCTTGACAAGGTAATATGCATAGACCAGTCGCCTATCGGCCGTACCCCGCGTTCAAATCCCGCCACCTATACAGGAGTTTTCAGTGATATACGCGACCTTTTCTCAAAAACTCCCGATGCCAAGGCTCACGGATATACGAGCGGACGTTTTTCATTCAACGTAAAGGGAGGACGCTGCGAGGCCTGTGAGGGTGACGGTATCATAAAGATAGAAATGCATTTCCTGCCTGATATATACGTACCCTGCGAGGTATGCAAGGGCAGGCGCTACAACCGCGAGACGCTGGAGATACACTACAAGGGTAAATCGATATACGACGTCCTGGAAATGACAGTTGACGAGGGCGTGGAATTCTTCGAGCATATCCCGAAAATAGCCAGAAAGCTGAAAACCTTGCAGGAGGTAGGTCTCGGCTATATCAAGATAGGACAGCCTGCCACTACCCTTTCGGGAGGCGAGGCTCAGCGCGTTAAGCTCTCCACGGAGCTCTCAAAGCGTTCAACGGGCAGCACTATCTATATCCTTGACGAGCCCACCACGGGACTTCACACAGCCGACGTACACAAACTCATAGACGTGTTGCAGAAGCTGACAGATCAGGGAAATACAGTCCTTGTCATCGAGCACAACCTCAACGTGATAAAGGTTGCCGACCATATCATCGACCTTGGTCCCGAGGGCGGAGACGGCGGCGGAACAATAGTTGCACAGGGCACTCCCGAGGAAGTGGCAAAGTGCAGGGCTTCATACACGGGACAGTATCTGAGCCCCTACCTGAAATAGACCATGTAATAATATTGCCCCCGAGCAGTCGTTTATTGCTCGGGGGCTTTGTTTTTTAGTTAAACCGTAAGCTCAGCAATGAGTTCCGGCTCATGGCTAAACACTATATCTTTTTAAGTATGGCAATAGCCGCATAGTGCAGCACATCGAACTCCTCGGGAGCAATACTGTTCAGCAGAGCCATATGCTCGCGCTCCCAAGCTTCGGTCTCTTCTTTGCTTAGTGAAGCCTCAATGCCGCGGCAGGCTTTCATTCTGCCGTTCCAGCTCTCGCGGGTAAAGTGTACATTCACGTCGAACTCCACACGCTCTGCCACTCCGAAGCGCTCCAGCACCTTATCGTCTATGAACACAGGCTTTCTCGTCCAGCCGCCCCCTGTCCACTTTGGATTGTATTTCAGCACAAGCTCCTCGCTTTTTTCAGCTATCCTGTCATCGAATGGCAGCCATGCCATCTGCATCACAACCAGTCTGCCGTCAGCTTTCAGCATCTCATACAGCTTCGGAACAAGCTTATCATAATCGAAGTACCAGAAGCACTGACAAGCTGTGATAACGTCAAAGGTACCGCCCGGAAAGTCTATATCCTCCGCGGGAGAAGCAAAGAAATCTATATCCATTCCGCCTTTTTCCGCAAGGCGCTTTGCCTGCTCTATCTGATTCTCCGAGATATCGGTACCTGTCCATTCAGCACCGAAGCGGTACATATTACGCGGGATAACACCTGTGCCCGTGCCAATGTCCAGTACAGTCTGTCCCTTTACGCAGAGCCCGCGTTCTACAAGAGCTTCATAGAACTCCTGAGGGTAAATATCCCTGTATTTTGCATAGTTTTCGGAAGTCCTGCCCCAGTCGAATGCCTTTCCGCCGTCAATATCCTTGTTTACGATGTTCATTTTACTTTCCCTTTCAATATGAAGATATATTATATGATATCATGATTTCCCCTCATTGTCAAGAAAAAGCTGCACATATGTGCAGCTTTTAATGTTACTTTACAGTCGGATCGAGGCTTACGAACTTATGCAGCAGATACTCCTGTATCCTGAGGGCGTCGTTTGAGGTGATACCCTTACTGCTGATATCAACGTCTCCGTTTATTATTCCCTGATCGGTGATATGCTTCTCATCGGAGCCCTTAACACCATACTTATCGGGATTTGCAAGGCTCTGCATGATAAGCACCGCATCTGACATGTCAACTCCGCCGTCGCAGTTTGAATCTCCCCATACAGTTACCTCAGGTATGTCGGGATTGGTAGTTACAATGGTAACAGGCTCTGTAACCGGAGCTGTCGTAGTAGTGGTGGTCGTGGTGGTGGTGGTGGTAGTTGTAGTTGTCGTCGTGGTAGTTGTAGTCGTAACAACCTCGGGAGTCTTGACAAAAGCAGTATAGTTGATAACGTTTCCTGTCATACCGTTTGTACCGAGAACAACCTTCTGACCTGCCTCAAAAGCCTTCTTGTATACCGAGAAGTTTACTTCATTGCTTGATCTCGCCGTAAGAGCTGTCTTTGTGTAGCCGCTGAGCCATGAGGGAACGGAATTTGCTTCCTCCTCACGGGTATCAATGAGAACATACACCTCGCACTTGTCCGCTGTTGTGAACTCTGCAAGGTTAGCGTCGGTATTCTTGGAGTTGCAGGCTGTCATTATGTACTCGCAGTTTTCGAGCTCAGATGGCAGAGCTGTATATGTAAAGTCTCTGTCACCGTAGATAGAACCGCCTGTCCTGTTGGATTCCATGAGCTTCCATGAGCCTGAGTTAGCGTTGTCCTTAACGAGGAAGTTCTTCACAAGCTTTCCGTTTACAGGCTCGGGAGGAGTATTGTTCAGTTTTATATTCGGTCTTGCAGGAAGCTGAGCCTCTGTACCCAGGTAGAAGCTCGGGTGAGGAGGCTGATTGTAAGAGGACTGCTGACAGCCGCACTGCATACGGTACTGCATATCGTGCATGAGGGTCGTCAGTCTGTACTTTGTCTCGGTATTTGTGCACCATACGCGGAGCTTTGAGTTATCCTCGGTTCTGAGGACCAGCTCCTCGCGCCAGTCGCCGAAGAGGTCTGCCGTAAGGCAGGGAACTGCCTTTGTGCCGTTGTTTGAAGCACAGCCTGTTGCTGTGAATATTGTCGGATAGTTATTTATAGCCGCACCGTCTGTAATGGTGATATCGTCAAGTAGCTCGCGCTCCAGGTCTCCGTCCCAGTAGATAAGGAAGTTTGTGGCAGGCCATTTGTTACCTATCTGCTTGCCTGAAACATCGAATACTGCATTGGCAGGTCTTGAGCCCCAGAACTCAGCTCCGTTGTTGCCTGCAACGATATTGTCAGCACAGCAGCGGCCTGTATCCTTATCGCCGTCGTAGTGCCATATTATCTGACCGTTCTTTCCATCCACCAGTGAGATGCCGTAGCTGCCGCTCTCATGGCAGAGGAATACCTCGATTCCTTCACGATTCGTGTCAAGATCGCCGACGTGCATAGCGTCGCCGTGTCCCTTCTTTGTGGACCAGAGAAGCTTTCCGTTATCGTCGATAACGCAGGCGCCCATGCAGACCTCCTGTCTGCCGTCGTTGTCGAAATCTGCAACCATTACGTTATGGTTTCCGTTTCCGTAGCCCGGATCATTTGAGTTGAATCCCGTATCATATACCCACTTCTTCACAAGCTTGCCGTTTACAACGTCAACAGCAGAAAGAGTGAGCCTTGTATAGTAGCCTCTGCCGTAAACAGCCGAGGGGTGAACTCCGTCGAGATATGCGATAGCGCAGTTGTAGCGCTCGCAGCGGTTGCCGTAGTTGTCGCCCCATGTGCTCTTTGCGGTATTGCTGGTAGCGTCACCGCGGGGAACGGGGAAGTCGATAGTATCGAGAGCCGCGCCTGTTGCGCCGTCGAAAAGGGTCATGTACTCGGGTCCCTGCAATACGGTTCCTGCACTGTCAAGATAGTTGGCATTGCCGTTGCCTATGACCTGACCTCTGCCGTCAACAGTTCCGTCGCAGGTCTTTGTTATGAGCTCCGCCTTGCCGTCGCAGTCGAAGTCGGCAACTGCCATCTGTGTGTAGTGCTGACCGGCACGGATATTCTTACCCATGTCTATCCGCCACAGCTTCTTACCGAAAAGGGTGTAGCAGTCAATGTAAACATTTCCCGTAAAACCCTGTAATCCCTTATCGGGATTGTGCGTCTGAGAGTTATCCTTGGAATTTGAAGGATCCCACTTAACGAATATCTCATACTGTCCGTCGCCGTCAACGTCGCCTGCGCAGCAGTCATTGGGCGAATAGGTATACGCTTCTCCGTTGATAGTGCCTCCTCTCGGCACATCGAGAGGTATATCGAAGTAATTCGAGCCAGATGTGAAGCGGCAGTCCTCGGAAGAAACGACACTGCCGTTTACGAGGGTGTCAATGCGGTACTTTGAGCTTGAATTGCCGCTTGCGTCCCAGTAGTTGGTTGCTTCGCCCGCCTTGCTTGTGTAGATGAGCTGGTCGTCGCGGAAGAGCTGAAATTCGGCGTCGTCCTTGTCATTAGCATTGAAGCGCCAGCTGATGAACATACCGTTGCCCGATTTTATTGCATATATGCCACGGTCAAGGTACTCCATAATTGCGGAGCCGTTTCCACCCACACCGTAGGCAGCGTCAGCAATGAGAGAAGTTTCCATGCCAAGACTTGAGCTTGCGGCAACTGCGAGAGAGGCAGCAGCAGCCGCTATTTTTTTCAGTTTCAGGTTCATTGTAATTCCCCCAGTCAATATTTTTATTTTTTCACGATCTCGGGACCGCAGTCCTTGTCTATTATATTATACACTCTTATTCATAATTTTGCAATGATTGATTGTATCATTTTTCATACTTTTTTGTCCACATCAACATCTGTTATGTAAAATAATGCAGTAATTTTTAACAGAAAATGACACAATAAGATATATCCCGTATGTAACGCCGTACCCTGCATAAAACAAAAACGGAGCATAACTGCTCCGTTTTTCATAAATACAAGTATCACAGGCGGTTATTATCTGCCCCTTACGGGCTCATTTACCGAAGTATGCTTCGATAGCCGCCGCTGCGAAATCCGCAGT
>JAEEGL014026973.1_pt1 | contig 13239 bp, 12 predicted proteins | sample 9134231 | NCBI WGS metagenome assembly JAEEGL01 (sample SAMN16246548, study PRJNA631951) | gut metagenome | biome: gut microbiome; feature: rumen; material: fiber-attached | host: Bos | place: Iran: Karaj | collected 2018-10 | reverse complement strand
CTTACCGTTCAAAAGAATATCAACCTTTACAAGGTCTGTCGGGCGGTAACCTATAACCTCGTAATCAAACGAAGCATAGCCGCGGCTGTAGCTCTTAAGGCGGTCATAAAAATCAAACAGAACTTCGCTCAAAGGCATTTCGTAAGAAAGTTCAACACGCTTTGTATCAAGATACTGCATGTTTGTCTGAACACCGCGTTTTTCTGTACACAGCGCCATAATTGAACCAAGATATTCAGCAGGAGTAATAATCGAAGCCTTAATATATGGTTCTTCAGCGTCTGCAATTCGTCCCTGAGGATATTCAGAAGGATTATCAATATACATATCTTCGCCGTTCTGAAGATGAAGCAAATATCGAACAGAAGGAGCCGTGAAAATTACTGCCTGATCAAAGTCTCGCTCCAGACGCTCCTGAACAATTTCCAGATGAAGAAGTCCTAAGAATCCGCAGCGGAAACCGTTACCAAGTGCAAGCGAATTATCTTTTTCGTAAACAAGGCTTGCATCGTTGAGCTTAAGCTTTTCCATGCTGTCTTTAAGTTCTTCGTAGTCGTTTGAATCCATAGGATAAATTGAAGAATAAACGACAGGTTTTACTTCCTTGAAACCAGGAAGCGGTTCGCTTACACCGTCTGCAACAGAAGTAATCGTATCACCTACTTTTACATCACTTACAGTTTTAAGACCCGAAATAATATAACCAACATCACCTGCTTCGAGCACGCCAGTTTCTTCATAATTAATCTTAAAAATACCGCACTGCTCTACCTTGTATTCACGACCGCTGCTCATCATTTTAATGAGATCACCAGTTTTAAGCCGTCCTTCCATAACACGCACATGAACGACAACACCACGGTAAATATCATAATGGCAGTCAAAAATAAGAGCCGCAAGTTTTCCGTTCGGGTCACCCGTAGGAGCCGGAAACTTTGTTACGATTGCTTCCATAAGCTCATCAATGCCTTCTCCGGTTTTAGCAGAAACACACAAGGCTTCGCTCGAGTCCAGCCCCAATTCATTATCAATCTGTGTCTTGCACGAAGGAATATCTGCAGAAGCAAGGTCAATTTTATTAATTACAGGCACCATTGTAAGATCATGTTCAAGTGCCATGTACATATTGCTGACAGTCTGACTTTCAACACCCTGAGTTGCATCAATTAATAGCAGCGCACCTTCACAAGAAGCAATTGCTCGAGATACTTCATAACTAAAGTCAACATGCCCCGGTGTGTCTACAAAGTTCAATTCATAATCGTGGCCGTCTTTTGCATGATACGGAATTGTAACAGCCTGGCTTTTAATTGTAATACCGCGCTCTCGTTCAATATCCATGTTATCAAGAATCTGATTCATCATCTTGCGGTCATCAATGATTTTTGCCTTCTGAATGAGTCGGTCTGAGAGAGTAGATTTTCCGTGGTCTATATGTGCGACAATACAAAAATTGCGCTTGTATTTCATTTCTGTCATGATAATTCCTTAAAAGTAGTTAGGACTGTCATAGGAAGCGCCTAGTCCCATTTGAAAATTCAGAAGTCCTTTTTTTCTGCGCTCTATAGAAAGAGCTATATAACAAACTTCATTCTTATCATCAAAAGAAACATCAATCAGTTCAAGATTATCGTTTTCCGAAAATCCATTCTGATCGGCAATGCTGCCTTCCAAAACATACTCTATTTTATATGATTTTTTGTTTATTGTCGATGAACGCACCATTTTTATACCAAGAATCGGAATAAAAGCATCATCAACAATATCACTTGCATATATTTCTTTCAGCGGAGCAGCAGGCCGTTTATCAAGATACAAAAGCCCATGCATTTCCTGCCCATCGCGTAAATATGTACAGGTAATAATCGTTCCGTATTCATATTTCATACAAATGTTGTGAAAATCCTCGAGCGTTGCAACAGGTTTGTCATCTGCCTTAATTATCACATCATCAATCTTCAATCCTGTATAACTTGCAGAACCACCGGGCATTACATATTGAATCTCAAGTCCTTCAGAGTTATTCCTGATTTTTTTTGTATGACCATAAGCCCCAAGCCAGTTATGTTTATACTCTTCACCATTATACAAAAGCGGAAGTTCAAGTTTTAAATACTCAACCGGAATTGCAAAGTTCAAGCCCTGATACTGGAGCATTCCCGCAAAAACAACAGCCTGAACCTTTCTGTTTGAATCAATCAAAGGGCCGCCGGAGTTTCCCGAATTTACTGCCGCATCAATTTGGAAAACCTTTCCCATAGTAATAAGCGAACGCGAAGTAGAAGAAATAATTCCGCTTGTTAAAGTTCCTTCAAGACCTATAGGAGTTCCAATTACAGAAATCTTATCTCCAACCTCAAGGTCGGAACTGGAACCAAGTTCAAGAACATATTCAGGTTCATAATCAACCTTGAGCAGCGCAAGATCCATTACCGGATCATAACCCACAACCTTAGCAGGAATTTTCTTTTCCATATCCGACGGAAGCTTAATGAAAAGCTTGCAGGTTGTCTTTCGCTTAGTATTTACAACCTCTGCAATTACATGATGATTTGTAATTATATAACCACGACGGTCTATAAAAAATCCGGAGCCAATAACAATGTCTGCATAGCCGTTGCCGTTTTCTACCTTGTAGCCCTGATCAACCCATACAGTCACAGTTGCATCAATACAATTGCCGATTGTTTTAGGAAGTTTTTCTTCGTCAACAGAAAGTCCCGGAATATCCTGATTGTAAACTTCAGAATATTGCTTAAAGCTTTGTGCAGCAAATTCATCGCCCGTTGCAGACATAAGTGATTTTGAAAGTCTTAATGCAAGCGGATAATCATTATTTTCAAGCGCCTGTTCAATCTGAGTTTTTATAAGCGCTGAACATTCTTCTATTATTTCATCATCACCTAAAAGACATGCACGAAACAACGCCCGGGTGCTTTCTTTATTTTCAAGCTCGCGGATATTCTTAATTTCGTTATCTTTTACATCTTTATCTGTATAATCAAGAGGCGGTTGAATTTGTTTAGTCTGTGAAATTGATTTGCAGGAAATAAATGCTAAGCAAAGCAAAAGACTAAAACCTAAAAATCTGGTTACTTTCATTTTATTCCGTTTCAACTTCAATTACTTGAGACGGAGGAAGCATTCTGCAAAAACATGCACTTCCAATTTTAATAACTGAAAGTCTAAGGGCATCATCAAAGTTTACGAGTTTTACTGCACCTTCCGCAATTCCGTCTTTTATTGAATCAATAATAACTTTTTCCTGAGCAGCAGTGCCCTTCTCGCCTACCCAATAAAGATTTTCTGCTTCGCCTGCAAGAACATCAATTACCTCGCCTTCAAACTTAAGCGTAAGAGGAATGCCGTCTTCATTCTGCAAAGAAACATATTCTTCGCAAAGCTTTGAATAAAGGATTGTTTCTTCTATAAGCTTGCCGTCTGGAGAATCAGGATAGCGGATATATTCATAATCAAGAATTCCGTCTGCGTCTGTATCCCATGAAGAAATCTTTCCGTTGTTTCCAAGATACTGTTCTGAGAATTCAAGTAAAGTATCTCCATTTCGGTCAATTTCGATTTTCTTAAGGAAGAGCTTTTCACTGAAGGTTCCATCACCAAAAATATTTTTGATTATCTGGATATCAGAAGCTTCCGTATATTTATTTTCATTATCAATATCAAAGGTTTCGGAAGTTTCAAAAATGCCGTCGCCATCATAATCTGCATAGCGCACAAAAGGACAACCAGGCTCAATAGTTGCATAAGCATATCTTGTACCGCCGCTCATGAATACTGCAAAAACAGGGCGACCTTCAAACACGGTGTATATTACACGAGAATCTGCGCGCTCATTTGTTGCCAGTTCAAGCGATGAAGCATTTTTTGCAAGAACATATTTATCTGGAGCTTCAATTTCGCTGTCGACTAAAGGAACATAAAAATCAACATTAAACCGAGAGAACAATGTATCAACAATCATTTCGAACGGATTATAATTATAATCAAAGCTCAAGAAATGATAGATATTTCCATTTGTATTATCAGTAATGCGGCTTACAGAAGGAAAGCTTTCATATACAAGATCAATTTTTCCGCCGTCAAAAGAAAGATTTACCGGTGAACCAAAATCGCAGGTTGCATAAAGTTCATAAACTCCATCTGCATTTTTATCATAAAGGATTGTCTTTGCACGGCCACGCTCATAAGTAACTGTAATTTCATTCAACAGGTCAAGGTCGTCATCAATACAAACGGTGCCTTCCAGAGAATTAAGGTGATCTTTGAAATTAGCGATGAGCGCTTCATCAGTCAAAAGCATTCCAAAGCTTTCGAGCAGACTCAAATCATAAACATTGTTAGAAGATTCAAAAAACAGGTTGAAGGCCTTTTCTTCAGAAATAATTCCGGCCTTAAGACCCGCATAAGCAAACAACGGATGATTCTGATTTTTTTCTCCGACTGCTTTTAACAGTCTTTTCTGCTGTTCTCCCTGACAGAACAACAAAGCAATTATTTCACTTTCAATATCAGTTGAAGAATAATCAGGAAGCTTGGCAATATAAGAATCTGCAATTGTCTGAACAAGTTCAGGAATTTCATAATCGGCTCCAGAGCGTTCTGCATAATTCATAAATGCCATTTCAAACATAAAGAAAAGATTTGGAAAACGAGCGTCTTTTGGATATATTTTTCTTGAAGAATTAAGCCGAGCCCTTGCCTGTGCTATAGAAGCAGAAGTTCCCATTCTGTAATAATCTTTAATCCTGATAAACTCAGAATCTGCAGAATACAAAAGCGGTTCCATATCAAGAATTGCAAGAGATTCATCATAAAGGCCTGTTGCGCAAAGAATATCAGCATACAAAATGCGTGCACTGTTTTTTGTATAATTAATCCAGTTATCTTTTGCAAAAGATTGTTTTATAGTTTCAATGACCTCTGCTTTTGTATAACCAAGATTACTCTGGGCTGCCGCTTTTACATAAAAAAGATCAGAAATTGTTTCATCATAAGACAATCCCATTTCTGCCTGATTAAGTGCATTCTGCCAGTCGTTATTTAGCATAAAGCTTTCTGACAAGCTCAAACATCGCTCGGCAGTTTTACGGTTTGCAGCAACAGTATTTTTATTTTGAGCACCAACACCACCAAGAAAAACAGTCAACAATATAAAACTAATAAAAACAGACTTAAACTTTTTCATTCTTTACAATCCAATCTTTATAGCCCAGACAGCTTCCTAAAATACATAAAATTCTTTGCTCAGGAGATTTTAATTCCTGAACAACCGGAATAAACTGACGCTTCACTTGAGGAACATGCCAGTCTGCAAAAACATCAGCAAGTTTTTTTGTGCCGCCGTCTGCTGTCTGAACTTCATCACCTGCCCTCCAGCTTCGCATAAGCACCGGAAACTCAAGTCCATCTGGAACAAAAACCTGTCCCGCAGGAATCTCGTAAAAACCGCTTTTTTCAATTATAGCAGAAAAAACAATTTCATTCTGTATTTCATCCGATTTTTTTACGCTTACGCCGTTTTCATCAAGAATAAAACACAAATCAGAAAAGCGTTTTTCTACTTTTCTTCTATTATAATTATCGGCATAATCGCAATAATCACACACATCCCGTAAAAAAACATATGGAATGCGAGTGTCGCAGCCGGCATTGTTTGCAAGTTGTAAAAGCGCCCTGATTTTTAGTGCGCGCGGAAGTGAATAAAAAGATTCATCAATCATAAGGCCTTTAACATTTTCGAAGCCTGCAGCCTGAATCACTTCCGCATCATCTTCTGCTTTTTCTGCACCGGCAAGAACGGCCTTATCCCAACCGGCAAATTTTTCATTTAAAAGCGGCACAAGCTCTGCCCTTATTCTGTTTCTTAAATATGCAGTATCATTGTTAGTGCTGTCATTCCTCCAGGCGATATTTTTTTGATTCAGATATTCTTCAATCTGTGCGCGTTCAATTCCAAGCAAAGGGCGCACATACTTTCCTCGTACTAAAGGAATGCCTCCGCGGGCTTCAGTTCCAGCCCCTTGCAAAAACCGCATTAAAAGAGTTTCAAGCTGATCATTTTTATTATGTGCAAGACAAAGGCAGGCAAGTTTTTTTTCTGCAATGAAATTTTCAAAGGCCTTGTAACGAAGTTCCCGAGCAGCAGCTTCTATGCCAATTTGTTTTTCGTCTGCAAGAGCGGCAACCTGCCCTTTTTGTAATTCACACACGGTAAGTTCAACATCATACTCCTGATTTTTCAGAGACTCACACAACTGTTTTACGAATTCAACATCGCCGCAGGTTTCGCTTTCTCGACGGATATAATGATTTACTGTGATAATTTTTAAAGGAATGGAATAGGATTTACATAAATTACAAAGAGCAACAAGAAGGCTTACAGAATCGGCACCACCAGAAACAGCTGCACCAAGCATACTGCCCGAAGCAGAAGCCTCTTTTAGATTAATACCGCACGACTGGAGACCTTTTAGAACATGTTCTTCGAATTCTGACATACGGACTTACCTAAGTTCCGTCATTGCGAGCAGAAAACGAAGCAATCCAATTTACAGGATTGCTTCGTTGCTCAAAATTGTGATTAGCGGGCTGGAGAAACAGTTACCAAAGGAAGTTCCTTATCTGTAAGAACTTCTACTTTGTCTCCAAGAACCAGGTCTTTTACACGGAGAGCTTCGCTAACATTAATCTTAGAGATGTCAGCGATGATTGTTTCAGGAAGATCAGCAATTGCAGCTTTTACTTTAATCTGATTGTTGCGTTCTTTCTTGAAACCACCCTTCAAAACACCAGCTGGTGTTCCAGAATAATGAATCTTAACATTCATTACCAATTTTTCGTCTGCTGCAGGTACAAAGAAATCTGCATGAAGAACTTTGTCGGTACGAATATTGTATTCAGTATCCTTAATCAAAGCTAAGTGTTCTTTGCCGTCAACGACAAGATTGATTGAAGTTGTTGGAGTAATTGTTCTCCAAATCTTGTTGAATTCAACTTCGTTCACTTCGAGCATAGTAGCTTCGCCCTTATCATTGTACATAACGGCTGGGATACTACCTACTTGGCGAAGTTTTTTAGCAGCTGTTTTACCAGATGCAGTACGAACTTTTGCGTTCAAAGTCTGCTTACTCATTTCGTAAAGCTCCTTATATCCTTTAAAATTTTTTGAGTCCCCGCAACGCAGGGAATAATTCTCCACCCAGGATTCGAACCCGGACTCTAAGCACCAAAAGCTCGTGTGCTACCATTACACCAGCGGAGAAAGTCAATGTATATTTTTAGTCAGCTTCACCGCCAACCTCAACATGACCAGCTTCATACTCTGCAATAATTTTATCTTGCAGTTCAGTTCTGAATTCAGGGCTTATTGGATGAGCCACATCCTTATATTCCCCGTTTGCAGTTTTTCTGCTAGGCATAGCAATGAACAATCCGCTTTTTCCTTCAATAATCTTAACGTTGTGAACAACAAAGCAGTTGTCAAAAGTTACGGTAACATAAGCTCGTAACTTGCCTTCATCTTCGACTTTGCGAATTCTTAATTCTGTAATTTGCATAGTCTTTTCCTCCAAAAAACTTTCTGTTTTTTACAGCAAACGTACAAGAGCACAATTCCAGGTCGCAGCAAGCAGTTTCATATTACATGTTGCCCGTTGCTTTGATGTAAAAACACCAAATATTGTGGAACCTGAACCTGACATATCGCAGAAGTCGGCTCCACATTTTTTTAACGCACCCAACGCAGTACTCAAATCACTGTAAACATCACAAAGCGATGGAGTAAACGTATTTTTGAATCGCCATTCAGAAGGATTTTTATGATATTCTTCTTCAAGCTTTTCTAAAATTACAAAACTATCTTGTGTTCCACTATCAAGCTGTTTTCTAAGCCGTTTATCTACAAGCTCATAAGCCTCTTTAGTAGAACTATGTATTCCAGGAAACAGCAAGACAAGATATAAATCGCGTCTTGGTGTAATCTTCTTTACAAATTCACCGCGACCAGAAACAACAGCACAACCTGTTCCATCATCATCGCAATGCATAAAGAAAAAAACATCGCTTCCTGTTTTGGCTGCAATATAATCAAGCTGATTATCATCAAGCTTAACATTGCAGATTTTTGACAGCACCCTTATGAGAGCTGCCGCATCAGAAGATCCGCCGCCCAATCCGCCGCCTGCAGGGATTCCTTTTTTTAGGTTTACAGTTACACCTGGCACTTTTATGCCTGTAATACTACAAAAAGCATCATAAGCATTGGTGAGAGTGTTCTGTAAAGGGAGTTCCAAGGAATTGCATTCAACGAAACAACCGGTTGCTTCTGTTACAGAAACTTCCAACTCGTCGAATAAATCTACAGTTTGAAATATACTTTCTATATTGTGATATCCATCCGTCCGATTTGGGAGCACTCGCAGATTAAAATTTACCTTAGCATAAGCCTTTTCAGTAAAGATTTTCATCAGCATTTTCTATTATACTAATTTTCAAACTGTTGTCAAACAATATATCTATATAATAAAAAATATAACAATTCGTTATTTTTTAAAATAAAGATTTGTTATATTTTCTAACTATTTATTATACTTTTTTAAAGAAAAGTAGTTGAAAAATCCTCGTGTTTGATATATCTTGTTGATGGGTGAGTTAACCTAAACAGTAAACTTTCGGGGTGTCTATGTTCGCGGATCCAGAGCTTGATGAATTATCAATTTACATGGATGATGACTTCGACGATTTCGACGAAGATTTTGAAGATGATTTTGATGACGACGAGGATGATGTCCTTGACGACTTTGACAACGAAGACGAGCTCTACTACGATGATGTTTTCAAAGAAGAAGAAGATATAGACGAACCATATGACGATGTAGAACCGGAAGACGGCTACTACACAAACCGTCACCGCAACGACGACGAAGACGACATTTCGTTTATTGATAAGTACGATTTATAACTCTATTATCTTTCCATTAAACCACAGCTTTTCAAGATTATAGAATTCTCTTGCCTGTGCAGACATCAGGTGAACTACAATTGCGCCCAAGTCAATAAGGTTCCAGTCTTCACCATTAGGGCTTCTGCGGTTTACAGGATGTACTTCAAGATCATTTTCTTTTATATATTCTTTAATCTGCTTTGCAAGACCCTGCTGCTGGGTAGAACTTGAAACAGTAACAATCACAAAATAATCAGTCCAGGAATTCAATCCGCTGATATCAATAAGAGTAACGTTTTCACCCTTTCCATCCTGCATGAGTTTTGCAATTTCAATAGCTTTCTGTTCAGTTGTTTTCATATACATTAATATGAAGCTCCCGGAATTACATAAGCACCGTTGAAGTCTCTTCCAAGAATAACGGTAAAATCAACCATGCTATCGCTTGAGCTTCCATCCTCCATTTCATCTGCCTGTTTAATATTTGTACAGCGGATAAGTTCGCCAACCTGACGCGCTACCGCTTCGTTTCCAATGTGATCTACAATCACAGTTTCTGCATAATCATTTGAATCTGCGTTTACGGCACTCAAAACATCATAACTTGCATTCTGATAAAGAGTTGCAGTACGACGAGCCAAGCCCTGAGTTTTAGTACCGTTTTGAATTTCAAGAACATAAATTCTGTTAGAAATTGATCCGTCAGAAGACATAAGCATATAAGTTGTCTGCTTTACGGCTTCCTTAATGAACTCACCGTTATTAAGAGGGAACAATAACTGCTGACCATCAACATTACGAAGAGAGCCTGTAATTGTCTGTTTGATGATAGATTCAGTATCAATCTGGGCAATTTCTGAATAAAGAGTTTCTTCTTCGTAATCTGCAAGGTTAGTATTAAGACTCACTGAAAATCTCTTAAAATTCTTTGTCGTATTAAAAATCTTAAAGCTCTGGTCATGAAGTCCCGTAAGGAATGCACCCATTACATTCTGATATCTGTCTTGAATAGATTCTTCTGTTTCATCTTCATCACTGTATCGAAGGTAAACGGCAATTTTATCTCCATCAAGAGTAACGGCACCAGATGGAAGCAGCCAGCGCTCCCCTTCTTCAGAAACATTATCAATAGGAGACGGAATGAAAACGCGCATACCACCGAACATGTCGCAAAGCCTTATAAAATCTTCAAGCTTTACCATTGTTGTATAAGGAATTGTAATACCAAGCAGCTTTTGAACTTCGGTTCGGTATGAAGCCATTCCAAGAACATTATAAACTTCTTCAAGCTTATCTGTACGACCAAGTGACTGGAAGATTGCACCGGTATAGCCCGGAAGATTTATTACCGCAGCCTTTTTTGTAGAAGTATCAAGAATAATGACATTTGAAAAAAGAACCGTTCCATCATCATTCTGAACTACAAAAAGAGTACGCAAAAGTGTATCGTGTTCAAGAGCATCTTCTACACTGTTAGTCTTAAGCGAGCGTGCAAAGAACAAACTCATTGCAAGAATAACTACAATGATAAGTGCTATAAAGAGAAGTCCCTTCTGTTCATTTCTTAATTTCTTCATTTCTTATCCTGAATATCCTGAGCCTGTTGAACAACCTGCTCATAATATTCTATCATTTTTTTGGTCTCCGGGTAAACTTCATAACCGCGACCACGAATATAATCATAATTTTCTTTAACTACAGAAAGGAACTGTTCATCAAGAGAAAGCTTGATCAGCCCTGCCCTATATTCATCCGTAGACTGAGGACGGCCCGGTTCCGTTTTATCTGCAAGAAAAAGAATCTTTCCAAGATCACAAATTCCAACACAGCCCGAAACATGATTTGCTACTGCTTCAAGAATATCGTGATCTTCAATTCCAAACTTCTCTTTCATCATAACAGCAGCTGCACGACCATGCAACAGTGAAATTTTAGAAAGCTCATATTCAGAAACAGGCTTTCCGTCTTTTTTTGCAAGCTCAAGCATTTTGTCACGAGGCATATCTTTACACATGTCATGTCCAATGCCAACAAGATAACCTTTATTTTCATCAAGTCCGTAACGCTTACAAAGCTTAACGCACATTTCTGCAACGCGAACAGAATGATCGTAGCGTGCAGGCTTAACATGAGCTTCGGTATAGTCCCTGATTTTTTCTGTTAAAGTATCATAATCAATCATCTGGGGTCCCTGAGCCTAGTTTATCCTGAGCTTGTCGAAGGAAAGGGTCATTATACAATCCATTCTTCTCTATATACTCATACACTGCAGGCGGCACCAGATATCTGAAGCTCTTGCCCTGTGCAATGCGGCTGCGGATATCTGTAGAAGAAACCGGCAGCATAGGATTTTCTATATAAATATGAGGATACTTGAAAGTATCTCGGTCAAACTTAACTGCAAAATCACCTTTGTACTCGCCAGACGGAGTGTTTTTATAAAGCGTCTGTTCAATAGCGCCAATATCAGGATAGCGGTGAACAATAATCAAATCTGCCAGAGCCGAAACTTTTTCCGGATTTCGCCATTTGTCAAACTCTGCTGCAACCTCGTCGCCCATAACAAAAGCAAGTTTACCTTCAAGCTTGTCCTTATATTTTTCCGTCAAAAATTCCAAAGTATCAGAAGTATAAGAAACGCCGCCTCTGTCAAACTCACAGGTTTCAGTTTCAAAGTGTCCATTGCCTTCGCTTGCACAAAAAGCGCGGACCATTTCAAGACGCTGTTCACTCGTTACGTTTCCGCTGTATTTTTTATGAGGCGTAATGAAGGTTGGCACAAAAAGAATCTTGTCGTAGCCAAGTTCCGTGATTATTGTGTCGGCCAACATTGCGTGACCTATATGAAGAGGATTAAAAGTACCACCAAAAACTGCAAGCTTCATTTTTCCAAATCTCCCCTATTACTGCTCACTTCCCGGATACTGAATGTTTTCATCGTCGTCATCGTCAAAGCCGGCACGATCTTTCATAAAGCCGCTGCCAAATTCTGCAGTACCTTTTTCTTCGGCAACAAGACGCTGCTCCTGACGGTTTACAAGCTGAACGATCTGATTCTGAGCATCCTTCATGCCGCGACCTGTATGAACGGAAACAGGTATAACAACAGTCGCTGGTTCTGCTGCCCTGATTTTTTCTGCAACCTCTACGGCACGATCAAAAGCGCCTTCTACATCAATCTTGTTACAAAGTACGATGCGCGGTTTTTCAAGCAGGCTGTCCGAATAATTTGCAAGCTCGTTACAAAGAGTGTTGTAAGCCGTAAGGTAATTGTCGTCACTGCAGTCTATCATAAAAATAAGACACGCAGTTCGTGTAATATGCTTAAGGAATGTATCTCCAAGACCAAGCCCTTCACTTGCACCTTCGATAATTCCAGGAATATCTGCAATAATAATATCACTTTCGTCATCTACGCGCAGTACGCCTAGATTCGGAATGATTGTTGTAAAAGGATACGGCGCAATTTTTGGACGAGCGTTTGTAAAGAATGTAAGGAGTGAAGATTTACCTGCATTAGGAAATCCTACAAGTCCTGCGTCTGCCATTATGGAAAGTTCAAGTTTTAAGAAGCGTGTCTCACCGCGCTGTCCGGGATTAGCCTGTCTTGGAGCCTGATTTGTAGAACTCTTAAAATGAACGTTTCCCCAGCCTCCATTGCCGCCTTTTAAAAATGTAAAGCTTTCGTCGCCTTTAGCGCTCGAAAAGTCGTAAATGATTTCTTCTGTTTCGGCATCACGGATTGTTGTACCTGGAGGTACTGGAATTACACAGTCTTCGCCGTCTGCACCATAGCGGTTCCAGCCCTGACCGTCTCCTCCGTTACGGGCCTTAAAACAACACTGATGACGAAGCTTTGCAAGAGTACGAAGGTTTCGCTTTACGGTAAAAATAATATCACCGCCCTTTCCGCCGTCTCCACCGTTAGGGCCACCATGAGGAACATACTTTTCGCGTCTGAATGCAACGCAGCCATTACCGCCGTTACCAGAGCGCACTTCTATTGTAGCTTCATCAGCAAAACCTATCATAAAAACTCCAGCGGTGGTTGAGCCTGTCGAAACCACCAATAAAAAAACCCGGTATTTATTTTAACACCGGGTCTTACATCAAAGCTAAAATGCTTTATTTTGCAGCTTCTACTGAAACAACTTTGTGATTGTTTCTTTCACCGAAAACTACTTTTCCGTCTGCTGTAGCAAAAAGGCTGTCATCACCAGCTTTCATAACATTTGCTCCAGGATAGAATTTTGTTCCGCGCTGCTTTACGATGATAG